>ERZ778517.23-NODE-23-length-152621-cov-6.800696_pt1 | contig 152621 bp, 126 predicted proteins | sample MGYA00510341_ERZ778517 | MGnify/ENA primary metagenome ERZ778517 (study PRJEB29527, sample SAMN07138964) | mouse gut metagenome | material: feces | host: mouse | place: China:Nanjing | collected 2016-01-25 ...
ATTGATTTTCTTTAGATAAAGAAACGTTTTTTAACTTTATGACTATTCTTTTGGCTTGTCTTTTGTAGAAGGAGGCGTAAATGTATACGGGAATAAAATAAAGTTAGAATTAATAAATCTCTCATGAAATTAAAATTAATTATTTTTTCAGGTTTATGTGTGGTCTTAGGGATTTCTTGCGGGGGAAAGAAAACAGGTTATCAGGAAATTATCCGTCCGGTAAGGGTGATAAAAGTTCAGGCCTTGGGTGCTATGCAGAAGATGTATACGGGAATTGTGGAAGCAGAAGAATATAGCAAACTGGCCTTTAAGGTTGCAGGACCGCTTATTGAAATGAATGTAGATGCCGGCCAGAAGGTGAAAAAAGGTGAAGTGGTGGCGGTGGTAGACCCTTTGGATTATAATTTGCAGTATGAAGCCAATAAGGCGGCTTATATAACCAGTAAATCCCAGATGGAGCGTAATAAAAAGCTCTTGGCTATGCAAGCCATTTCAAAGCAGGATTATGAGATTGCCGAAGCCAATTACGTGAAAGCGAAATCTGCTTATGAAACTTCCCAGAATACCTTGACAGATACCAAATTAAAAGCTCCTTTCGAAGGGTTTGTGGAAGAAAAGTATGTGGAGAATTATCAAAAGGTGCAGCCGGGTGAACCGATTATAAAATTAGTGAATCCGGATAAGTTGGAGGTTAGTTTTATTCTTCCGGAGACAAATGTACGGTTGACAAGGGAAAAAATGCAGGTAGCTGTGGAGTTTGATACTTACAAGGGAAAATGGTTTCATGCTCAGGTAAAGGAATTTGTGGATGCTTCTCCGGACGGAAGCGGTATTCCTGTTCGTCTGGCTATTACTGACAGTGCTTTTAACCGGGAGAAATATCAGGTTTATCCCGGGTTTTCTTGTAAAGTGATGTTGAGCATAGCCAATCTGTCCGGGGAGGGATACTCTGTACCGTTGAGTGCGGTTTTTGAGGATTTGAAGACAGGAGAAACTTCGGTATGGTTGTATAATGGTACGGAAAATACGGTCAGACGTCAGAAGGTTGTGACGGAACAATTGTTTGGAACAGACCGTGTTCAGATTCATACCGGTTTGTCAGCAGATGATGTGATTGTAGTGGCTGGTGTGAATTATATCACAGAAGGTCAGAAAGTTTCTGTCGTTAAAAATTAAAATAAATAAGCACATGAATATAGCCAAATATTCATTGGATAATCCGAAAGTGATTTATTTTTTCCTGGCAGTGATGCTGATAGGAGGAGTATTGTCATTCGGATCTTTAGGGAAGAAAGAAGATTCGCCTTTTGTAATAAAAACCGCCGTATTGATTACACAATATCCCGGAGCTTCTCCGAAAGAGGTGGAAGAACTGATTACGGAACCCATTGAACGGGAAATCCAGTCTATGCGCAGGGTTTATAAGATAAAATCTGATTCTTATTATGGGATGTCCAAGATTAATATAGAGTTGAGCCCTGCTACACCTCCGGAAGAAATGCCCCAGATGTGGGATGAGTTAAGGCGTAAGGTGCTGAATGTACAATCCCAGTTGCCTCAGGGAGCTTCTACCATTAAGGTATCGGATGACTTCGGGGATGTTTTCGGGATTTATTTTTCATTAACGGCAGATGAAGGCTTTACTTACCGCGACCTGAGGGATTGGGGACAGCGCCTCAAGACTGAACTGGTGACCATAGAAGGGGTGCAAAAGGTTGCGTTGTTTGGTGAGCAGACTGAGGTAGTGAATGTCTTTATATCCATGTCAAAACTGGCTAATTCAGGTATCAATCTGAATAATCTGATGCAGACCATAAAGGCGCAGAATTCTCTGATTAATACCGGGGAAAAAAGAGCTGGTAGTATTCAGTTAAAAATTTTAGCCGAGGGAACTTACAAGAATCTGACCGATATAAAGAACCAGTTGATTTCAACGGAGACCGGTCAGCAGGTGCGGTTGGGGGATATTGCCATGATAGAGAAAGGATATCTTGAACCGCCCGGTACGCTGATTCGGGTAAATGGGAAGAAAGCAATCGGGATAGGCGTTTCTACCGCTCCGGATTATGATGTGGTGAAGGCTGGCGAGGCGGTGCGCCTGAAGTTGGCACGGCTTGAAGAACAGATGCCTGTGGGTATTGAGATGGTCACCCTTTATCCGGAGGACCAGATTGCGAGGGAGGCGAACAATGGATTTATTCTGAATCTGATAGAATCGGTGTTTATCGTTATCCTGATTATCCTGTTGGTGATGGGAGTCCGGGCTGGCTTGTTGATAGGCAGTTCCTTGGTTTTCTGTATCGGCGGGACATTATTGATTATGCAGTTTATGGGGGTGGGGCTGAACCGGACTTCCCTGGCTGCGTTTATTATTGCCATGGGGATGTTGGTTGACAATGCTATTGTGGTGACGGATAATGCTCAGGTGGCTATCCAGCGCGGTGTACGGCGCAGGCAAGCCTTGATAGACGGAGCAACGGTTCCGCAATGGGGATTGCTCGGAGCTACTATGATAGCTGTATTTTCGTTTTTGCCGTTGTATCTGGCCCAGTCGTCTGTGGCTGAAATGGTCAAGCCCTTGTTTATTGTTTTGGCGGTATCTCTTTTATTGAGCTGGGTATTGGCATTGACCCAGACAACTGTTTTCGGGAATTTTATTCTGAAACAAGGAAACGGAGAAGCCTGTGCAGACCCATACGATAAACCTTTTTATCATAAATTCGGACGTTTGCTGCGTTTCCTGATCCGTTACAAAGTCACGACTTTGGTAGTCATGATCGGACTTTTTATGTTGTCGTTGGTGGTCATGGGGGCGTTGCCGCAGAATTTCTTTCCGAATATGGATAAACCCTATTTCCGGGCCGATTGTTTTTTGCCGGAAGGATACAGTATTCGTGAAACGGAACGGGATATGGGACAGATTGAAGATTTTCTGATGCAGCAGGAAGAAGTGGTGAATGTTTCAGGCACTTATGGTAGTTCTCCTTTGCGTTATTATCTGGCCAGTACTTCTTTCGGGCCGAAGTCCAACTTTGGGAATCTGTTGGTGGAGGTGAAGGATAAAAAATATACTGCTGCAGTAGAATCCCGTCTGAATGAATATGTGCGGGAGAATTATCCCAATATATTGATTCGCTCTTCTCTGTTTAAATTGTCGCCGGCCGTGGAAGCTAATATTGAGTTTGGTTTTATCGGGGACAATATCGATACTTTGACAATGCTTACGGAGAAAGCGATGGCTGTGATGAGAAAATGTGATATGGTAACCGATATAAAAAATAGTTGGGGGAATAAGGTACCGATATGGGAACCGGTTTATTCTCAGGAACGCGGTCAGCGTCTGGGTATCACCCGACAGGCAGTTGCTTATGCTTTGAAGATTGCCACTAACGGTTTGCCTATCGGGGATTATCGGGAAAAAGATTTGTTTATGCCGATTTTGTTGAAAGAAGACAATATAGCATCTTCTGATATTGACAATATGCGGACGTTGCCTGTTTTTTCCCAATCGGGCTATGCTGTACCTCTGGCTCAGGTGGTTGACAGTTTTGCTTTTAATTATAATTACAATGTAGTCAAGCGTTATAACCGGGAGAAGGTAATGATGGCTCAGTGTGATTCTAAGAGGGGGGCTAATACAATGGCTGCTTTTTCGCAAATGAAACGGATGGTACAGGATGAGGTTGCTGTGCCGCAGGGGTATCGGATGAAAATATTCGGGGAAGATGAAACTCAGGAAGAATCAAACAGTGCTATGGCTGCTAATTTACCGTTGACTTTTATTCTGATGTTTGTTGTGTTGTTGTTTTTGTTCAGGACTTACCGAAAACCGACCATTATTCTGTTGATGGTTCCGTTGATATTTATCGGAGTGGTTTTTGGGCTGGCCGTTACGGGCAAGATGCTTGATTTCTTTGCTATTTTGGGAGTATTGGGACTGATAGGGATGAATATTAAGAATGCCATTGTGTTGGTGGATCAGATTGGTATTGAAGAAGCAAAAGGAACTCCGCGCCTTGAGGCTATCATAGAGGCTACAAAGTCGAGAATCGTTCCCGTATCTATGGCTTCGGGTACGACTATCCTGGGTATGTTGCCGTTGTTGTTTGATGCCATGTTCGGGGGGATGGCCGCTTGTATCATGGGGGGGCTGCTGGTGGCCAGTTTGTTGACTATTTTTGTATTGCCTGTTACGTACAGTTTATTGTTCAGGGTAAAAGTGACGGACCGGACAGAGGAGACAATAGATGAGTAAAAGGTGGATAAATATAATGGGTTTATGAAAAAGATATTTTTAATGACAGGGGCAATGTTTTTTGCGGGTATGCTGACAGCCCAGACATTGTCCGTGGAACAATACAGAAACCGGGTATTGGAATATAATCAGGATATTCAGATGTCTCGTCAGGCGGTAAACAGCGCCCTGTATTCCTTGAAAAGTGTGAAGACCGATTTTTTCCCGAAACTGGATGTTAATGGCAATTATTCCTATCAGGTGGAGGAGGTAGAATTTCTTCCGGGAGCTGACCTCAAACATGATAATTACGGAATAGAGGCCGGTCTGGTGCAGAATGTGTATTCCGGCAGTGCTGTCCGTAAACAGTATGATGTAGGTAGATTACAGCATGCGATTGCTCAATTGGGTGTGGAACATACGATAGATAATATTGTGTATGCGGCGGACCTGAGTTACTGGGCTGTGGTTGCTAACCGGGATTTGTATGAATTGTCGGGGCAGTATGTGAAGTTAGTTAACGAGTTGTACTCGATTGTGAATAAGCGTTTTGTTGAAGGAGCTATTAGTAAAACCGACGTGCTGATGGTACAGAATCGTCTGAAAGAAGCGGAGTTGCAACTGAATACGAATTCTACTAATTATAAAATAGCTTTACAGGCCATGAATATTATGATGGGGAGTGAACCGGACCATGAAGTGGTATTGACTGATTCGATTCAGTCGGTAATTTGGGGTCCGAAAGAGGAGGGTTTGGATAAAGCTCTGGAGAGAAGGGCGGATTATCAGACGGCTATTATGAATATTGAAATGGCTAAATTGCAGACTGACTTGGCCCGTTCCCAGTTTTTGCCTCAATTGGTGGTTGGAGTAAAGGAAAAATATGGTACGACTTTGATCAATGTGGATGGGAAGGCCAAATGGGCTACCACAGCTTTTGCCCAAATTAACATTCCCGTATTTCATTGGGGAAAAATGCGTCAGGAGGTGAGACTGGGACGTAGCCAGGAAGAGATGCGGGAATTGGAGCGCAGCCAGTTAAAGGACCGGGTGAGTGAGGAGTTAAGTCATGCTTGGGTGAATGTCACTGAGACGGCAAAGAAGCTGGAGATTGTATATTCTTCTTTGGATATAGCTAAAGAGACTCTGATATTGAATACTTTTAGCTATAATGAAGGTAAACTTCCGATCCTGGACGTATTATCGGCTCAGGTGAGCTGGTTGCAGGCTTATACGAATGTGGTTTCTGTAAATTATCAGTATAAGGTGGCATTGGCTGCTTATGCAAAGGCTTTAGGAAATACCGGAGTGTGATTAAGAATATCTTCGGGGATATCGGAGTAAAATAGCCAGTAAGGCACTGATTCCGATAAGCATAGGATAATACAGATAACGGATGATGGATAAGGGGGAGATTGCTGCTAAGCTGGCAGCCATTAACATTTGGGCTCCATAAGGGATAATTCCCTGGATGAAACAGGAAAAAGTATCTAAAATGCTGGCAGATTTCCGGTTGTCAATACCGAATCTGTCGGCAATTTTTTTTGCTATGGGGCCAATGGTAATCACGGCAATGGTATTGTTGGCCGTACACAGGTTCGCAAGGCATACCAAGCCTGCAATGCTTAACTCTCCGGCTCGTTTGGAATTCACGTTCCGGGTGAGTTTGTTGATGATATATTCAATCCCGCCATTATAGCGAATCATTTCAAGCATTCCCCCGGCCAGGAGGGTAATGATGATGAGTTCTCCCATGCCGGTTATGCCATTGCCCATAGCGCCGAACCATCCGAAAAAGCTGAAACCTGAAGTAAGTAAACCGATGATGCCGGAAGCAAGGATTCCCATAAATAATACGAGCATTACATTGGTACCGGCCAGGGCTGTCCCCAGTACAATGAGGTAGGGGATGACCTTTATCCATTCTATGGAAACCGGCTGGGGAACGGCGGATATGCGGATTCCGGCGAAAATATAATAGAGGAAAAGAAAGATGGCTGCCGGCATGACAATAAGACTGTTTACTCTGAATTTATCTTTCATGTCGCATTCCTGTGTTTTGGTTGCTGCAATGGTCGTGTCGGATATGAAAGAGAGATTGTCACCGAAAAATGCACCTCCTATCACGATGGCAACCATGAAAGGTAATTCAACGGCTGTTTTTTCTGCTATTCCGACAGCTACGGGAGTTAAAGCCACAATGGTACCGACAGAAGTGCCTACGGATAAAGAAATGAAGCAGGCTGCCATAAAGATTCCCGCCAGAAGAAGATTATCCGGCAAGAGATAGAGGGTCAGATTGACGGTGGCTTCGATGGCACCCATGGATTTTGCCGATTGTGCAAAAGCTCCTGCCAATATGAATATCCAGATCATCAGTAATATATTTTTGTCAGAAGCTCCTGCAGAAAAATGAGTGATGCGTTCGGATAATGATAAATGCCGTGTTATGGCCAGGGCAGAAATGGCGGATATGATAAAGGCGACAGTAATGGGTACTTTGTAAAAATCATTGACAATCAACGAAGTGACCAGGTATATCCCCAGAAAGACGAACAGGGGAGTCAGAGCCAGCAGGGAGGGTTTATGTATTTGTTCCATATCGGTTTTATCAAGGTGTTATATTGGGGACAAATAAAAAAAGCAACCGATATAGAGGTTGCTTTTCGTGATTCAGGCGGGATTCGAACCCACGACCTACGGCTTAGAAGGCCGTTGCTCTATCCAGCTGAGCTACTGAACCAACATTTACGGTTTGGCGGTGCAAATATAGGTTATTAAATTCCTTTTTGCAAATAAATCCATGTTTTTTTGAGTGAGTGCAAAGATTCATGAAGTTTTTAGGAAAGGGAAATTTCCATAAAAAAATAAAGTAGTTTGTATATCAAACTACTTTATTTTGGTTGTTCAACAAGGATTCGAACCTTGACTAACAGGACCAGAATCTGTTGTGCTGCCATTACACCATTGAACAGTGGTCTCTTTTCTTTGACGACACAAAAGTAGTCTTTTTTTTTATTTCAACAAAACAAAAATATTTTTTTTCTGATTTCTTTTGATTTTTCTTATTCGTTCGGAAGTTGGGGAAGTACACAATAAAAGCTGTCCGGTTACGGACAGCTTTTATTTATTTCAGGATAAAGCTTTTTGCTCTAAAGCTTTGGCCTCTATTATTTTGTTGCGTTCTCCAAACGTTTCATCATCATAAAGATGAACAGGGCAGAGATCAAGCAGAGAACGATAAGGATGGACCATAATGCCCATAATTCCATGTGTCCCCACAACATACCGATAATGGATACCAGATAGTTACCGATAGCGGTAGCACCGAACCACATACCCATCATGAGTCCTTTGTATTTTGGAGGAGCTACTTTTGACACAAATGAAATACCCATAGGTGACAGGAACAATTCTGCAAAGGTCAATACCAGGTAGGTATTGATGAGCACAGAGGGAGATACCAGCAAATTGCTGGAAACAACCGTTGCTCCGTCCGGATTGGGAGTCGGAAGGCCCATGGAGAAAAAGGCCATAATGGTGAAGCCTAATGCTGCAATCAGCATACCGATACCGATTTTCCGCGGAGCGGAAGGTTCTTTACCTCTTTTAGCTAACGCTCCGAATACAGCCAGAGATACCGGTGTCAGGGCAACCACGAAGAACGGATTGAAATGTTGGAACATTTGAGGAAGAACTTCGATAAAGGAGCCCGGCGTCAGGGTCATGTATTTGTATACTAATATACCAATAGAAAGGCATGCGACACCTGCAGATATCAGTTTTGATTTGGCTTCTTTGGATTGGAAGAGAGAGAATAAGCTGTATATTAAGGTGATGACAAATACTAAGTTAAATACGTTGAAAGTCATACCTAACGCACCGGCAGCTGTTCTGGCCGTGTAGTCGCGGGCAAAGAATGTCAGGGTCAGACCATTCTGGTGGAAAGCCATCCAGAAGAAAATCACCACTGCAAATACCAGGAATAAAGCGGTCATGCGGGATTTTGTCTGTGCCGGAGTTAATTCGACTATGTTTTCTTGTTTTCCGGAAGTTGCTGCTTGTTTGGTATTTACATCCGCATGTTTGAATGTTCTTTTAAATACTTGATAAATCAGCATGGAAACAATAAGCGAAACACATGCTACAGCAAAACCGTAGTGGTAGGAAAGAGATAGCTCGTTGATGTATTTGTGGGCAAAAACTGTTAAGTCACCATTGAAAGCAGCAGCTTGCGATTGTGCAAATTCTGTCAGAGTCTGGAGTGACTCAGTTGCCATTTGCTGCCCTTTTTCCAGATATTCATGGCAAAGTGCAGGAATATCCCCTTGATATTTCAGGCCAGCTTTGCCCAGGAAGTGTTCTGTGATTTTAGATGCGGCTGTCGGAGCAAAAAGTGCACCGATGTTGATAGCCATGTAGAACAAGCTAAAAGCGGTGTCCCGTTTGTCTGCATATTTGGGGTCATCGTATAGGTTTCCGACCATCACCTGCAGATTTCCTTTAAAAAGTCCGGTTCCTAAGGCAATCAGAAAAAGCGCACCGAACATGGCTGCTATTCCGAATGAGTTGCCGGCAGTGGGGATGGCGAGACACGTATAACCGGCAAACATGACGATGATACCTGCTGTAACCATCTTTCCGTAGCCAAATTTGTCTGCAAGAATACCACCTAAGACAGGCAGGAAATATACAAAGGCTAAGAATCCGGCAAAAATGTTAGATGTGGCTGCGGAACTGAAGCCAAACTTCGCTTGCAGGAAAAGTGTGAAAATAGCAAGCATGGTGTAATACCCGAAACGTTCTCCCGTGTTGGCGAGAGCCAGGGCATACAATCCTTTGGGTTGATTGTTAAACATGGATGTATTATTTTAAGTTATTATTAATAGATACACGCGCAAATGTAAGAATTTTTCTGTATTTTTCGTCTTTAGAACGATTGAGTTAATGTTATGGAAACGTTAAATAAAATTTTTAAAGCGGCTTCGGTAAAGATGCTGGATGAGTATACTATTGAGTATGAGCCGGTAAGTCCTTTAGATTTGATGTGGCGGGCGGCTATGGTCTGGACGCGAAAATTTCTGGACGTATTCAGGATTCCGGCTGAAGTTGCGGTTGTTGCCGGTAACGGGAATAACGGAGGAGACGGATATTGCATTGCCTGTTTGTTGGCGGAGCATGACTGGAATGTGACTGTTTTTCGTCTAATGCCTGACAGTACTCAATCCGTGGATTGTAAGGTGAATTATCAGCGATGGTTGGACATGGGCGGACAAATTGTGGATGTGCGGCAAGCTGATGATTTTGTTCCTGGAAAACAGGCTGTGATAGTGGATGCTATTTTGGGAAGCGGTATAAACCGGAAAGTGGAGGGAGTAATGGGAGAAGTCATTCGTTTGATAAACTGCCTGGCAAATCAGGTGGTGGCTGTAGACATTCCTTCCGGTTTGATGGGGGAGGATAATACTTTGAATGATAGGGAGAATATTATAAAGGCTGACTATACTTTTACCTTTCAATTTCCCAAACTGGCTTTTCTTTTGCCGGAGAATGCGGAATATGTCGGAGAATGGCATGTTGTGGATATTCACTTGGACGTTCGCGCCATAGTTAATACGGAAACCTGTTGGTATTATACTGACAAAGAAGAGGTGAAGAAGCTTTTGCCTGTGCCGTTGAAATTTGCTCATAAGGGTTTGAACGGTTGTGGTTTACTGGTTGCCGGCCGCAGAGGAATGATGGGGGCGGCGGTGCTTGCTGCAAAGGCTGCATTGCGTTCGGGGATAGGTTTGCTGTATTGCCATGTTCCGAAACAGGAAGGTGGGATTTTACAAATGTCGGTTCCGGAAGCCATACTGGATTTTGATAGCAGTGAGGAAGGATTCTCTTTTATTTCCGGATGTGGAAGGTTTGATGCTGTTGCTGTCGGGCCGGGGTTAGGCCAATCTCCCGAAACTTGTGCCGGTTTACGGCGGTTGTTGAAGGAATGGAGGGGGGTGACTGTTCTGGATGCCGATGCCTTGAACTTGATGTCGGAGCATCCCGAAATGCTGGATTTACTTCATGAGAAATGTATTCTTACACCTCATCCGAAAGAATTTGAGAGGCTGGCAGGAAAAAGTGAAAATGATTTTGACAGATTAAAAAAATTAAGCATTTTTGCATGTCAATACCATACGTATGTGGTATTGAAAGGAGCTTATTCGGCCATTGCAACCCCGCAAGGAAAGCTTTTTTTTAATATGAGCGGCAATCCGGGAATGGCGAAAGGAGGGGCCGGAGATGTGCTGACAGGAGTATTGCTGGCTTTGGCTGCATGCGGGATGGAGGTGTTTGATGTGGTCCGCTGCGGAGTTTTTGCTCACGGTCTGGCGGGAGATATTCTCGCCCGTCAATACGGTTACCGTGGTATTTCTGCCGGTATGCTGGCAGAGGCAATGAGTGAAGCATGGAAAGAATTGGAAAATTGATCAATATTTAAGGTGATTTTTTATGAAAAGTATTTTTGTTGTCCTATTGGCGGTATGCCTGGGGGTATCGGCAGAGGCACAGAAGAAAAAGGAACTGACTACGTTGGTGAACGTCAACTATTGCCTGCCTAAGGTGATTTACCGGGTAGAGGTTATGTTGGAATGTGAAAAATATATACCCGGTCCTTACCGGAATTATGCAGAGAAAGAATTGGGAATAAAGCCGGAGATTGACAGGGCAAGGGAAGTCTGGAAGGTTACAGCAATAGATATTGAACCTCAGTATATTCCGGATGAGAAAGCTGTTTATTCCGTTTCAGCCAGCGGAGATTACCTGCCTGTTATGTTGAGCCTGACCGGAGAGGGATTTCTGGCGGGAGTGTCGGCAGGAAAAGAAAGTGTGTTCAATGAAGAGCTTCGGATGGAGTTTCAGTCAGACCGTCAACCGGAACAAAGCCGTATAGATATGATGAAGCTGAATACTTACAATCATCTGAAAGAGGTATTAGATACAAATTATACTTTTCAGGAGATAGACGGAGTCATGAAAAAGATATGGGACCCGATTATTCGTTATGTTCCCAAGACGGAGTCAGATAATGTGAAAGAGGCTGTAAGTGAGATTTTTCGGATTCGTTCCGAAAGGGTAAAGCTTTTAGGCGCAGAAAACAATGTACCGGACGGAAAGTCGTTGGAGCTTATTTTAAAAGAATTTGACCGGATGGAGCAGAATTATCTGAGTTTGTTTATGGGTGGGAAAGAAACTTACCGGATAAAAAGGGTGTTTGAATGTGTCCCCGAAAAAGAAGAGGAACCGGTGGTGATTTTCCGTTTTACAGAGGAGAATGGTATTGCGGATAAAAAGAATGTTTCTGCTTTGGCTTATTGCTTAAAAATAACAGATGTTACTGTGGCTGCTTCCACACCGGTAAACGGGGAAACTGCTACTTCCGCCATATTTTACCGGGTACCGGCTGTCGGAGAACTGCAACTTTTACGGGGAAAGGAGGAAGTGATGAGTTTTCGGGCTGTTGTTCCTCAGTTGGGAGAAATCAAGAAGTTTCCGGTGGATATAATCAGTAATGAAGGAATCAGCATAGAATTCTATCCTCAATTCGGTTCTTTGAAAAAAATCAACCGTAAGTAAAAGAATTGTCGATAAATTTGTGGTATGTCGTGGTGGAATAATTGGTATGTCAGTTTCTTGAGTTGGCGCGTGCGTCATATTAAGGAAAGAAATTTTATAATCATTCTGAGTTTATTGGTGGGAATTGTTACGGGGCTGGCCGGTGTATTTTTGAAAAATTCAGTACATCTTACCCATCAGTTTTTTACGGAACGTTTGCAGATAGACAGCGGCAGTCTGCTTTTTTTTATCTATCCTTTTATTGGTATCTGGCTCACTTCCTTATTTGTGCGTTATTTTGTCAGGGAGGATATCAGCCATGGGGTTACTAAGGTGTTGTATGCCATCTCGAGGCAAAACAGCATGATAAAGCCCCATAATAATTATTCTTCCATGATTGCCAGTACGATTACGATAGGTTTCGGAGGTTCTGTCGGAACGGAAGCAACTATTGTTTTGACGGGTGCCTCTATCGGTTCTAACCTGGCCCGTTTTTTCCGGATGAATTATAAGGTAATGACCCTGATGATCGGGTGCGGTGCTGCCGGGGCCATTGCCGGAATTTTTAAAGCTCCTATTGCCGGTATCGTTTTTACCCTTGAGGTACTGATGCTTGACTTGACGATGGCTTCTTTGGTGCCTTTGATGATTTCCGCCATTTCTTCGTATGTTATTGTTTATTTTCTGATGGGAGAAGGGGTTGTGCTGGAATTTGCCGTGCATGACCATTTTGCCTTGGCGAATGTCCCTTATTATATTCTTTTGGGCATTCTTTGCGGATTGGTGTCTGTTTACTTTATCCGTCTGAATATAAAGATTGAAAAGTGGATTACGGGAATAAAGAATCAGTTTAAGAGGATATTAATCGGAGGTGCATTGTTGGGATTATTGATTTATGTTTTTCCTTCGTTGTATGGGGAGGGATATACGTCTTTGGAAAATTTATTGACTGATAATGCCGATGCTATTTTAAAAAATACCTATTTCTTTGATTTCCGGAATTATGCGTTTGTGTTGGTTTTATATGTGCTGGGTCTGGTTTTTATGAAAGTTGTTGCAACGGCATTGACGAATGGTAGTGGCGGTGTGGGAGGAGTTTTTGCACCCAGTTTGTTTACGGGTGGGGTGACTGGTTTCTTGATAGCTACTTTGATTAATATGACGGGGATCGTGACAGTGCCGGTAAGTTATTTTGTCTTGGCGGGAATGGCGGGAGTGATGTCGGGTGTTATGAATTCTCCCTTGACAGCTATGTTTTTGATTGCTGAGATTACCAGCGGGTACAGCCTGTTGGTGCCTTTGATGATTGCTTCGGTTACTGCTCATCTTACAGGACGGGGGATGGAACCTTATTCTATTTATGCCCGCCGTCTGGCCATGAAAGGAGATTTGATTACACATAACAAGGATAAGGCTGTCTTGACTTTAATGAAATTGGATAAAGTGATTGAGACAGACCTGAAAACTATTTCGGTAAATGCCACCTTAGGTGATTTGGTGAAGAAAGTATCCCGTTCGAGCCGGAATATTTTTCCGGTGATAGATGAGGATGAAGGTTTGCTGGGTATTGTTCTGTTGGATGATATCCGTAAGATAATGTTTAATCAGGATTTATACGATACTACTTTTGTGCGGGATTTCATGACAACACCTCCAACTGTTGTGGATGTAACCGATCCGATGGATGTTGTTATGAAGAAATTTGAAGATACGCAAGCCTGGAATTTACCGGTGATAGAAAACGAGAAGTACGTCGGTTTTGTATCTAAAGCGAAAATATTTAACACTTATCGCAGGGTGTTGCAACACTTTTCCGATGAATAGTCAAAGAAAATGAATACGGATACGCAACAGCATACCGGTTTAGGGTATCGGGAAGGAATTGTTTCGATTGTGGTGAATCTTTTCCTTTTTGCGGTAAAATATTATGCAGGAATTGTCTCCGCTTCTGTTGCCTTGGTGGCAGATGCGTGGCATACTTTGTCCGATTCCCTGACTTCCATTATGGTGATTTGGGGCATCCGTCTTTCTTCACAGAAACCGGATAAGAAGCATCCTTTCGGGCATGGACGATGGGAGCAGGTCTTTGCGTTGATGATAGCTATGGTTCTGGTATTTGTTGGAATTGAATTTGTGACAAGTGCTTTCCGGAAGTTCCAACAGCATGAGACTGCCGATTTCGGTTGGCTTGCTTATGTTGTGACGATTATTTCTGTTGTAGGGAAAGAGGCATTGGCACAATATGCCTTCCGTGTAGCCCGTTTGACCGGAAATTCTTCCATAAAAGCGGATGGCTGGCATCATCGGAGTGATGCCTTGTCTTCATTGGTGGTTTTGGCCGGATTATTTTTAAGCGGTTATTTCTGGTGGATTGATGCAGGTCTGGGAATAATTGTTTCTCTGATGCTTTTTCATGCTGCCTATGGCATTATTCGGGAAGCTGTTAATAAGATTCTTGGCGAGGAACCGGCAGAAGATGTTACCCGGCAGGTTGCTGTTATTGTGAAAACTTATATGGGGGAGCAGTCATATCCTCATCATTACCACATCCATCATTACGGGGACCATATAGAATTTACTTTTCATGTGAAGGTTCTGGGGGACGAGACTGTCCGGGAGGCTCACACCCAGGCAACCCTTGTTGAAAAGCAAATTAAGGAAAAAATGAATATGGAGGCAACTATTCATATTGAACCTCTCTGATATTGTAACATTTCCGCATTTATATCGTTTTAAAATCAACATTCTTGCAAAGTCAAGGTGTTAATTTAATGTATTATTCTTGTTTATTAGAGAAAAAAATATACTTTTGCGGAAATTTTTAGGGAAACGTTAAAAAACAATATAGCTATGTATTGGACACTGGAACTTGCTTCAAAATTGGAAGATGCACCATGGCCTGCATCCAAAGATGAGTTAATTGATTATGCAATTCGTTCAGGCGCTCCTCTGGAAGTGATTGAGAATTTGCAGGATATTGAGGATGATGAAGAAATCTTTGAAAGTATAGAAGATATCTGGCCGGATTATCCCAGCAAGGATGATTTTTTCTTCAACGAGGATGAATATTAGTCTGTTTTAGAAGATTAAATAATTAATACCAGCGAGATAAACAAATCCTTATGGTTTATCTCGCTGGTATTTTTCTTTGGTATCATTGGGGGTATCTGCCTATTTTTTTATTTTTGTCCCCGGATTAAGAAAGAATGGTTACTTTCTTAGACAATAAATGGATAATTAGCGTATATGAAAAAAGTTTTATTGTTTTCTTTCTTTTTGGTGTTGGGATTGGTGTTCTCACAGTGTTTGCCTGTCTGGTTAGAGAGTTCGTTTGATGTTATTGAAAAGGGGATCAAGACTTTGATGTTTGTCTGTCTGGCCTTTATCATGATTAATGTTGGTAGGGAGTTTGAATTGGATAAAAGTTGTTGGAAGTCCTATACTGCGGATTATTTTATAGCAATGGCCACGGCTGCTGTTCCCTGGTTATTGATTGCATTTTATTATATGTGCCTTTTACCTTCCCATTTGTTCTGGAATTGGGAGGCTTGTAAAGAAAATTTATTGTTGAGTCGGTTTGCTGCTCCGACTTCGGCGGGTATTCTTTTTACTATGTTGGCTGCGGCGGGTTTGCGAAAGGAGTGGATTTATAAGAAAACCCAAGTGTTGGCGATTTTTGATGATCTGGATACCATCTTGTTGATGATTCCTTTGCAGATTCTGATGATCGGATTCAAGTGGCAATTGCTGGTGGTGATCGTGGTGGTTTGTGTATTGCTGGCTATCGGATGGAAAAAATTGGGTGCTTTTCGAATACCGCAGGGATGGAAGGCTGTTTTGTTGTATGCAGTGTGTATCGTTGCTGCTACGGAAAGTATTTATCTGTTATCGAAGATGTTGATGGGAGCGGATGGGGGAATACATATTGAAGTGTTGTTACCTGCTTTCGTGCTGGGGATGGTAATAAAAACCGTACATCAACACGGCCGGCAGGAGGAAAGGATGACCGGAATCATTTCCTATTTATTTATGTTTTTGGTGGGGTTAAGTACTCCTCAATTTATGGGGATAGACCATGCTGCCCGGGCAGTGGAGGCAAGCGGTGTGATTGCATCCCAGCCCATGCCTTCCTGGGGAGTTTTGTTCGGACATGTGTTGGTGGTTACTTTTTTGTCTAATTTGGGAAAGATGTTTCCTTTGTTTTTCTATCGTGACCGCCAGATACAGGAACGGTTGGCTCTTTCTATCGGTATGTTTACCCGCGGAGAGGTTGGAGCTGGTATCATAGTAATAGCTTTGGGGTATAATTTAGGCGGCCCTTTCCTGATTATATCCGTGTTCAGTTTGGTATTAAATCTGTTATTGACCGGAGTTTTTGTTTATTGGGTGAAATTGCTGGCCCAAAAAGTGTATGGGGTAAAAGAATAGAATGTTTTTATCCTGAATAAAGGTGACTTGTCTTTCCTTTAGATTTTTTTCTCTGTTTATTTTTGCCTCGGCCGGGTGTATAACTGTACGGTTAATCAGTCGGGCTTTGTGGTTGGAAGATATCAGTATCGGTTCAGATATGGCCATTATGGATATATCTCTGAAAGACTTTGTCTGAGGGGGGGAAGAGTCCGTAGGTCTTTAATTTGAAGGAATAAAGGGAGAATTTTAGTGTAATTGAAATATTATTATCATTTTTGTTTGTAACAACTTTTTTCTATTCCCCGTCTATGATGTTGAAAGCGCTTTAAAAAACAAGTTTAGTGTGAACAAAAAAATCGAACCATGAAGAAATGTTTATTTACTTTATTGCTATTTTGCGTCTGTTGCATGAGTTTTGCCCCAAATGTAGACGGGCTTTTGGATAAATTTAGCAGCGAAAAGAATGCCGAATGTGTGAAAGTCCCTCGTCTAATCATGTCCTTAGGGAGCATGTTTGTCGGACAGGATGAAGATGCCTGGATATTGAGAAAGATAAAATCAATAAGAGTTCTGGATTTGGATGACTGTCAGACGAACGTAAAGGAACGCTTTCATCGGGAAGTGGATAAACTATGCTTTAACGGGTATGATGAGCTGATACGTGTAAACGATGAAGGTGAAAAGGTGCGTGTGCTGATGAGGATGAAGAAAGAAACTATTTGCGAATTATTGCTCGTGTGTGCCGGAAAAGAAGACTGTGCAATAGTACAGATAAACGGAAAATTTACCAAAGACGATATAGATAAACTGGTAAATCAGGAAACAGGGAAGAAGCATGGACGCAGCTGAATTCAAACAACAATTTTTGCCCTGCCACCAGAAACTTTACCGGACGGCCTACCGGCTTATGGGAAATTCCCGGGATGCGGAAGATATGGTGCAGGAAGCGTATCTGAAATTGTGGAACAAGCGTAATGAACTGACTGAAATCCTAAACCCCGAAGCCTATTGTGTCGTCTTTATCAAGAACCTGTGCTATGATACCTTACGCCGGGTTCAACCGGATAAGGACGGACGGGTATCTGAAGAACTAAAACTTCCGGCAGACACGAACATAATTCGGGAGGTGGAACAACAAGATGAGGTGAACCAGTTGAGGCGACTGATCGACCGTTTGCCTGACCAGCAGAGACAGGTGCTTTTGCTTCGGGATGTGAATGACTTTTCTTTTGAAGAGATAGGAGAGGCCACAGGCCTGAGTGCCGTCAACATTCGTGTGTTGTTGAGCCGTGCCCGGAAAAAGATACGTGAACAATATAGTATTATGATGAATTATGAAAGCAAGTGAAATAGACAAAATATTAGTTCGTTACTATGACGGAGTGACTGACGAGGCGGAAGAAAAGGAATTGAAGCGTTTCTTTACTGAAGAAGACGTGCCCGCTCATCTGCTTGCCCAGAAAGAAATTTTCATGCAATTGGGTGACTTCTCTGAACCCGAAATACCGGACGGGTTGGAATGCAGGTTGAGTGCAAAGATAGATGAGTGGGCTATCTGTGAGAAACGAACGCTGAAAGTAAACAGAACTGGACAGACCCGGGCACGATGGGTCGGAAGCATAGCTGCCGGTTTGTTTATCTTGTTCTCTGTTGGGATATGCCTATACAAACCTTATTCCTCCACGATGCAAGATACCTGTGTTACTTCCGAAGAAGCGTACGTACAGGCTCAAAAGGCACTCGTCATGCTTTCTGTCTGCCTTAACAAAGGAGTGGCAAAGGTAGAATCCTTACAGGAAACTACCGGAAAAGTTCAAGAGAGTGTAAACAAACAGTTAAACCGAATAAACAACATAAAATTATGAAACGTACCTCTATCATTATTTTGTTATTTTCCTTGTGTTCTTTGTTTACTTATGCACAAGACAGTTTTTTCGATAAGGTTGCCGATATGGAAGGTGTGACGTCCGTCTATATATCCAAAGCGATGCTCAGGTTGATACCTGATGTGCAGGCTGAGGGGGTGGACATAGGCAAAGTAGCTTCCAAACTGGACTGTATTCGGATAGTTAGTTGTGAGAAACCAGAACTCATTGCTAAGTTGAAGAAAGAAACTTCTTTTATTACCTCTAAAAATGGTTATGAAGAACTAATGGATATAAACGAGGAGGGAGAAAAAACCACTATTTATCTGAAACAGAATAAGAATGGTACCAACGAGTTTATTTTGGTGAACAGGCAAAAAGAAGATTTCAACCTTATTTTTATCATAGGAAAGCTGACGTTGCAAGAAGTGCAAGGCATTGTCAATTAAGAAGCACATCCACGGACAGCTAATGTTTACATTTGTTATCCGCGGATGTATTTTCAGAAATCAGTTTCTCTTTTTTATCCGGTATAATGACTTCTTTTAAATCCGGAAATTCCTTTATTGTATGTTTCTCAATAAAATACAAAACTATTATATAAAAGAAGCGGCAGGTGATTAACCTCCGCTTCAGCAGTAACTACCGAAGTAGTCCTACGAGCGCACATGCCGCAGCATAGCTGGCTCTGTTTCAGAATTAATACAAATAACTTATATTTGCATTACTGTTATATCTTATTAAGAAATTACATCAAATCACAGCCAAGAATTGGATATCTTTGGTAAACATGAAGTTATATCTTATTAAGAAATTACATCAAATCACAGCTGACTTTCAATGAACTCTTCATTGTTCGAGTTATATCTTATTAAGAAATTACATCAAATCACAGCCTCAATGGGAACAGAACGAAGCTTATACGTGTTATATCTTATTAAGAAATTACATCAAATCACAGCATTAACGAGTTTCTTATTCGTGAATTTGGTTATATCTTATTAAGAAATTACATCAAATCACAGCTCAGCTTCGTAAATATGCTCGTGCATTAGGTTATATCTTATTAAGAAATTACATCAAATCACAGCAGCATTGTGATGCGTCATTTGCAGATTTTGTTATATCTTATTAAGAAATTACATCAAATCACAGCTTACAATTCTTTTCGATTTCAAACAGTCTTGTTATATCTTATTAAGAAATTACATCAAATCACAGCAAGCAAACTGCCTTAGGTAGTTTAGCTCACGTTATATCTTATTAAGAAATTACATCAAATCACAGCACCTCTGTTGTTTTAACAACATCAGCATTAGTTATATCTTATTAAGAAATTACATCAAATCACAGCCTATTGTTAATGATTTAACTCTACGCGCTGTTATATCTTATTAAGAAATTACATCAAATCACAGCCGGCATTTTGATGTGTATCTATCATGTTCAGTTATATCTTATTAAGAAATTACATCAAATCACAGCTTCCGTAGATCCGTTGGTGTCTCGCGATGTGTTATATCTTATTAAGAAATTACATCAAATCACAGCCGAAGCTCGCATTCGGTGTCATTGTGATGAGTTATATCTTATTAAGAAATTACATCAAATCACAGCATATGAGAAAAAGAAGAAATTTGCTGCTAAGTTATATCTTATTAAGAAATTACATCAAATCACAGCGTATGAGAAGAAGAAAAAATTTGCCGCTAAGTTATATCTTATTAAGAAATTACATCAAATCACAGCGAGGCTGCTGGCTTGAATCCTTATAATATGGTTATATCTTATTAAGAAATTACATCAAATCACAGCGATTTGTCCAAACACATGCCGTTTACGGCAGTTATATCTTATTAAGAAATTACATCAAATCACAGCGGTCATAGACATTTTACTCGTACTCAGCCTGTTATATCTTATTAAGAAATTACATCAAATCACAGCATAACTAATAAGGCATTCCATCATAATCGGTTATATCTTATTAAGAAATTACATCAAATCACAGCTCGACCTGGTTCAACAATTCGGTTACTAAGTTATATCTTATTAAGAAATTACATCAAATCACAGCATCAAAGCATATGCCGTTTACGGCAAAGGGTTATATCTTATTAAGAAATTACATCAAATCACAGCCGGAAGCATTCTAAAAAATATACAGATGAGGTTATATCTTATTAAGAAATTACATCAAATCACAGCCGGCCTTGGTGGTCTTGGAATTCTTAAACGGTTATATCTTATTAAGAAATTACATCAAATCACAGCGATAGGACGAATTGAAAAGAGCGGGGAAACGTTATATCTTATTAAGAAATTACATCAAATCACAGCCGTAAACATTCTAAAAAATATACAGATGAGGTTATATCTTATTAAGAAATTACATCAAATCACAGCATTTGGCAATATTTTTAGCAATGCTGGAAAGTTATATCTTATTAAGAAATTACATCAAATCACAGCGGCAAAGTCCAGGCCCGCGAAGCGTTGAGCGTTATATCTTATTAAGAAATTACATCAAATCACAGCAATACGTTTAGCCTCTTTTGCTTCTTCTTTGTTATATCTTATTAAGAAATTACATCAAATCACAGCCTATGAATTTGATTTTTATCAAACCGAAGGGTTATATCTTATTAAGAAATTACATCAAATCACAGCTATTTTCTCATCTGTATATTTTTTGGAATAGTTATATCTTATTAAGAAATTACATCAAATCACAGCAGCTTCATCGAGATGTTTTGAATCTATTTGTTATATCTTATTAAGAAATTACATCAAATCACAGCAGCTTCATCGAGATGTTTTGAATCTATTTGTTATATCTTATTAAGAAATTACATCAAATCACAGCCTCTCTCTCAAGAGATGATGCGAGTTCGTAGTTATATCTTATTAAGAAATTACATCAAATCACAGCAAAATATAACTGATAGTTCCGAACTTGACGGTTATATCTTATTAAGAAATTACATCAAATCACAGCGTTCAGACTATTCCAGATTTTTCTCTCGAAGTTATATCTTATTAAGAAATTACATCAAATCACAGCAAAATATAACTGATAGTTCCGAACTTGACGGTTATATCTTATTAAGAAATTACATCAAATCACAGCTGGAATTTTGATGTGCATTTATCATGTTCAGTTATATCTTATTAAGAAATTACATCAAATCACAGCATAAATAGGGAAAAATCCTCATGAGATAAAGTTATATCTTATTAAGAAATTACATCAAATCACAGCCTTAGGTCATTAAAATCATATAATTCAAAACTTTACCTTTTATTCAAGCCAGAAAAAATGAGGTTTGTTATTCTAAGGAAGTTAATTTGATGGTATTTTTTTATTTCAACATTTCAAAGAACAAAAATATTAAAAAAGTTCCAATTGTTTAGGTGTTTCTCCTAAAGATTTTGACTGACTTCCCCAATAATTAAGGATTTCTCCATATTGTTTATCAGTTACCGATAAAATACTTACCTGTCCTTTGTCCGGGATATTGTTTCGGATACGGGAAGTGTGTACTTCTGCACTTTCTTTGCTGGCACAATGACGGATGTAAACAGAAAACTGCATCATTGTAAAACCATCTTTTTCCAGAAATTTTCGAAAATGGGTAGCAGTATGGCGTTCCGATTTCGTTGTTACCGGCAAATCGAAAAAAACAAATAACCACATAATCCGATAAGCATTTAAGCGATTGTCCGACATTGGTCAGGATATTGATGTTTATTTTAGTTGCGGATAAACCATTTTCTTTTGCTCACCGGTAAAACATCGGGCTAAGGAAGCTGTTGTCTGTGACAATCCGACCATTAATGGGCGGGTGGTGTTTTCAAAATAGATGTCATTGGCTAATATTTTTAAAATTTTGGTTTTTACTTCTGTTGTTAGTTCCTGATCACCTTCCTGAAAGAGAGTAAATATCATTTCATCGGCAAAAGGACGATAAGGTTCCATTATATCGTCTGCCAGACAGAAGGCATTGTAACGATTGTGATGAAATAATCCAAAAGTCGGCAGAAGTCCGGAACCCGTGAGTGCCCGGGCTACGGCAGCCCGTAAGACTATGTAGGCATAGTTCAATAAATTGTTAGGCCAGGAACCGTAACGGTCCCGGGTGAAATCCGGACCGTACATTTCTGCCCAGTATATCCGGGCTGCCACTCCCTCCCGATTGTCCGGGTCACCACTTTTAACGTTACTGTAAAAAGGTTTTAATAAATTCCCGTTTTTCCCTAATTTGTGGAGTAAAGCAGCCTGGTTCCGTATTTTTGCTTCGATAGTTTGTTTCCAGAGATTCTTTTTGAGAGGTTCTGAAGCATCTATCTGAAAGCGGAACAATTCATTCTGCAGATGGTGGCCATCCAGATTCAGTAACATGGAGTTGGGCATGTGACCGGCATCACAGAATATGACAGCTACATTATTGGCCATCAACTCCTGAATCAGCGGAATACTGAAGCTGATTTGTTGATTTTCAAAAACGGTATAGCCGATGTCTTCAATCGGTACTTTGTGTATGGCGCCGTCTTCTTTTGATTCGATAACCAATTGCTTGTCTTTCGTGGAGAGACGGCTGGGAGTGGTAAAAAACAGAGTCCTTTTTAACATACCGCAATTTTAAAAAGTGAGGTTACCGATTTCATCAATGTATACTTTAACCGGATTTGCTTGTTTCCAGGCTTCAAGACTTCCAATGCGAATTTCTTCTTTCTTGTTTGTGATTGTAGAAGCCAGATGATGCCGGAAAGTGTAATCCATTCTGGATAATTTTTGCACCCGGTAGAGGTATTTGCTTAGGGTGGAACGGTCATTCCGGTATACTTCCAGTTCTTCGTCTTTTAGTCCGATAATAAAAGTGTCGTTGATTTGCAAGGTGCATACTGGTGCTTTGCCGTCGGCCGGAAGTTGGAAAACAGGCTGGTGTTGGTTTTGTCTTTCGATGACTGTCCAGAAAGATACGATTTCTTCTTTCAGATTGTCCTCTCTGTCGATGTACAACATGACATGGTGATTGTTTCGTGGGTTGACAAATTGATTGACGTTATTTTTCAGTTGCTCTGCATTTTCCATTTTTTCTTTTATCCGGACTTTTTTAACGGGTACAGGTTCTCCGTATTTGTTGGGGAGGAAAATCCGGTATTTGTCGTCTTTAAAGAAAGCATCAGAAGGAATATTGTCCTGGTTTGTATTGATGTGACAATTTTCTTGTAAATGCGTCAGGAGCATTTGCCGGATGGTGGGATCAACTACTTTTTCGATGTGTTTTTTGGTTTTGAGGTCCCGGATATCTTTTCGGATATGGTAGGTCTTTTCCGTATTTCCGGGAGCAAGTCGCTGTCCGTATATGCTGTCTTTGTGGAGTTGTCCCCGGACTGCATTGCCCACACTATGGATTTGCCGTCCGTCTTTGATGAGGGTTTTACTGATTTTACACCGCGTACGGAGGTTTTGTTTATAGGATACCAGGATGTTTTTCACACTTTGACTTACATCTCCGATGAACCCGGACCAGGGTAGCGGAAAGTGTTCTGTGGAGTTGATTCCCCGTTTTTTGTTTTCCCGTTGGGCATTGAAAGTGCTTAACCGTTGGAACAGGCTTTGAGAGGATAAGGCGATAACAATGGCATCAATGGCATGGTGACGCTGGTCCTCTCTGTTTTTCTTTGGATCAAACTTGATTTCTCCAGTGTGCTCATCCACCCAGATTTGTCCTTCAATCAGCTTTTCGTCTTTGTTGATTTTTGGGGCTGTAAATTCTATTTCGCTTAACTCCGGCTGTTGGGATTCCCAGGGAAAGATTCCGTAATATTTCCCTTTGGAAAGAGTGGTTGATACTTTATAATTTAAGTCATCATCTGCACAAAAGATGCCTTTTTCGTCTATGCTGCCGGTAAGAATAATCTGTCTTTCTTCCAGTGCGGGGAATTCGTTTTTGATTCTGGTAAATTCAGGCTGTTCGGTATCGACATCCAGTATACACCAGAATTTACCGTCACCTCCTGTAGTTTGGCATTGGTAGGTGTCACAATGGAATCTTCCCTCATGGATGGTGCCGTAGAGCTGTACTTGCTGTGGAGTTAATTTGGGGCGGTTAACAGATTCACTGTCCTGGAAAGAACGGTTCCGGACCGGAAGACTTACCCAATAGCTGCCGTCGGGTAAATTTGTTTTTATTTTTTGTTTCAGGTAGTCACAGACAAATATGCCTTTGTCGATTTTTCCTTTTAATACAAGCTGTTCTTCCGAGGAATTTGGTTTTTGGGCAAACAGAGGATGCCAGGCGACAGGGGCGGATAATTTCAGCCGGGCCCCGTATTTCCCATCATTTCTTTCTGTCGGATAGTCTTGCATTCCCCGATATTTAAAACTGTTGTGTTTGACTGTACCGGTAATGAAAACTTCATTATTTTCTGTCTGAGGCCGGTCTGCTTCTTGGGGAAGGATCTGAGTAACCTGGTACTGTTCGTTTGTGATTAAGTAATAATTTTTTCGCATTCCGACAGGTACGGGGGTTGCAAATGTAATGTCGGGAACGGATTGCAGTATATTGTTCAGACCCCATAAATGCCGGAGTTCAGCTGTTAATTGTCCGGGAAATGCTTTCACGTCTTTGCAAATGCTACTTAAGTATTCGACGGCTTTTTTTCCCATATAACGGGTGTCATTCAACTGACGGCGGATGAATTCATTTGTATCGGGATTTTTCCGTCGGATGAAACGTTGGGCTTTGGGGTAAGGAAGCAGATGAAACGCCCGTTCTTCGACGTCTTCCCAGCAATGGACGTCTCCCCATAGAGAGGAAGAGGGATTTTTTTCATAAAATTCATAAGGTGTCCGTTCTCCTTTTTCCCTGTTGAAAGTAGCCTCACATAACGTTTTATTGGCGAAACTGTCATCCAGGGATATGCTGTAGGGTATAATGTGTTCAATTTGTACACATCCGTCACTCCCTAATGCATCAGAAATTTTGATGGTTTTCCCGGTGTACGGACAAATGACGATGCCTGCCTTGTCTTCTATTTCCTTGTATAACAAATATTTTTGTATGTTTTCCCGATTGGGTTGAAGACCGAATTCCCGTAGTTTCTGGCGGGCAGCCTCATTTTTCTTTTCATTTTCCCGGATGAAGCGGGTTTGCTTTTCCCGCTCAGTTTTGGAACTTCGAAGGTCTCTGCCCATTTCCACGTGAATGTGGTCGAATTGAAATTCAGGTCCGTATTTTTGGCGGCAGTCGGACAATAATTTATTGACAGTCCGTCGTAACTCATTCAATGCTTGTTGTACGATGGGATTTCGTAGGTTTTCTGTTGCTGGTAATTTTTCTTGTAATGTTTTGGCATTGACAGGTTGACTGTGGTGATACAGTTTTTGAAACGCCCGGTCATGTTCAGTAAAGCCGTATTGATTTTTTGTCAGATAGTCTTTGATTTTCAGGATTGTTCCTCCTTCTGTGTTCCTTTCTTTCAAAATCCGGCAGACAGCCTGTTCTATTTCGGTTTCAGATTCTTTGAAATATTCGAAACGCTTTCCGAAAGCATTCCGGATACCTCCTAAAAGTACTGCAGTACTGAAAGCATACCCTTTCTGCAGATAGGGATTAATCCGCCGTATTGCTTTGAGAGATACGTGTCCGTAACCTTCAGCAAGCCGTATTTTCTTTAATTTTTCGCTTTCATTGAGTTGCAGGTTGTAATCTTTTTTCAGTTTTTGAAAAAGCAGTTCATTGTCATCATAAAAATAGAAACAGTGCCAGATTTCCTCCCGGTGTTGTTGCCATGTTTCTGGCGGAAACAGTTTTTGCAATTGGCTGATTGTGGTGCAGGCCGGTACTTTGGTCTGTTTGTCGAAATTGAATTTTTCGTATAGTTTTAAATGCTTGGGTATTTTGTCAAAGTTGAATTCCTTGCTTTCGGAACACATGAGTTTAAAAAGGTCTTCTCTTTGGGTGGCATTCAGGTGTTCTCCTTTTCCGTAAGTGATATTATTGATAAACTGATAAGCCCGGAATTCCTCAAATTCGGGATGGGACAGGGGTGCTGGCGTAGGTCCGGCGGTAATCCATTTCCGGTGAATGGAATCATAAAAACGCCGTCCTTCAAAAACACATTTTGAAAGTAAGGATTTTTGTGTGCGGAGAGAGCGCTGCCAGAACAGCACACTTTCATTGCATTTAAATTTCAAGTTCCCGTCCTGTTGTTCGATTTTACCTCCCAGTAATTCTTTCAGCGGAAGTAAATAGGATACGGTGATGCGGGAATTTTCAATGCTTATATTTTCCGTACCATATTTTTGTTGTAGGTGAGTGATTATTTTACGATTGCGGTTGTTTGTGGAAGTACCTTTTAAGTATATATGGCGTTTTTGCGGCATTTGTTTGTTGTCAAGTTCTAAGTGGGCGGCCTGACGGTTCCAAAGCGTCTCAAATTCGCGGACGTACATATCCCGTAAGGTATACCGTGCTCTTACCCTTTCTGTGCGGAAACGGTATTTTTCTCCTTTTTTAGGGGCAATTTCATAGAGATATGTTCCCAGTGTCCGGTTTTGTAAATTTTTCCGGGTTTCATCAATACCGGTCATTTGGTCTTTGCCTGTAAATATTTTTCCGTCTTCTTTACCTTTCCGGCTACTCAGGAATCCTCTTCTTTGTATAAAATGATACAAGATGCGTCCTAATTCTTGCCGGCTGATATTTTCCGTAACGCCTTTTTTCCGTAATTCATAAGGATTCAGTTTCAGCCATTCTCGGAATGCCGGTGAGTCAGGGAATTGCCGGGCGGTAGATTTTAGGTGTTTGTCCCAGTTTTTCCAACGCCGGATGTCTTCCGGTTGTAAAGGGCACATATTACAGGCAACGAGTATTTCTAAAAGTTTGATTTTCCGCAGTCTTTTCCGGAAATATTGCCGCCGCATTTGTCTTTTCATGCGGCGTGTGGCATTCCGGGATTCTTCTTTTTCTCCTTGTCCGATGGTGTCTTTGGTGATGCCTTCCGGAAAAATGCGTATGCCGCTGTACAGAATCCGGGCTTGTTTCTGGTCTGTGAGGGCTATTCCTATACTATTGGTACCTAAATCAATGCCTAAAGTTGTTTCCATGATATTAAGAGTAAAAATACAATCGTTAAATTTATGTAAAATGTTTTACATATACAAATAATTGTATATCTTTACTCCGTTGATTAAACAAATCAATTATTTACATCTTATCACAGCAAGGCTATATGCCGAAGGATGTAATCCTATACTCCCGCTTCGGTGGGAGTTTTTTATTTGTCATGGAAGTGTGCAGGCGTATGTTTACAGGGGAGGATTATTTTCTATTCCTTTCCGTTTGTTTTGAAACAGGGTTGTCACATAGGCAGTAAAAATGGGGAAAAAAATCATTCCGGCAGCGGCGAGTGTGACAGCTAAGGATTGACCGAGCTTTGTAACGCCGAAGATGTTGGAACCGACTGTGGTGACATTCATGAGTGACCAGTTGAAAGCGTCCCAGTAATTTTTAACCATGGGATTCGGTCCGTGTTCCACAAAGTAAAACATGATGCTGCAGAAATAAATGGTGGTGAAGAGAATCACCAGATAGGTGGTAAAAAGATTAGTCATTTTACTGTGGGTCATCCAACTGACAATCATGGAAACACCATAAATACCCCGGGCTATCGGGATTAACCGTAACAGGACCCAGGCGGTGTGGGAGAGGTGTGCAGAAGTGGCATATGCAATATTGAGATAGGGAATTGCTACTAAGAGCAGAAATATATTCCGGCCCAGGAAGTGCCATTTGTTATGGCTGTAAAACCAGCGGACGAGAAAATCTGCCAGGAAGAAAGAACAGACCACCAAATGAAAATTCAGGATGAAACGTTCTGACAGGATAGCGGAAGAAGACAGGAGTTCTATCGAGATAACGACCAGAATAGCAATACTACTGAGAAGAACCAGAATGTTCAGGAATTTTACCAGAGGGTGATTGTTTTGTTCCATATTTTATAAGTTTACGATTACGATTTGGGGTTTACGGTCGGGATGTCATTTTGTTTCATGCTAAATCCTTATTATTTACAAAATAAGAAGTTGCTAAACCGAGAAATAAGAGCTATCTTTGCCACTCCGTTTTAGGGGGAATAAATTGATTATCAGAGAAAAATAAAAATAGAGATGATTACAGTTTCAGATTTAGAGATTCAGTTTGGGAAAAGGACCCTGTTTCAGGATGTTAATTTAAAATTTACTCCTGGGAATTGCTATGGGGTGATAGGTGCTAACGGAGCAGGGAAATCGACTTTCTTAAGAATATTGAGCGGAGAACTGGAACCGACGCGGGGGACTGTGATGTTTGGCCCTGGAGAGCGTTTGTCGGTATTGCAGCAGAATCACTTCGCTTACGATGAGTGTGGTGTATTGGATACTGTTTTGCAAGGTCATATGAATTTGTGGAAGGTGATGCAGGAGAAGAATGCCATTTACATGAAAGAGGATTTCTCAGATGCGGATGGCATCCGGGCTGCTGAACTGGAAGAAAAGTTTGCTGCTATGGATGGTTGGAGTGCAGAGAGCGATGCTGCCAATCTGCTGAGTGGATTAGGGATTCCGGAGGATTTGCATTATGCCTTGATGAAGGATTTGAGCGGAAAACAGAAAGTGAGGGTTTTGCTGGCTCAGGCATTGTTCGGAAAGCCGGATAATCTGTTATTGGATGAGCCGACTAATGATTTGGACCTGGATACGGTGATGTGGCTGGAAAATTATTTGGCCAATTATGAGAATACGGTATTGGTTGTTTCTCACGACCGTCATTTCCTGGACGCTGTCTGTACTCATTCAGTGGATATAGATTATGGTAAAATCACCCTGTTTGCCGGGAATTATAGCTTCTGGTATGAATCCAGTCAGTTGGCTTTACGGCAGACTCAGGCTAAGAATAAGAAGGCGGAGGAGAAACGGAAAGAGTTACAGGAATTTATTGCCCGGTTCAGTGCCAATGTGGCAAAATCCAAACAAACGACCAGTCGTAAGAAGATGCTGGAGAAACTGAATATAGAGGAGATTATGCCTTCTACCCGTAAATATCCGGGGATTATTTTTACACCGGAGCGTGAGGTGGGGAATAAGATTCTGGAGGTTCGGAATTTAAGTAAAAGTATAGATGGTCAATGTTTATTTAAGGATGTAGAATTTTCTGTAGAGAAAGATGATAAAATTGTTTTTCTTTCCCGGGATCCGAGAGCAATGACTGCTTTGTTGGAGATTATTACGGGAAATGAAAAACCGGATACGGGAGATTATACCTGGGGAGTAACAATTACTAAAGCTTATTTGCCATTGGATAATTCTGCCTTTTTTGATACCGATATGAAATTGATAGATTGGCTGGGTCAGTATTCGGCGGATACGAGTGAAACGTTTTTACGTGGATTTTTAGGTAAAATGCTGTTTTCCGGGGAGGATATTTATAAAAATATAAAGGTGTTGTCCGGAGGTGAGAAGATGCGGTGTATGATAGCCCGGATGATGTTGAATAACGCGAATGTTCTGATTCTGGACTCTCCGGCCAATCATTTGGATTTGGAGTCTATTCAGGCTTTTAACAATACGCTGGTTTCTTTCAAGGGGGTGGTTTTGATGAATTCTCATGACCATGAGTTTATTCAGACGGTTTGTAATCGGGTGATAGAGTTGACACCGGCTGGTATGATAGATAAGCGAATGGATTTTGATGATTATATTACGAATGAAGGCATCAAGGAGCAATTGGAGAAGATGTATCATTGAAACGGGACTAAAATTAAAATAATATGAAAATCAATCGTTTGTTATGGGGTATTCTGTTGTTCCTGGTTAGTTGTCAGGGAGCACCCCGCACTGCAGAGTATGTTGTGATGGCCAGTCAGGAAGTGATGGAAGATTCATCCTGGAATCTGGTGGCAGAGACGTTAAGAGCTAAGCATGAAGCTGTATTGTTGGCGTATCGTCATCATCCGGACGAGTTATTGCCTTCGTTGAAGCAATTGAATCCGCGCTATGTTGCAGTGGTGGAGAAACCGGAAAATCTGGGCCGGGATTATGTTATCGGGTTAAACCGGCTGAGCCGGCAGATAGATGAGGATAAATATGCGGATTTCCTGTGGGGGATTATAACAGGATATGATGCTGGGGCTGCCATGGAAATGGTGAATAACAGTACGGAACCTTTGGTGATTAAAGATGCCGTTGCTTCCATTATGGAGTTACACAGTGGTAAATGGTTTGACCGTTTCGCCTGGGTGGATGACCATCGGATGGGATTGTGGGGAGAGAAGAAAGCAAAAGGGGACAGTGTAGTCACTTATCAGTTGCCGGCAGACAAGAAGAATAATAGCCGGGTAAATCCGGTGGATGAGATGCAGACTTTTTATGATATTTATGCGGAATATGATCCGGATTTGATTGTGACGGCTGCCCATGCAACGGAACGGAACCTGGAAATGCCTTTTTCTTTGGGTAATATCAAGTCTCAGTCTGGAGTATTATACATGGATTTTCCCGGAGCTCCCCGGAACTTGACGGAGAGCGGGAAGCGAAGGGTTTATCTGCCTATAGGAAATTGTTTGATCGCTAATGTAAATAATACGAAAGAGAGTATGGCAGTAGCCTGGATGAACAGTGCCCATGCGGCTACTTTAGTCGGGTATGTGGTAACTACCTGGTATGGCCGTAATGGCTGGGGAGGACTGAAATATTGGTTGACAACGCCGGGCCGTTATACAATAGCCGAAGCTTTTTACCTGAATCAGCAGGATATGATGAATCAGTTGGTGCAATGGAATCCCCGGTTTACTGATCTGGAATATCCTTATGATGCGTCCGATGAATTTCAGGCAGGAACTCAATTAATAAAGGATTCGCTGGGAATAGAAGCGTCACTTGATATGCTGGGATTTTTACATGACCGGGATGTATTGGCTTACTATGGTGATCCGAAGTGGGACGTTCGTTTGCAGGAAATACCGGAAGAACATGATTTTACAGTCGCTTCGGAGATAAAAGGAAAGCAATGTATTGTCACCATTACTACTCAGGAGAATTTTAACCTGGAAAGAATGAAAGGAGATCATTTCAAGGAGGAGCATGTGAAGGATTTGCCGTTCAGTTATTTTTTTCCTGAGCGTTTGAAAAATCCTCGTCTGGCCGACGGACAGGAATGGAAAGTGGCTCTTGACGAGAATTTTCTGTTGGTTTATAATGCGGATTTTGAGCCTGGTAAGACCTATAAGGTGGTGTTGGATATTGACTAACAGGTTTAGTGAGATATAAAAATGCAGGTACTGATGTACTAATTACTAATTTTTATTAGTATATTAGTACATCAGTTATTATATGTACCTATGAAAACAGGAAGAACTTTTGTTGAAAAGCTTTTGAATGCTTCTGCCGGGAGTATTGTATGCCGTGAACCTGATTTGGTATTGAGTCATGATAATTCGGCCCGTATAAAAAAGTTATTCGAGAGGATGGGTGGAAAGGTGGTAAAGTATCCTGAAAAGCTGATGGTCGTACTTGACCGGAAAATGACCGGTACGACCGAAGAATTGATTCGGGATTATAATTCTATCCATCATTTTATGGAGGAGCAGCAAGCCGGCCGTTTTTTCGATTGCGACAAAGGAATTTGCCATCAGTTATTAGCAGAACAGGTAAAAGAGGGGATGTTGATTGCCGGTAACGATAGTCATACTTGTACTGCCGGGGCGTTTAACTGTTTGGCAGTGGGGTTGAATAAAACGGAAACGGCTGTTTTGTGGAAAACAGGGAAGATGTGGTTCCGGGTTCCTGAAACAGTAAAGATTGTCTTGAGGAACAGTTTACCGGAGGGAGTATATGCAAAAGATTTGGCTCTCTGGATTATAGGTATGTTACAGAATGAACATGTGGGGTACACTTGTTTGGAGTATCACGGAGAAGGAGTCCGTACTTTATCCATTGCTGACCGGATGACTATTGCGAATGTATCTGCTGAGATAGGGGTGAAAAGTGCCGTATTTCCCCCTGATGATGCTTTGGCTGATTATTTCGGAGACTATGCAGTACAAGGAGTTTGGGCAGATGCTAATGCTGCTTATAAACGGGAGTTTGAAATTGATTTGTCGGGTGTAATGCCTTTGGCCATGTCAGTAGGTCTTCATACGGAGGTTAAAAGTGTCCGCGAATGGGGAGCATTGTCTGTACAGCAAGGATCAATCGGTGCATGTGGTACCGGAAGGATAGAAGATATGCGGGTTGTAGCCCATATTTTAAAAGATAAAAAGTTAGCCCCGGGATTCCAATTGTCGGTTGTTCCGGCTTCCCGTGAGATTTATATGCAGGCCATAGAAGAGGGATTGGTTGATATGATATTCAAGTCGGGAGCTGCGGTGCTTGGAGCGAGTTGCGGTGCTTGCTTAGGAAGCAGTTCTATGGTTCTGGCTGATACCCGGCGTTATCTGACTTCCACGAACAGTAATTCTCAGCAACGTATGTTTTCGTTTGGGGTAGAAAAATATGTGGCTTCGCCGGCGACTATAGCCATGACAGCTTTGACAGGAGTGTTAACCTCGCCGGCTGAAGAGAGGGAAGCGGTTTATCCCTATTGGTCTGTTCCGGCAGAGCCTGTTTCTGTTCATGATTTCGACAATCGCTTGTTCGGAAACGTATGGAATTATAAGGAGATAGACCACATTACCACTGAGCAGTTGTTTGCTGAGCAGTGGACATATCGTATCTCTTCAGAAGATAAAAAGGGTATGCTTCCACATTTATTAGCAGGGTTGGATGTCACTTTTGCTAGCCGGGTGGAAACAGGACAGATTCTTATTGTCGGAGAGGATTTCGGTTGTGGGAAATTGATCGAACATGCGGCATCCGGGCTTGTTGCTGCAGGAATAGTGGCCGTTATAGCCCGTTCCGTTAACCGGAGATTTTTCCGTATGGCTTTGAATCGGGGATTACCCATCCTTATTGCTCCGGAGATTGTGGATAAGTATCATTCGGGCGATATTCTGATGTTCAATTGGGCTGACAGACGGATATATCTGAACCAGGAAGAGTACAATTTACCCGATGTAGCTCCGGAGTTTGAGGAAGCTTTGACACATTTGCTTTTACCCTAAAAGAGGTTTAAGCACTCCAAACAGGATGCAGGCAATCACCAAAGTGACAATAATATTGAAGGTCTGTGCAGTCAGGAAAGCCCAGAGAATATGACGGTTTTCACGTGATATGATTTCTTTAAGCCTCGTTTCCAGTCCTACGCATACGAAGGCCAGGCTGAAGAACAGAGTACTGAACATTTTAGCCACTCCGGGTTCGAGCAATTTCCCTTTCAGATTTACGTGGAAAAGGCCATTGGTCTGAAGAAGGCTGAACACTAAGGAAGCAGCTACAAAACCGATGATGAATTTGGGAAATTTTTCCCAGACAATGTCTAAGGAGGGTGAATGGCTGTTTTTTTCTCCCCGTGTAGACAGATAAAGCGCAATGAAGAAGGCAACAAAGCCAATCAGTACGTTTTGTGCGCCCTTGATGATGACGGCATGTTGATTGGAAAGCTCGCTGACGATTGCGCTGGAGGCGGCTACGCCGCTGGTGGTGTCGATTGTTCCGCCGATCCAGGCTCCGGCAACTTCCTGTACTACCTGAGGATTATCAAATAAGCGGGGCAAAAGAACCTGAGCCAGCCAAGGCATCAGGTAAATCATCGGAACCACGATAATAAGTACTAAAGACACGATATAAGACAATTTCTTATCGTCTCCGCCGGCCACTCGGGCTGCCGTGATGCAGGCAGAAACACCGCAGATGGAAACACCGCTGGATAAAATCATGGCGGAACGTTGGTCTACTTTCATCCGGCGGGAAATAAAATAAGCGAAAAACCAGACAATACTGACAACCAGAACGGCTTGTATCAGTCCCATTGCGCCCGATTTCATGACATCGCTGAACAGTATAGTCGCGCCCAGACATACTACGCCGATTTTGATGAAAAACTCGCTTTGGATAGCCGGTTTCATCCAGTTGGGAATATAAAAGACATTCCGGATAATCAATCCTAAGATAACGGAGAAAAACACCGATTCGAAACCATAATAAGATACCTGGGGAATAGCTGCAGTAATTTGTGCTATCAGGGAGATGCCGAAAATAGCCAGTAAGGATAAAATCAATCCTTTCAAGGGACGTCCCAGCATAATCCACCCTAAATAGAAGATAATGAGAACAATGACAAATAATTGAATGGCATTACTGAAATCTGTCCATGTGGTTAGCTGTTTGGGAATCTGAGGTAAATGCGAAGGTATGATAACGGACATAGCGAGTAGCAGAATACTGACGGCAACGACTACCCAGTCTTCGTGTTTGAATTGTGTAAGCCAATTTTTCATTTGAAGGATATTGGTTAATTTTATCATGATATATCTGGCACGAAGAAAACGATTTTCTATGATTTTTTATTACGTTTAAATGCTTAATTTTGTATTTGGCTGAAAAGGTCTGAAAGGTCCGGATTTGTTATACCTGTGATGAAAACGGGCAGCTTCAGGAATTGGTATACAGAGAATATCCATCGAATTCGTACTATTGGAATACTTTTGTGTTCGAGTATTGTTATTTGCGGGCAGACTGTCTTTTTGTCATTTTATTCGCTTTGGCACAACTATTGTGAAAATTGTAGCGTAAAATCGAAATTCAATAACTAAAAATACAACACTATGGCTACAGGAAAAATAGGTGTTTCAACCCAGAATTTATTTCCGATTATCAAAAAGTTTCTTTATTCCGATCACGAAATATTTCTTCGAGAAATTGTGTCGAATGCGGTGGATGCAACTCAAAAACTGAAAGTGCTGGCCTCTTCGGGAGAATTTAAAGGAGATGTTTCTAATCTGCGTGTACGGGTAAAAGCTGACAAAGAGGCAGGAACTTTGACAGTTTCCGATAGTGGTATCGGTATGACTCAGGAAGAGGTGGAGAAATACATCAACCAGATCGCTTTCTCAGGTGCGGAGGAATTCCTGGAAAAACACAAAGACGATGCAGCTACGATTATCGGGCATTTCGGGTTGGGATTCTATTCGGCCTTTATGGTGAGCGATAAAGTAGAGATCGTGACCAAATCCTATAAAGAAGGGGCGCAAGCCGTGAAGTGGACAGGTGAGGGGGACACCGAATATACGCTTGAAAATACAGAAAAAGCAGAGCACGGTACAGATATTATCATGTATATCAGCGAGGAAGAGAAAGACTTTCTCGAAGATAGCAAAATTCAGGAGTTACTGACAAAATATTGCAAATTCCTTCCGATAGAAATTGTGTTCGGTAAAAAGAAAGAATGGAAAGACGGTAAACAGGTGGATACCGACGAAGACAATATCATCAACGACACTACTCCATTGTGGACGCGGAAGCCTGCTGAACTGAAAGAAGAAGATTACCTGAAATTTTACCATGAGTTGTATCCCATGGCTCAGGATCCCTTGTTCCATATTCATTTGAATGTAGATTATCCGTTCAACCTGACCGGTATCCTCTATTTCCCGAAAATCGACAACAAGTTTGAAATTCAGAAAAACAAAATTCAATTATACAGCAATCAGGTTTTCGTTTCCGATTCGGTGGAAGGAATTGTTCCCGAATACCTTACTCTATTGCATGGGGTAATCGATTCGCCGGATATTCCCCTGAACGTTTCCCGCTCTTATTTGCAAAGCGACCGGAACGTGAAAAAGATTTCCAGCCATATCACTAAAAAAGTGGCTGACAGCCTGACCGATATTTTTAAGAATAGCCGGGAGGATTATGAGAAAAAATGGGACGATCTGAAAGTATTTATTCAATATGGCATGCTGACGGATGAGAAGTTTGCCGAGCGTGCTAATTCTATTGTTTTGCTGAAAGACACCGAAGGAAAATATTTTACTTTGGAAGAGTATGAGAATCTGGTTAAGGTGAACCAGACGGATAAAGACAATAACATCGTCTATCTCTATGCCACCGATGTTCAGGAACAGTATACCTACATTCAGGCTGCCAAAGACAAAGGGTATGATGTGCTGATTATGGACGGTCAGTTGGATACCCATTTCATCAACCACCTGGAACAGAAAAATGCCAATCATAAGTTTTTACGGGTAGACTCGGATGTAGTGGACAAGCTGATACCGAAGAGCGATGTGAAAGATACAGATTGGAGTGAGGCTGAGCAAGAGGAAATGCGGGATGTTTTCAATGCTCAGCTACCGACAGAGGGAGGGATGTTTATGGTTAATTTTGAAGCTTTGGGAGAAAGTGCTGATCCGGTGATTATCACCCGCTCCGAATTTATGCGACGGATGAAGGAAATGGCGGCTATGAATCCGGGAATGGGATTCTATGGTGCTATGGGGGACCAGTTTACGTTGGTTGTGAATACTGACCACAAATTGGTAAAATCTGTTTTGGCAGATGAACAAAAAAAGATGTCTGTTCAGTTGGAACCAATTGATTTTGAGATTAAAGAAAATGAAAGCAAACGGACTGAGATAGATGAATTGAACAAGGATAAGAAAGAAGAAGAGATTCCTCAGGTAGACAAAGACAGAAAAAAGGAGTATACGGATAAGATAAATGAGTTGAAGAGCCGCAAACAAAACTTACTGAAAGAATATGGCAAGGAAAATAAGATTGTGGGACAACTTATAGACTTGGCTTTACTGGCAAACGGCTTGCTGAAGGGCGAAGCGTTGAATCGGTTTGTAAAGAGAAGTGTGGATTTGATAAAATAAAAGAGAGAATTGATAAACAGGTCCGTTGACTTTAGTAGAGAAAGGGAAGAATTATGAAATACGTAGGAGCTCATGTATCGACAACCGGGGGTGTAGAAAATGCACCGTTAAATGCCCATCGGATAGGAGCCAAGGCTTTTGCTTTGTTTACAAAGAACCAGCGTCAATGGGCTGCGGCACCTTATACGGCGAATAATGTGGAGTTGTTTCATCAGCGGTGCCGGGAGTTGGGATATGATGCCAGTCACATATTGCCACACGACAGTTACCTGATTAATTTAGGCAATCCCGATCCGGATGCCCTGGAAAAATCCCGGGCAGCTTTTTTGGATGAGATGTTGCGTTGTGAGCAACTCGGTTTGAAGTTACTGAATTTTCATCCGGGCAGTTCCCTGAAAAAAATCAGTGATGAGGATTGCCTGAGGTTGATTGCTGAGTCGATAAACCGGACGTTGGATAAGACGACAAGTGTTTGTGCTGTGATTGAGAACACTGCCGGACAAGGATCAAATTTAGGATATAGTTTTGAGCAACTGGCTTATATCATTGAGCGGGTGGAGGATAAATCCCGTGTCGGGGTGTGTATTGATACTTGTCATGCGTTTGCTGCGGGGTATGATTTAAAAAGCGAAAGCGGTTTTCAGGATACTTTCGAGCATTTTGGGAATGTGGTTGGTTTTCAGTATTTGAAAGGCATGCATTTGAATGATTCGAAGAAAGGCCTGGGTTCTCGTGTGGACCGTCATGAAGTGATAGGCCAGGGGGAGTTGGGATTAGACACTTTCCGTTGGATTATGCAGGATTCGCGGTTTGACGATATTCCTTTGATTCTGGAAACGCCGGATGAGGAAAGATGGACGGAAGAAATACGGATGCTTTATCAGTTTGGGAAATCATGAGAATAGGACTTTTGTCCGATACCCATGGTTGGCTGGACGTTAAGATTGAGGAATTTTTTAAGGATTGTGACGAAGTATGGCATTGCGGGGATATCGGCAATATGGCTGTGGCGGAGCGATTGGCTACGGGATTTAAGTTGAGGGCTGTTTATGGAAATATTGATGGTGGGGAACTCCGGCAGATGTTTCCTGAGGTATCGGTTTTCGAAGTGGACGGGGTGAAAGTTTTGATGACTCATATTGGTGGTTATCCCGGGCGTTATGACACTCGTATTCGTGAGCTATTGGATCGGGATGTTCCTCAGTTATTTGTGTGCGGCCATTCTCATATCTTGAAAGTGATGTATGATAAGAAGCTGAAATGTTTGCACATTAATCCCGGAGCTGCCGGTAATTATGGGTTTCATAAGGTGCGTACGGCTGTGCGTTTTACTATTGAGAAAGGGAATATCAAGGATTTGGAGGTAGTTGAATTAAAAAAGGGGTATTGCGGGGAGGTATGAATAAGTAATTTTGAAGATGATGAAGAAGGTTTTGATTTTGAGTATCTTGCTGGGAATAGCCTTGTTTTTCCCGAAGCAAGGAACTGCCCAGAACCGGCAGAATCAGGTTCGGGAACAAAGTGTAAAATATCAGCGCCTGATGGCTTTGATTGACGCTTTTTATGTGGATACGGTGAATTTAGAGCGGTTGACGGAGGATGCTATAGTAAAAGTATTGGCTGAATTGGACCCGCATTCGGTATATATATCCAGGGAAGAAGTACAGGAAATGAATGAACCTTTGGAAGGAGGTTTTTTTGGTATAGGCATTCAGTTTAGTATTCTTAGGGATACTTTAATGGTTGTTGCAGTAGTTTCCGGAGGGCCTTCCGAGAAAGTCGGGTTGTTGGCCGGTGACCGGATTATTGCTGTGGATGGTGAAAATATAGCCGGAAAAAAAATCAGTAATAAGGAGGTCCGTTCTTATTTGAAGGGAGAGAAAGGTACGGCAGTCCAGGTAAAAGTATTGCGGGGAAAGGAGCCTTTGGATTTTAAGATTATCCGTGACAAAGTTCCGATTTACAGTATTGATGCGAGCTATATGCTGGACGAAACAACCGGTTATATTAAAATTTCCCGTTTTGCTGCTACTACTATAGAGGAATTTGAAACTGCATTGAAGAAATTGCAGGCCGAAGGCATGAAAGACCTGATTTTAGATTTGCAGGGGAATGGTGGCGGTTATATGGGGGCTGCCATAGGTATCTCCGATCACTTATTGGATAAAGGCAAGATGGTTGTTTATACGGATGGGTTGTCTTCGGGACGGCGGGAAGAGTATGCGACGGCAGCCGGTTTATTCAAAGAGGGAAGGGTGGTTGTATTGATAGACGGTAATTCTGCTTCGGCCAGTGAGATTGTGTCAGGAGCGATTCAGGATTGGGACCGGGGACTTATTGTAGGACGCCGTTCTTTTGGTAAAGGGTTGGTGCAGCATCAATATCCTTTGACGGACGGTTCAATGGTACGCTTAACAATTTCTCATTACTATACGCCTTCCGGACGTTGTATACAGAAACCGTATGGCGGAGGGGAAGAGGCCTACCGGGCGGAACTCTATAACCGCTACCAGAGCGGAGAGTTACTATCGGCAGACAGTATAGAAGTGAATGACAGTTTGAAGTATTATACTAAATTGGAACACAGGACGGTATATGGAGGCGGAGGTATCATTCCGGATGTTTTTGTTCCAATGGATACGACTGTCAATTATCTGTATTATAACCGCTTGATGGCTAAAAATGTAGTGGGTGAATATGTGACTAATTATGTGGACAAGAACCGGGGTGCATTGCAGAAAAAATATCCCGATTTTGATGTGTTCAATAAGAATTTTAGTGTGACCGATAAAATGATAGAAGAGATTGTGGAAGCCGGAGAGAAAGCCGGTATCTTTCAGGATAAGAAATGGTTTGAAGCGCAGTTACCTGCTTTAAAACGGCAGGTGAAAGCATTAATTGCCTGGGATAGCTGGGGAATGGACAGAATGTTCCAGATTATGAACGGAGACAATGAGTTGTTGAAGCAAGGGTTGAAGGTTCTTCGGGACGGGACATATGAAAGAGAATTGGGAAAGGATAAAAAGAAGGCCTATTGACGGAAAGCAGGTGTAGTTAATGTTTCCGGTTTCAGTAAATGGGAAGGCAGGTATTGGGGATGGGAGGACCGTGAAGGGCAAATGTCAATACCTCCCCGTCTGGTATATAAACAAGTGACAACCAGGATTTCAGGTTGGAAAAGTTCATAAAGTCTTTGGTAGACCATTTCGCAAATTTCTTCGTGAAAGTGGTTTTCGTTCCGGAGGGATACAATGTATTTCAGAAGAGAGGCCGGCGCAGGTGTCCGGTTGGCTTTCAAATGGATGTAGATGGTTCCCCAGTCCGGTTGCGAAGTGATTTTGCAGTTGCTTTTTAATAAATGACTGCCTACTTTTAATTCGCCCGGCACGGTAGTGATGTTTTCACTTAAATAAAGGGGATGTTCCTGGTAGATGGAAAACCGGAGGTCCGAAGTATATTCTTTGTTTTCCAAAATCTCAAATTCGGAGAAATCATTCGGCGGTAGGAAAGGGGTTGTTTTGTGGAAATATACTTTTACCGGAGTCTCCAGCAGGCAACCCAAGTCTTTTTCTATAGTTTGAGTAAATTCAGCAATTCCTTCTTCCGGGTTTTTGCCCAGGGAAGTCATATTATAAGAGCCCAGATAAAGTTTTAGTGACTTGCTTTCGACAATGAATTTGCTGGTAGAAGGGTATACAATTTTCAGTATTCCGGTAATTGGCATGCCGTTGTTCAGTAAGAAACTGGCTTCGTAGGCATGCCAGACATCATAACCACAGAATAATTTATCGGGTTCATAAATACCGTAAATTTCCCGGTTCAGGGAACGGGGGACGGCAACGAGGATTTCCGGAGAGTAAGATTTCGGATAGGATATGGATTTTCCTAATAGTTTGGCTTCTTCTGACATGGGAGTCCCTCTTAAAAATTCTGCATATTATAAAGTTTTGTATATATCCCGTTTTGTTTCAGCAATTCGTCGTGAGTACCTTGCTCAACAATCTGTCCTTCCTGGAAAACACAGATCAAATCTGCGTTTTTAATGGTAGACAGTCGGTGGGCTATGACGATGGAGGTCCGGTTTCTCATTAAGTTGTCGAGTGCTTCCTGTACCAGTTTTTCTGATTCTGTATCCAAGGCTGAAGTTGCTTCGTCCAGGATCATAATAGGCGGATTTTTCAGTACAGCCCGGGCAATACTGAGGCGCTGGCGCTGTCCTCCGCTCAATTTCCCCCCCCGGTCTCCAATGACTGTCTGATACCCGTTTTCCGTTTGCAGGATGAAGTCGTGGGCATTGGCAATGCGGGCTGCGTTTTCTACTTGTTCCTGAGTAGCATTTTCCACCCCAAAAGCGATGTTATTGAAAATGGTATCGTTGAATAGGATAGGGTCCTGATTTACATTTCCCATGAATTCCCGGAGGGTGTTGAAAGACAACTGCCGGATGTTTATACCATCTATGGTAATTTCTCCTTTTTCTACGTCGTAGAAACGGGATAACAAGTCTACAAAAGTGCTTTTCCCTGATCCGGATTGGCCAACCAGTGCTACTGTTTTACCTTTGGATATGGTTAGGGTGATGTCTTTTAGTACTTGTTTGTTTTCATTGTAGGAGAAGCTGACGTGGTTGTATTCAATTTTATCATTGAATTGGCGGAGAGACAGAGGAGATTCGGGTTCTTTTATGGAAGCTTCCGCCGCCAATATAACGTCAATTCGTTCCATGGCTGCGAGGCCTTTCTGAACGCTGTAATAGGCATTTGTCAGATTTTTTGCCGGATTGATAATAAGGTAAAACAGGGCGATATAGGCTATAAATTCTTCGGCAGTAAGGGAACCTTTTTGTTGAAGCACCAATGAACCGCCGTACCAGAGTATAATGACAATAACGATTGTTCCTAAAAACTCGCTCATCGGATGTGCTAAAGAACGTCGGCGCATCAGGCGGTTTTGGATTCGTCTGTAAGATTCGTTTTCTGCAGAAAATCTTTGTTCCATTTTGTCTTCGGCATTGAAGGCTTTGATGATTCTGAGACCGGAGAGAGTTTCTTCTATGAGCGCAAGGATTTCCCCCATTTTAGTTTGTCCTTCCCAGGACCGTCGTTTCAGGTTTTTACCTATTTTTCCGATCAAGGCTCCCATGATGGGTAATAATATGAAGACAAACAAAGTTAGCTGCCAACTCATAATAAGCATGGTTGCCAGATATACGATAATTAGTATCGGGCTTTGAAAGAGCATATCCAGAGAACTCATCACGGAGGCTTCTACTTCCTGAACATCCCCTGTCATGCGGGAAATAATATCTCCTTTCCGTTCTTCAGAAAAGAAGGGAAGGGGGAGGGATAAGATTTTCAGGTAGATTTTACGCCGGATGTCTCGGACTACCCCGTTCCGGATATAGATAAGCTCGTAGGCTCCCAGATAGGCGAATCCTGTTTTCAGTGCTGTTGCCAATACAGCTATGCTTCCTACGAACAATAAGGTTGCAGAAGGACCATATACATGTTTGATGAGGGTCACATAGTAATTGAACATGTGTTTCAGGCTGTGGGAATCCAATGCAAAAGGCACTTTGTCCAATACTTCTTCCTGATTGTTGAATATGATTCCCAGCACAGGAATCAACATGGCAATGGATAGGCTCCCGAACATCGCATGCAGGAAGTTGTATATTACGCTTTTGGCAACCCGGATTTTGTAGGGAGGAATAAATCTTTGGAGTAGGTGGATCAGATCGTGCATAGAAAAAGATTAAAGGGGGACAAAGTAACAGTGGTAACAAAGTCGGCAGGACCGGTTGAGGCTGGCGACTTTGTTACTTTGTGTTATTTAAATCCCAGTATAATTGGAGGGAGTGATTTGTTTTAATTGTTTTTTCAGTTCGCTGGAAATTTCAAGAGTATCGATAAATTCGGCAATGGATTCCTGTGTAATCCGGTTGTTTGTGCGGGTGAGTGCTTTTAGTGTTTCGTATGGGTTGGGATAACCTTCGCGCCTCAGTACGGTTTGGATGGCTTCAGCAACTACTGCCCAGTTTTTTTCCAGGTCTTTCTGGATGGCCTCTTTGTGGATAATCAGTTTGTTCAGTCCTTTCAGAGTAGATTTAATCGCTATGACGGAATGTGCCAAAGGTACTCCTATGTTTCTGAGGACGGTGGAGTCTGTCAAATCCCTTTGCAGGCGTGAAATCGGCAATTTATTGCTCAGGTGGTCGAAAATGGCGTTGGCTATGCCCAGGTTACCTTCCGAATTTTCAAAATCTATGGGGTTTACTTTATGAGGCATAGCGGATGAACCCACTTCTCCGGCTTTGATCTTTTGTTTAAAGTAAGTCATGGAAATATAGGTCCAGAAATCGCGGTCCAGGTCAATGATGATATTATTTAAGCGTCTGAGATTGTCGAACAGAGCAGCAAAGTTGTCGTAGTTGGAGATCTGGGTGGTATAGCTTTCCCGTTCGAGTTGCAGTTTTTCTGAAAGAAATTTGTTTCCGAATTCTGCCCAGTCTATTTCCGGATAGGCAATGTGGTGTGCATTGAAATTGCCGGTTGCTCCTCCGAATTTTCCGGATATGGCGACTTTTTTCAGTAACTCGAGTTGGCGGCGGAGCCGGTAGATAAATACGTTAAGTTCCTTACCCAACCGGGTGGGTGAAGCTGGTTGGCCGTGGGTTTTCGCCAGCATGGGGACTTCTTTCCATTCTTCCGCCAGTTCTTCCAATTTTGTAATCAGGTCTTCTATCACGGGATAGTAGACATCGTGGACGGCGTCTCTGAAAGAACAAGGAATGGCAGTGTTATTGATATCTTGAGAAGTCAGTCCGAAGTGGATGAATTCTTTATATTCCTGAAGGTTCAATCCGTCAAATTTTTCTTTGATAAAGTATTCGACGGCTTTTACATCGTGATTGGTGATTTTTTCAATATCTTTTATTTTCTGGGCATCTTGTAAAGTGAAATTTCTGTAGATTTCTCTCAGTTGTTCAAATAAGGTATGATCGAATCCCGCTAACTGGGGTAGAGGAACTTCGCAGAGGGAGATGAAATATTCAACTTCTACAGTTACCCGGTAGCGAATTAACGCGCTTTCTGAAAAGTAGTTGGCTAAATTTTCGACTTTATCTCTGTATCTTCCGTCTATGGGTGAAATTGCTGTCAATGGTTGCATAATAAATATCTGTATTATATTGGTTTCTGTAACTTGCACATGCCTGTTTTCAGACTGGACAAAAATATAAAAAATCAATGGAATAAACATGGAAAAAGTTTACAAACTCATTGGGGTGTGGTGGTTGATGTTTATAAAAATAGGGTTACATTTGTCTGTTGTATTTAATGATGGGGTTATGGGATTTATCAAAGGAATTCAGGTTTATGGAGAAGCTTGGAAAATTTTATTCAGCCGGCAGTTCCGTTATTTTTTGTGGTTTCCTGTGCTGATATTAGCGGGGTTGTTTTTCGGTGGCAACTGGCTCATCAATGAGTTGGGCAATGGCTTGTATGGTTTGGCAGAGCCTGTGTTGCAGGAGTGGATAAACGGTATTAGCTGGTTGCAGTGGATGGGCCGTGCAACAGAGATTGTGATAAAGGTCATCCTTCGTTTGCTTTATTTTTTCCTTTTCATTTCTTTCGGTGGGTATCTTCTTTTAGTGGTCATGTCGCCGGTGTATTCCTGGTTGTCGGAGAGAGCGGAGGTTTATTTGACCGGCAGGGACTATCCTTTCAGCTGGCGACGGTTGTTCTGGGAAATTTTCAGGGGTATATTGATTACTTTGCGGAATATGTTCTGGCAGTTATTGATTTATCTTTTCTTTTTGTTTTTTTCTTTTATTCCTTTGATTGGATGGATTTCTCCTTTGGCCCTGTTTGTGGTTTCGGCTTATTTCTACGGTTTTTCGTTTGTGGATTATGCCGTTGAACGGAAACGCTATAATGTCCGTCAAAGTGTTCGGTATGTAAACCATCATATCGGGATGGTCACCGGAATCGGAGCTGTTTTCGCACTTGCTTTGATGATTCCCTGGGTGAGTATTGTGGTTTGTAGCTTTGTTTCCTTGCTGTCTGTTATTGCCGGTACGATTGCTGTGAATAAACTTCAATCTCCGCTTCCGGAGAAGCAAGGGGATTGAAGTCCTTTATTTTCAGAATTGAAGCAGCATGGCGCCGCAAGAGTAGCCACCTCCGAAAACGGTGAGTCCCACTAAGTCTCCGGTTTTGATTTTGCCGATGTTTTCCGACAGGGAAATAGCACAACTGGGACTTCCCGTGTTGCCTCTTTTTTCAATATTCGTCAGAAAATGTTCTTCCGGGATTCCGGTTTGTTTGGAAATGTTTTTGATGATGCGTTGGTTGGCTTGATGAGAAGATATCCATTTCAAGTCGTGTATGGTTTTGTGGTAAGTTTTGGTTACTTGTTCCAGGGCTTCCACCATATAATGACAAGCGTTGATAAACACATCTCTGCCTTCCGGCATTCCAATTCCTCCGTTTCGGGGACGTAAATACACTGCTTCGGCTGCTTTTCCGATATGTCCTAAACCGCAGGTATATATATCAATGATTTGTGCATCGTGTCCTGTATAGTTTTTTGCAGAGATAAAGACGGCTACTGCTCCGTCTCCCCATAAATGTCCGCTTTGGGGGTCTGTTTCATTGGCATAAGCTGAATTGTGTTCAGAACCGATCACCAGGGCTTTTGATGCTTTTCCCATGGCAAAATATCCTTGTACTATTTCCATTGCGTTGATAAAGGAAGAGCAAGCTGAAGATACACTGACACATTTGGCTTTTTCAATGTTAAAAAGGCGTTGGACAGTATGTGCCGGTGTTGATACTGTATCATAGGGGGAATAAGTTGCTGCTACAATTAAATCTGTTTCTTCTATGGGATAGGGAAGGTCTTTTGCTGCGAGTTCCACCGCTTTGACAGCCATGGTATTTGTGTTTTCGTTTTCTTCGGCCTTGCTACGTGTTTTTATGCCTGTGCGGGAATAAATCCATTCTTCTTCTAATCCGTTTACTGCTTTGAAATAGGAGTTGGGTACGACGTTTTTGGGCAAGTAATGGGCAATCTTATTGATATACAATTCCATAGGTTAATTAGTATTTTTATTAGCTGTTTCAGGATTATTTCCTGTGCTAACAAGAAATATGCCGAATCAACTTTTGTTTAATATTCCGTTAAATAACAAATCAACATATTCCCGCAAGGATTGGTAATTTCTTTTTCTGTGCCCGATGATGATAAAAGGTTGTTCCAGGCTTTTGAACATAATGAGCAGGTTTTTGGCAAAGGAGGCCGGATCATTGATACTGAAAATGCCTTGTTCTTTACCGTTTTGTAAAATTCTCATCAGCAATTGCCGCTCTTTTATGTCTATTCCTTTTCTTAATTGTTCAACCCGCAGATTGTTAAAAATAAAATCGTAACGAATATATTTATTTTGTCTGACCAGATTATCAATGACATTGAAACGTGCTAAAATGTAAAGTTTCAGTTTGCGGTCGGGAGAAAGAGCTGAATCTGCCGCCTTCTGCAATTTTGCGTTGATGGTTTTTACCTGGTCTTCTACTACGTATTGATATATTTCTTCTTTGCTTTTAAAATGCATGTATAACGTACGGCGGCTCATGTTTGCGGCACTGGCGATATCGTTCATGGTTGCCTTGTATACACTTATTTCTGCAAAAAGAGATTTCGCTACATGGATGATTTTATTTTTGGTTCTACTTAATTTTGTTTTCATAGGGCTGTTGTGAAAAGAATTGCACAATCAGCGAAATTTTGTGCAATAATAGTTATTTTTGAAATATTTTCCTACAAAGATAACTTTATTTTGTCAAACCAGAGGCATTTTGTGGAAGAGATCATTGCCGGAAAAAGGACTTGTTTTTATGACAAAAATCATGTTTTTTGGGAAAACGTTGTGGTATATTTGTACGCTGATCCGGAGGTAAATGTTGCTCTTTCGGGGTTTATTAAAATAAATGACATGAATGTTATGAAAGTTTCTTTTTATAAGGAGAAGATATTTTCAGCCGAGTGGTTTCAGACGTATGCCACTCTTTTTCTGGGTTCTTTAGTGATTGCTACGGGGTATACTTTTTTTATGACTCCTTACAAGATTGTACCCGGTGGAATTTATGGTATATCGACTATATTGAATCATAAAGTGGGGTTTCCGATCGGTATGGCTGCTTTGTGTTTCAATTTGCCCTTGAGTTTGATCAGTATTAAGATTTTAGGCAAGCATTTTGGTTTGAGAACTTTTATTTGTTTTCTGTGGGTGGCTATGTTTGCGGACGGATTGCCCTGGATGTTGGAGCATGTATTCGGATATACGCATGCTTTGGCCATAGACCCGCTTCAATTGGTGCCGGAGGGAATAGACAATCCTGATGCTGCCAAGGAAGGAGTATTGCTGGCCAGTGTTTTCGGTGGGGTAGTCATAGGGCTGGGTGCCGGTTTGATACTGAAAACCCGTTCCTCCAGTGGGGGAACTGATGTGTTGGCTTCCGTTCTTCATAAAGTGACCCGAAAACCTTTGGGGATGATGCAGATGACGGTGGATTCCGTGATTGTGATTCTGGGTTTTATTGCTTTTCCGGACTGGAAGACGCCTTTTTATTCTTTGATAACTATTTTTATCATGGGAAAGGTGATTGATATTGTTCTGGGAGGGTATTCTAGTGATAAAACTTTTTTTATTGTTTCTGAAAAGACAGAGGAAATCAGGAAGTTTATTTTGTCTGAACTGCATCGGGGTGGTTCTATTGTTCCGGTAAACGGTATGTGGAACCGTGTGGAAAAAGAAATGATTATGACTGTGGTTCACCGGAAAGAGCTGTCTACCTTACGAAAGGGAATAGCCCATATTGATCCGAATGCTTTTACTATGATTTTAGATGCCAAAGAGATTCTGGGGCAGGGATTCAAAAGGTTTGAGGAATAATAAACCGGGTTATTTTTTACGGAACGGGGCGGTTACTCTTTCAAAAATGCCTTGGATGTAAGCGAGTGTCATTCCATAATTGCTTACGGGAATACCGGCGTTGATGGCAGGCTGGAGGAGGCAGTGCAGTTGCCGGGTAGTCATCATACAACCGCCGCATTGGATGATCAGGGTATAGTCGCTCCAGGGGGATTGAGGTGTTCCGGAACCGGCAACGAAATCGAAGTTCAGGTGTTTGCCGGTATATCTTTGCAGTAAAGCAGGTATTTTTATCCTTCCGATGTCTTCGCAGGAGACATGATGGGAACAGGATTCCAATAAAAGAATACGGTCTCCGTCCCGGAGCTTGTCAATGGCAGGGGTACCTTCAAGGTATTTTTTAAAGTTTCCTTTTCCGTGAGCTAATACTATGCTAAAGCTGGTTAAAGGGATTTCTGGAGGTATCAGGGCTGCGACTTCTTTGAAAGCCTGGCTGTCGGTGATAACCAGATCCGGCCGAAGGGAGGAACGGGTAAAATAGCTTTCTATTTGTTGGGGTTGCATCACGAGGCTGATGCATTGCCGGTCCAGGATGGTTCTCAGCATCTGGACCTGGGGTAAGATGAGGCGTCCTGTAGGGGCCTCGGAATCAATGGGGGTAACCAACATCACCATATCCCCCGGTTGAGTCAGGCCGTTCAGTAATGATTTTTGTCCGGCGGCGGGAATTATCCGGCTGATGGCTTTAATTAATGTGTCAGACCGGGATTCGTAAGCGGAAAAACGGATGACCGGAACGTTATATTGGGTGGTTAAAAAATTTTCAAGTTCTGTGCTGAGCGGCTGGAGGTCCGATTGGTTATGTACAATCAGAAAAGGTTGTTTGCCGGTTTGAAATTTCCGGATAAGCTCTTTTTCATATTTTCCGAACCGGTTGTGAGTAATAACCAATATCCCTGCATCTGCCTGTTGTATTGCCTCAAGAGTTTTTTCTATGCGTAGGGTTCCCAATGTGCCCTTATCGTCAATGCCGGCTGTGTCGACAAATATAACGGAAGCCACTCCCGGAATTTCATAGCTTTTTTTGACTGGGTCGGTGGTCGTTCCCGGTGTGTCAGACACGATGGCTTTGGATTGTCCCAGAATGGCATTGACCAGAGAACTTTTGCCTGTATTCCTTCTGCCAGTAATGACGATATGAACTTTATCCATGCTATTTGTATAAATTTATTTCATCCTCAGTAATGACAGGACTTCCTAAAATAATCAGGCGTTCGACGACGTTACGCAATTCGCGGATATTCCCGGACCATTCGTAACTTTTTAGTCTCTCCAGGCCTTCCGGAGTGATTTCTTTCCGGGCAATGCCCATGTCCGTGCAGATCGTTTCCAGAAAATATTTTACCAGTTCCGGAATGTCTTCGGGACGGTCTTTGAGAGAAGGGACCTCAATGATAATCACACTTAAACGGTGGTATAAGTCTTCCCTGAATTTTCCTTTGGATATTTCTTCTTTCAGATTTTTATTTGTAGCAGCAATGACTCGTACGTCTACGTTAATGTCCGTATCACTTCCGATCCGGCTGATTTTGTTTTCCTGGAGGGCCCGCAGGACTTTGGCCTGGGCTTCGAGGCTCATGTCGCCGATTTCATCCAGGAAAAGTGTTCCTCCGGATGCCATTTCGAATTTTCCTTTTTTTTGTTTGATGGCGGAAGTGAAAGAACCTTTTTCATGTCCGAATAATTCGCTTTCAATCAGTTCGGAGGGAATGGCGGCACAATTGACTTCTATGAAGGCTTTGTCGTGGCGGTTACTTTTTTCGTGCAGTTGGTGGGCTACCAGTTCCTTGCCGCATCCGTTCGGTCCGGTAATCAGGACACGGGCATCTGACACGGCAACTTTGTCAATCATTATTCTGATGTGTTCCAAAGACTGGGAGGTACCGATCATCTCATATTTTTTACTGACTTTTGTTTTCAGGGATTTTGTTTCCTGAAGCAATTGACTTTTGTCCGTTGCATTTTTTATGGTAATTAATATCCGGTTTAGGTCCAAAGGTTTTTCGATGAAATCGTAGGCTCCTTTTTTGATGGCTTCTATGGCTGTTTCTATCGTACCGTGTCCGGAAATCATGATGACCGGCGTCTCCGGTGTAAATTCTTTTATGCGTTGCAGGACCTCTATCCCTTCTATTTTCGGCATTTTAATGTCGCAAAACACTACTTCCGGTTTATCGGATTTTACGGCAACCAAGCCTTCCATACCGTTTTCGGCCAGTATGACTTCGTGGCCTTCAAAAGACAGGATGTCTTTCATGGAGTTGCGAATACTGCGTTCGTCGTCGATAACAAGAATTTTAGCCATTTGGATTCATTTATGAAATTTACAAAAATAAAAATAAAAGCCCGGAATAAAAATCCGTCAACCTGAAATTTTCCCGATTCCGAAAATGGAAGATTTCCGAATGTACAAATGTTTTCATAAATTTGTACCTATTCAGAACTGTTGTTTTATTTAAAATATGACTATGAAATATATCGGGACTCTGTTACTTGTTTTTTTCTTCCTGATCGGTTCTGACAGTTTGGGTCAGCGCAAGAAGGTCGGACTGGTTTTGAGTGGAGGAGGTGCAAAGGGGGTTGCTCATATCGGGGTTCTGAAAGTATTGGAAGAAGCCGGTATTCCTATTGACTATATTTCGGGTACCAGCATGGGGGCTATTGTCGGAGGGTTGTATGCAGTGGGGTATAATGCCAGGGCGCTGGATAGTATGGTACGGGTTCAGAACTGGCCTTTTTTACTGAGTGATAGAGTATACCGGGATAACCTTCCTTTCTCGGAAAAAGAGATCAATGGGAAATATCTGATTTCTTTGCCTTTGGCTCAGGGAAAAGGTTTGACTGTGCCGGCTGGTTTTGTGAGCGGGCAGAATATTTATAATTTATTTTCTGAGCTGACGATCGGCTATCATGATTCAATAGCGTTTAAAGATTTACCTATTTCTTATGCTTGTGTTGCCGCCAATATGGTTAACGGCAAAGAAGTAGTTCTGAAAAGCGGTAGCCTGCCATTGGCTATGCGGGCCAGTATGGCCATTCCCGGGGCGTTTGCTCCGGTTATTCTGGATTCGATGGTTTTGGTGGATGGTGGTATTTCCAACAATTTTCCGGTGGATGTGGCAAAGGATATGGGAGCTGAAATTACTATCGGGGTGGATTTGAGTATGGGATTAAAAGGAATGGAAGGGCTTAATTCTATTATGGGAATTGTAGACCAGTTGACTTCTTTTATGGGAATGCGGAGTTATAATAAAAACCGGGAGAGTGTAAATTTATATATGAACCCGGATTTAAAAGGATATTCCGCTGCGAGTTTTACTCCCGAAGCAATTGACTCCATGATTCTTCGTGGAGAACGGGTGGCCCGGGCCAATTGGGATAAAATAATGGAATTGAAAAAACAAATCGGGTTAGAGGAAGATGAGAGTGCTTCTCCTCATATCGAGAATCCTTTTTTAAGAACGGATACACTCCGTCTCGGTACTATCTTTATCGAAGGGATAAAAGAAACTGATGAGCGGTGGGTTCGCAGGCAAATCGGTATTCGGGAGTTTTCAACGATTACCTTGAAAGATTTGCACCGGGCCATTGCTTTTTTGTATGGGACCGGTGCTTTTTCGCATGTCAGTTATGTTTTGAACGGGGATGACTTGTATGACCTGACTTTGAAATTGAAGGAAAAACCGGCCAGTTCCCTGAATCTGGGTTTTCGTTTTGATTCGGAAGAGATGGCTTCGATTTTGCTCAATACAACTCTTTCCCACAGAACACTGAGAGGTTCCCGTCTTTCTTTAACCGGCCGTTTGAATAAGAATCCTTATGCTTTGGTGGAGTATTCTTTCGGGAATACCTTTCTGAGGAAGGTGGGCCTTTCTTATATGTATAAATACAATGACATTAATTTATATGAACGGGGAGTAAAGGTGGATAATCTGACTTTTTCCTATCACCGGGCGGATTTAAGCATGTCGGATATTTATTTGCGGAATTTTAAATTTTTGATTGGCTTGCGGTATGAGTATTTTCGTCTGATGTCTAATCTTTATAATTCCGATTATCTGCCGGACCGTATTTCTTCCAAGGGCTTTATCAGTTATTATGCTTCGGCTCATTTTGATACTTACGATAAAAAGTATTATCCGGATAAGGGAGTATCTTTTAAAGCGGAATACTCCTTGTATACTGATAATATGGTGAATTATGAAGGCAGGACTCCTTTTTCTGCTCTGATGGTTGATTTTGAACCTGCTGTGCGTCTGACCCGGCGGGTATATCTGATGCCTGCTGTTTACGGCCGGGTTTTAATCGGCCGTCATGTGCCTGCTCCTTATTTGAATTGCATGGGAGGAGAGATGGCGGGCAGATATTTTAGTCAGCAGTTGCCTTTTTATGGCCTCCGTCATCTGGAGTTGTTTGACAATTCGTTGTTGGTCGGACGTTTGGCTTTGCGTTATCGTCTGGGAGCCCGCCATTATGTAATTTTAACCGGAAATTATGCCCGTCAGTCTGAAAATTTCTGGGATATTCTGAAAGAAGGAAATAATATCTGGGGCGGGGGTGCCGGCTATGCATACAATAGTATTATCGGACCTATCAGTGTGACATTTGGTCTGTCGGATTGGGATACTAAGTTTGGCGTTTATTTTAATTTGGGGTATTATTTTTAATGATGTACGATTATGAAAAAATATATTTTTAGTTGTATTGTGCTGGGGGTGTTGTTGGGAGGTATGGGGTGTAAGAAAGCGGTGACGTATAGATATACCGAAGGGAAAATATACGGTACTTTTTTTCATATATCTTATGCTTCCCAGGAGGATTTAGGGCAGGTTGTGAGGCAGGAGATGGAGAAAGTGAATGAGTCTTTATCTATGTTCAATTCCCGTTCTGTGATTGCCCGGCTAAACCGTAGTGAAAGTGACAGCACTGACATGTTATTTCGCAGGATGTTCGATCAGGCTGTAAAAGTAAACCGAGCAACAGAAGGTGCTTTTGATATTACGATTGCTCCTTTGGTAAATGCCTGGGGATTTGGAGTGGAAAATTTTACTTTTCCGGATTCCGCTCGGATTGATTCTTTACTGCCTTTGGTGGGGATGGAAAAATTGGAGGTCGTGGATGGCAAGTTACTGAAAGCCTGTCCGGGGATGCAGTTGGATGCGAGTTCTATCGCCAAAGGATTGGGTGTGGATGTGGTAGCGGAATTTTTTGATTGTAAAGGGATAGAGGATTATATGGTTGAAATAGGTGGAGAGGTGAGGGTAAAGGGAAAAAGCAGCAAAGGGAGGGCCTGGCGGATAGGCATCGATCGTCCTGAAGAGGGGAACGTTGTTTCTGACCGTCCATTGCAGGCTATTGTGGAAATAACGGCCGGGGCTTTGGCTACTTCCGGAAATTACCGGAATTTTTATGTTCATGAAGGGAAAAAATATGCCCATACTATAAATCCTAAGACCGGTTTCCCTGTTCAGACCGAAGTGTTAGGTGCTTCCGTCTATGCCAGGGAGTGTATGGAAGCTGATGCTTATGCTACAGCTTTTATGGTGCTGGGATTGAAAAAATCGCAGGCTATTATAGAACGGACTCCTGGGATGGAAGGTTATTTGATTTATGAGGAAGAGGGAAAACTGAAGACATGGATGTCGGAAGGAATGAAGAAGCTCATGGAAGGGGCGGATTAGGAGAGAAATGTGCCGGAGGCAAGGGTGAAGAACTATGAAGAGAATCACGATATTAATCATTATACTGTTTGTAGCCGGGAGATTGTGGGCTCTGACCTGGAGTTTGGCGGTGGCGGATTCTGTTGTCAGGGATTCCTTGCAGACCGATTCTTTAGAAAAGAAGGAGGAAATGATATTGCATTCTTATACGGAGAAAGATACCGTTTTCCCCAAACTTTATCCCCTGACTTTTCGTCAAAAAATTCCTTTGGTATATTTGCCGGATAGCCTGATCAGAGATAGTCTGAGGTATGAATATACTAAAATAAAAGATTTTGCCTATCGGGCGAAATGGACCAAGGAATTGTATAAGCTGGTGTTTGTAAATCCCCGGCCCGGGCGTGTCAATGTGATGAGGACAGAGAACAGTGAACAGCGCTTCCGGCATTATGTCGGCAAACGAATCCATGATATTTCAATAAAGGTGTTGCCGCCCTACGGTACAAGTGTTTATGATACGACTTATTCCGAAGAGGATATGGGTTGGTTGAAGACACTGGCTAATAAAACCCATATGCGGACGGCTGAGGGGGTTATCCGGAAACAACTGACTATTAAGCCGGGGATGTTATTGAGGCCTTTTGAGCTGGTGCAAAACGAAATTTTATTACGTCATCTGGATTATATAGATGATGCCAATTTTATGATTTCGGAGGTTGCTTCGGATACGAATTCCGTGAATATTGTTCTGATATGTAAAGACCAGTTGTCCTGGGGGGCTTCGATAGAATCCAATTTCCTGAATTCGTTTGAGTTGGGGCTTGAAAACAAGAACTTTCTGAAATTGGGCCATGTGCTGAATTACGAGTTCAGTTATCGCGGAACGAAAGAAAAGAAGTGGGGAAATATTCTGGAGTACCGGGTGAATAGTATCTGGGGATCTCATATTGATGTCTGGGGATATTATCAGAATGATTATCGGGAAAAAAAGATTTTTGTGAGTGTGGACAGGGAATTTCTGACCTCCCGGATGAAATGGGCCGGCGGGGTGGCGGCGGGTCGGGTTTATTATTCGAATGATTTGCCTGACCGGAATATGAATCGTTTGGAAGAATTATTTAATTATCATTATCAGGATGTGTGGTTGGGAAAATCTTTTTTATTGCCTGTCCGTTATAGTTATAATCAAAACCTCTATTGGACAGCCCGTTTTTTTACGACTTTATTTAATAACAGGCCCGTTGTGACAGATGATACCAATCATCTGTATTATAACCGCCTGGATTATTTCGGGGCTCTCACTTACACTAAAATCAAATATTATAAGGCTAATCTGATTTATGATTTCGGTCGTACGGAAGATATTCCGACCGGTCTTTATTTGAGTGCTATTCATGGTTTTGAAAAAAGTGAATTTGCCAATTACGGTTATCTGGGATTGGAAGGCCGGTATTCGCATTTTAACAGAGTGACAGAACGATTGTATGGTATAGAGGCGGCTTTGGGGTCTTATATCGGAAAAAACGGGTTTGAAAGGGGAACGTTCAGTATAGGAGGTATGCATATCAGCGACCTTTGTGATTGGGGGAGTTTCAGGTTTCGTTTTTACAATGATGTGCATTATATGCGGGGAATCCGACGTTCTCCCGGGGATTATTTGTATATAGAGGAGGCAGATATCCGGGGTTTTTCTTCAGATACTTTGCGGGGGAACCAAAAATTGTCAGTCTCTTTAGCCACTACCTTTTTCCTGCCCTATATCAAGAAAGGGTTCAGGACCTCTGTTTCTTCTTTTGTCGATTGGAGTGTCATAGCTGATGAGGATAGGCATATCGCCCAGAGTAAATCCTACTGGGGAATCGGTGTGGCTTTGAATTTGAGAAATGATAATGTCGTGTTAAAGAATCTGACTTTCCGTTTTACTTTCTATCCGACTATACCCGAAGATGGCAGAAATATTCAGGCGATATTGTCCGGGCGAAGAAGAGGCGGTTTTTATAATTACCATGTAACAAAACCACAGGTGATACGGTATGAATAGAAAATAAATGGATTGATTTATGGGAGAGCTTACCTCGTCCGATATCTGGTTTGGTTTTATCATCACTTCAATAGCTTCCGTATCGACTTTTTTAGGAGCGATAACCTCGTTGTATTTCAGGCGGGTTAATCAAAGTACGTTGGCTGTAATATTAGGATTTGCGGCTGGGATTATGCTTTATACCGCATTTATGAAACTGATGCCTGATGCTGTAAGTATACTTTCTTCCCGTCTTTCGTACAGAGAAACAAAATTGCTTACGACTTGCTGGTTTTTTGTAGGTATCGTGTTGTTGTATCCTTTGGGATATTTGGTCTATATCTGGAAAAGGCAGGAAAAACGGCAGTATGATGAGTCGATGTTGCATTACCGCCGGGTTGCTATTCTGGTGGTGCTGACCATTACTGCACATAGCTTTGTAGAGGGATTGGCTACTTTTTTGTCTTATCTGGCAACTCCTTTGGTGGCTGTTCCGTTGGTGATATCAATTATTGTACATAATTTTCCTGAAGGGATGACTATCGGGGCTTTGTTTAATAAGATCAATACTACGATGGAACGGCGTAAAGCCGTGTATTATAGTATACTTGCTTCTCTTTTTGAACCGATAGGTGCTGTTGTGTCTTATTTTTTTATATTGAAATATTCCACACCGGTATTAAGCGGAATCCTGAAAGCTTTTCTTGCCGGTTTGCTGGTAGCAACGGCTTTAAACGAATTGATTCCTAATTCTCAGTTAAAAGGAAGCCGCCGTATTTCCGTCCAGAGTATTATTGTGGGAATGTTTATCATGGGGATGGTTTTAGTTGGCGGAGCTTACCTTTAATTTTGTTGTATACTGTTTTTTTTGTCTTTTTTGCGTTTGAACAGCCGTTTGAAGAAACCTTCTTTGGGGTTTTCTTCCGGTTCGGAGATGTGCTGTTTTTTTTCAAGTTTATGGTTTGTGATTCGGTCCAGAAGGTTCAGGTGTTCTTTGAATTCCGGTATTTCCATTTCCTTTTCCGTTTCATATACAGCCATAGGGAAGGAAAGGGTTTGCCACCTGCTGTATAGGGGGTCCTGGAGGCATTTTTTCATAAATTCTCCGAAGATGGGTAGGGCCATATTGGCTCCTTGCCCTAAACGGGTACTGTTGAAATGGATATTCATATCATTGGCACCGACTCTTATTCCCACCACCAAATGGGGATGATATCCGACGAACCATCCGTCAACCTGATTTTGTGTTGTGCCGGTTTTTCCGGCTAATTCGTTGCGCAGGCCGTAGGTTGTTCTTAGTCTTTTTCCGGTACCCTCGTTGATGACAGCCGTCAACATGTTGTTCATAAGGTTTGCTTCTTTTCCCGGCAGGGCCTGCCGGGAAGCAGGAGGTGTAGCCTGATAGATTATTGTCCCGTCGGATGTTTTAATGTTTTCCAGATAATAGGGGGATAAAAGTTTTCCGGAATTGGCAAAGCAAAGGAAAGGAAGTATCATTTCTTTTAAGGGAATGTCTGCAACTCCCAGGGCCAGAGATGGATAAGCAGGTAACGAGGAGGTGATGCCCAATTGTCTGGCATGGGAGATGACCGTATCTATTCCGGTTTGCAGGAGTACTTCGACGGCTATGGTGTTGATGGATTTGCTTAAAGCTCCCTTTAAGGTGTAATATCCTTCGTAGGTATTATCGGAGTTACGTGGGGTCCAATTGTCGTATTCCGGATAAGTTTTCTGCTCATTGGCATAATAGGCATCCGAGCGTGCTCCGTGAGCAATGGCTGCACTGTATACGACGGGTTTGAAAACTGACCCGACCTGACGGGGGGCTTCTACCTGGTCGTATTGGAAGTATTTGTAGTCTAATCCACCCACCCAGGCTTTAATTTTTCCAGATTGAGGTTCGACTGCAAGCAAAGCCGGATGCAGGATTTTAAGATAATGTTTAATGGAGTCTACGGAAGAAAACTCTACATTTATTTCTCCTTGGTAAGGGCTATAAATGAGCATTGCCTTTTTTTCATTCATGCGCTGAAGAATTTCCTTGTCGGTAAGTCCCTGATTTTTTAATCTTTTAAAAATGAGGCTATTTTGAATGGCATTTTTTAAAATGTGAGGATGTTTGTCCCAGGGTTCCTTTTTATTGAGGTGTGTGTAATAGCTGTCCTGCAGGTTGCGCATGTGAGCGGAAACGGCTTCTTCTGCATACCGTTGCAGTTGTGCATCCAAAGTAGTTGTTAAGTGGAGACCATCTTTGTACAGGTTATAGTCCGTACCATACGTTTCGTTATAAGCCTGAATGATTTCCTGGGCTTCCCGTCTGATTTTTTCTCTTAAATACGGAGCCAGACCGGAATAGTGGGTAACGACCTGATGCTGGAGTGCCAAGTCCGATTGTTTTAATTCTTCGCCGTTTTCTTCCGGGATAAAATGGTATTTTATCATTTGCTGAATCACTGTATTTCTCCGTTGTAAAGCCCTTTCGGGATGTAGGCGCGGATTGTAGCGTGAAGGTCCTTTCAGCATGCCGATCAAAGTTGCTGCCTGGGGAACAGTTAATTCGGATGCAGAGGTGGAGAAGTATTTCTGAGCAGCACTTTCTATGCCGAAAGTGTTTTCCCCGAAAGACACCGTATTCAGGTAAAGGGTTAGTATCTCATCTTTGGTATAGATGTTTTCCAGTCTGTGGGCGGTAAACATTTCTTTTATTTTTACAATAGGAATGAAGGTGACCTGTTGTTCCTCCCTCGGATAGAGATTTTTGGCCAGTTGTTGGCTGAGTGTGCTTCCTCCGCCTGAGTTGCGGTGACCCAGGAGAAAGGTTTTGAAAAACACCCTTAGCATGCTGATTTTATCTACTCCCTCATGTTCGTAAAAGCGGATATCTTCTGTGGCAATTAAAGCATTGACGGCGTTGGGGGATATGTGTTTAAAATTTACGTTGGTGCGGTTTTCAATGTAATATTTTCCCAATAATTCTCCGTCTTCGCTATAGAGGAGGGAAGCTTCGTCGTTCCGGATGTTTCTCAGTTCATGGTAATCAGGTAATTTGCCCCACAAACCGGAATAAACGGAATAGACCAGTAAAATACCGGTGAGGATTGTTATTGCTATAAGGATGAGAGCATATTTGAAAATTCTTCTGTTTCTGGTGGAACGGGAAGGCTTTTTTTTATTTTTTTTCTTGGGAGGCATAGATTGAAAAATTAGAAAGTTACGGTAAACGCGATGGTCAGATTACTTTACCGGGATTTTTTTTAATGAAATCATTCCAGGATTTACAGGTTTCTCCTTCGGGTAAGAGGGAATTACTGCTTTGTAAATAATGGCAATAGGCAATAGCGATAGCGTCTGTTTCATCCAGCATTTCTGACGTAGTCCGGATTGTCATGAATTTGGACAAGAGCAGAGCTATTTGTTCTTTGGAGGCTGTTCCCGAACCGGTAACGCTCATTTTTATTTTGCGGGGAGCATATTCAAAGATAGGAATATCCCGTTGGAGGGCTGCCGCAATTGCAACTCCCTGAGCACGTCCCAGTTTTAGCATGGATTGTACGTTTTTGCCGTAAAATTGCGCTTCGATGGCTAATTCATCCGGATGGTAGGCGTCAATGACTTGCAAGGTTCTTCTGAAGATTCGTTGCAACTTGAGATAAGGGTCCGTTAGTTTATCCATATCCAATACGCCCGACACAACGAGTTCCGGTTTTTGACGGTTGCCGGTAATTTTTATAATGGCATATCCCATAAAATTTGTCCCGGGGTCTATCCCCATGATGAATCGTTCCATATGCTTATATTTCGGTTAGCAAACTGCTGAAACAAACGTATTGCCCGGTAAAATTCCGGATAACCTTTTCTTCTAATTCTGCCAGACAGTGATGGAGAAAATACTGTTGTTGTTCCGGTGACTCAAACACCATCTGCAGGGAATAGGTTTTGCCTTCCGGTTGGTCTATTGATACTTTGCTGAAAATGATGTCATTACATAGCCTGTAATTCCGAAGAAGGGGAAGATAATCTTCTTTCATGAAAGAGAGCCATTCCTGTTCTATGGTATCGTTTATGATGTAACTGGTATTGTAGATGATTCGCATTTTTTACGTTTTTTACGTCAAGTCATTATAGAATGTTAGGGGATTTCGCGATACCGTTTGCCGGCTTCAATGCTGTATACACTTCCGGAATATTCCGATACCAGCAGTTTATAAAGTTCCCTGGCTTGGGAGAGGTCTTTCTGGCGGACGTGTATATTGGCCAGTTGGTAGATGGCTTCGGCCTGAATATGTGGTTCGTCGGAATGTTTTTTTAAACGGGTCAATAGTTCAATGGCTTCCGGATAAAGATTTTGTTCGCTCAGAATCTGTACTTTCTGTAAGGTTGCCCGGGCTGCAATGCCTGCTGCAGCGTATTGTGCCAGACTATCTAAAACAGGTAAGGCCTGGGCATGCTGATGTTTGTAGATGAGATATTCTGTACGGGCCAGTTGTATGAGTTCACTATTTTCGTCGTTTTCCCGGTAGTTCAGATTGATAAAGTGGGACATCAAAATGGCATCGTTGGAAACAAGTTTGGTGGTGGCTCCTTTCAGTACGTCAAATTGTGCTTTCGCCCATAACAGGTCTCCGGCATAATATGCCAGCCAGGCTTTTTTTAATTTGGCTTCATAGCCTATATCGTTGTTGGGGTTGGCCTTTTCTATCTGGGTGTAAAGAATCGTCGCTTCCCACGGATTGTCCATGAAAGCTAATAAGTCAGCCCGTTTGGATTTCAATTGGTTGAGGGTATTTGTATTGAGGTACCTGACTCCGATGCATTTTCGCAGAATGGCGTCGGCTGTATCGGGTTGTTGCAGCCGGTAAGCATACATATCCGATAACAGGAGGGCTACATCTATGTTGGCAGAGGTATAATGATATTCCTGTAAATAGTTTTCGCAATCCTGGGCAACCTGGTGGAAGAGGGAGGGTTCTGCATGTTCATGTTGGTATTTGGCATATTGGCAATTTAAAATTTCTTTGCGGGCCGAAATATAGAAGTTGTTGTTCTCCTTTCCTTTTTCCAATACTTTTTGATAAGCCTGGACGGCGATGTCGTACTCATTGGCATCGGCCGCATTGCGGCCTACGTTGCAGAATAAATGGAGTTTATTTTCTAATTTCTCATTCAATAAAATGGCATGTTGTAAGGCTGTCGGATAATTTTTCTTTTGTAGGGCATACCATACTGCCAGTTCGTCGAAAATAGGGTTATACTCTTTTTCTTTCAGGATTTCCGCCAATCTTTTTTCAATGGCCTGGTCGACATTGTTGACCATATCATAGGAACGGGCAAAATTGAGTTTGGAAGTGATGTTGTTGATGTTGTCCGGATGGAGTTGTAAATCCTTTAAAAACAAGGTAAGCATGTTTTCATAGTCTCGTTGCATCATGTAACAATCTCCTAATTCATTTGTAAAAGCATCGTGTTGTTGTAGTAATTCCTGTCCTTGGAGATATACTTTTATAGCCCATTCGTATTCGCGGATGTTTCGGAATTTGTACCCTAAGTTCCGGATGTCAGTGGCTTGCGGAATCAGTGCTTTAATTGCTTTTTCGTAATATTCCTGTGATTTTTTTGATTTTCCTTGCTGTTCATAGATGTAACCCAGATTCAGGAGAAAGTCTTTGTTTTTATTGTCTGTTTTGAGGTATTTTTTCAGCACTTCTTCGGCCCGGTTATATTGTTTACCGTTGATTAAGCATATAATGTGATAATCCAGATAGCTGGAGGAACGGGTCCGTTCATAAAGTTGCAGGAATAATTCGGCTGCTTTTTCGTATTCTTTATTTTGATAATAGGAATAAGCTAAGCGGGAATCGTTTTGCTGGGCCTGAACGGAAAATGAAAATAAAGAAACAAGAAGAATAAAAACAAATTTCATATCTCAGTCTGATCTTTTTGCAAAGATAAGTTTTTCATTGAATTCTTCTTTATCAAAAAAGGTAAAAGACCTGAATGCCTTTTACCTTTTTATTTTGCTTTCTGTTGGGATGGTTATTGAATCATGGAAGTGCCCATGAAATTTTGCAAGACTTCCGGCAGGCGGATGCCTTCTTCGCATTGGTTATTTTCCAGCAAAGCTGCTACAATGCGCGGAAGAGCCAGGGAACTTCCGTTTAAAGTATGGCACGTGGTTGTTTTTTTGTCTCCCTTGTCTTTATAACGGAGTTTCAGCCGATTGGCCTGGAACTCCTCAAAATTAGAAACCGAACTGACCTCAAGCCATTTATCCTGTGCTTTCGAATAAACTTCAAAGTCAAAAGTCAGTGCAGAGGTGAAACTGATATCTCCGCCGCACAGACGAACAATCCGGTAGGGAAGTCCCAGTTTAATCAAAATGCTTTCCACATGTTTGACCATACCGTCCAGTGCTTCGTAAGAGCATTCCGGACGGGTAATTTGTACGATTTCCACTTTATCGAATTGATGCAGTCGGTTTAATCCTCGTACGTCTTTACCGTAAGAACCGGCTTCCCGCCGGAAACATGCGGAATAGGCCGTATTTTTAATCGGTAGTTTTTCGCCTTCTACGATGGTATCCCGGTAGATATTGGTTACCGGAACTTCGGCAGTAGGAATCAGGTAAAGGTTATCTTCGTTGATGTAGTACATCTGACCGTCTTTATCCGGAAGCTGGCCCGTACCGTAACCGGAATCGGCATTAATCAATAAAGGCGGTTGTACTTCCTGATAGCCGGCTTTGATATTTTCTTCCAGGAAAAAGTTGATCAGGGCACGTTGTAATTTGGCTCCCCATCCTTTATAAAGCGGAAAACCGGCACCGGTAATTTTTACACCGGTTTCGAAGTCAATCAAATCATATTTTTTCGCTAACTCCCAATGAGGAATGTCATTAGGGGTTTTCCGGGGAATTTGTTCCACTATTTTTACGACAACATTGTCGGCATCCGATTTACCCACCGGAACGGAGTGGTGAGGCATATTAGGCAGACGTAACAGAATACCGTTGAGTTCTGTTCCTACTTCATTCCGACGGTTATTCAGTTCAGCAATAGAGGCCTTCAGTTCGGCAGTTTCTTCCCGGGCTTTTTCTGCCTCGGCTTTCTGACCGGATTGCATAAGTTGGCCGATTTGTTTGGCTATGTTGTTCATTTGAGCCTGCTTGTTCTCTGCTTCTTGCTGGAGTGATTTGCGAAGGTTGTCAAGTTCTATGATTTTTTCCACCAATTCCCGGGCATCAAAATTTTTTACAGCCAGACGCTCAATAACCGTATCCTTATTTTCCCGGATAAATTTCAGATTCAACATAATGTTATGATTTTAGATTCCAGATTCCAGATTATATGCCATCCCCAGGACTGCATGAGATTCTAAATCTTGGAGCATAGATTGTTTTCGGTTGCAAAATTATAAAAAAAACTCCTGTATTCGTGCAGAATACAGGAGTTGAATATGGTTATTTTTTTCAGTTTATTCTGCAATAGCTTCCACTGAAACGAACGATTTGTTGTTTCTTTTCTTCCGGAAAACAACAGTACCATCTATCAGGGCAAACAAAGTATGGTCTTTACCCATACCTACATTTTCACCCGGATTGTGTACGGTACCTCTTTGACGAACCAAAATATTTCCGGCTTTGGCAAATTGTCCGCCCCAAATTTTTACTCCTAATCGTTTGCTTTCTGATTCACGGCCGTTCTTGGAACTACCGACTCCTTTCTTATGTGCCATATCGTATAAATAATTTAGAAGTTACAATAATTAAAATGAAACCAACGAAATTTAAGCGTTGATAGATTCAATCTGAATCTGAGTCAGATATTGACGATGACCATTCTTCCTTTCGAATGTTTTTCTTCTTTTCTTTTTGAAGATGATTACCTTATCCCCTTTCAGGTGGCTCAATACTTTTGCGGTAACTTTAGCTCCTTCAACTTTAGGTGTACCGATTTTTACCTGACCGTCGTTGTCTACTAAAAGAACATTGTCAAATTCTACCTGAGCACCTTCTTCGGCTGTCAGTCTGTGAACGTAAACCTTGCGGTCTTTTTCTACTTTAAATTGCTGTCCTGCAATTTCAACAATAGCGTACATTTGTTTTATTGTTTTGTTGTTAATACCACGGGGTGGGTTCTGACCACTTATTATACCCCTAAGGAAAATTTGTGGTGCAAAAGTACAATTTATTTTGAAGTTGACAAATGATTTACGAATTTATTTTGGGAATTATTACACCCGGAGGATAATGTATGTTTGGGGTGGTGATAAATTTTCTATTTTTGCATAGAAATAAATAAAGTGAGGTTATGAAATATTTAGCAAGGTTTATTATGTGGTTGGCGGGCTGGAAATATAAGGGGGAGTTGCCGACGGAAAAGAAAGCTGTGATTATATCGGTGCCGCATACTTCCAATTGGGATTTTATCTGGGGGGAACTGGCTTTTCTGAGCCAGGGCATACCGGCTTTTATTTTGATGAAAAAGGAGTTTTTCTTTTTTCCTTTGGGGATGATTTTGCGGGCTTTGCGGGTGATTCCGGTGGACCGGGGAAATAAAGACAGCCAGTTGGTGGACCAGATGGTGAAGGAGTTTAAGAGCCGGGATAGCATGTATCTTTGCATCACTCCTGAGGGAAGCCGCAAGAAGCGGAAGAAATGGAAAAAGGGTTTTTTGGTTATTGCTAAAGCTGCCGGAGTGCCAGTGTATTTAGGGCGTATCGATTATAAGGAAAAATTTTGTGAAGTGGGCCCCTTGTTTTGGCCAACGGGACAACCGGATGCGGATTTGGAATATATTATGGGTACTTACCGGGATGCTCATCCGAAATTTCCGGAAAATTTTTCATGTGGAAACTGAAAATTTCGGAAATCCGGTAGCTTTATATGAAAAATTGGGGCGTATTTTGTTTGTTGATGGTGGTCGGCTGTTTCGGGCAGAAAGAGTCGGCAGAAGGGTCTGGGGAAAACAATGAGATTTTTTATATCATTGAAGATTCCGTTATCAGGGAAAAAGATACTGAAACTGAGCGAGGAATGAGGGAGATGGGGTTAGTCGACATTCAGGAAGTGGTTCCTGCAATTCGGGTATCTCTGGTGTATGCTACTTCGGATAATTTTGTCGGGAAGATTTTATACCGGGATATCCGGAAGGCTTTTATGTTGCCGGAAACGGCTTTGCGTCTTGCAGAAGCCCAGAAAAAATTGCACCTTGTCCGACCGGATTTAAATTTGCTGATATATGATGCTGCAAGGCCTATGGGGGTTCAGCGGGAAATGTGGGAAACGGTGAGGGGAACCGATAGGTATATGTATGTCAGCAATCCCCGGAACGGTGGAGGATTACATAATTACGGTGCGGCTTTGGACCTGACCCTTGCGGATTCTGCCGGAGTTCCTTTGCCGATGGGGAGTCCGTTCGATTATTTCGGAGAGGAGGCCCGTCCGGATAAAGAAGAGGAAATGTTAAGAGCGGGGAGAATAGCACCGGAGCATCTGTCTAATCGCCGGTTGTTGCGCAAAGTGATGCAGGAGGCGGGTTTTCGTGTCTTGCCCAGTGAATGGTGGCATTTTAATCTTGTCTCCCGGGAAGAGGCCAGACGGAGGTTTAAGGTGATAGATTAGGCTGTCTTTTCCTTTTCTATGATTGATTTTATATTTTGTACTAAAATTTTCAGGGCAACCGAATTAAAACCTCCTTCCGGAATGATAATGTCGGCATACCGTTTGGAAGGTTCGACGAATTCGTTGTGCATGGGTTTGACGGTAGAAAAATATTGGGTAAGTACAGATTCTATGCTGCGGCCGCGTTCTTGCACGTCTCTTAATAATCGGCGTCCCAGCCGGACATCGGCATCGGTGTCGACATATACTTTTACGTCCATCAGTTCCCGCAGGGCTTTGTTTTCCAGAATCAGAATTCCGTCTATGATGATGACCTGGGCCGGGTTGACTTTTACGGTTTGGTGGGTGCGGTTGTGGTTGACGAAAGAGTACACCGGCCGGTGGATGGGATGACCGTTTCTCAGGCTCAGAATGTCTTGGATCATCATATCCGTATCGAATGCATCGGGGTGATCGTAATTCAATTGGGTTCGCTCTTCGTATTCCAGTTCATCATGGGCTTTGTAATAATAGTCGTGGCATATCGTGATAACACTTTCTCCTTCAAACACTTCCTGTAATTTTTTCACTAAAGTTGATTTGCCGGACGCCGTACCGCCTGCTACGCCTATGATTGTCGTTTCCATGGTATTTATTGTTATTCTGTGGGCAAAAATAATAAAAAGTGGCATTTTTGCTGAGTTTTATCCATTTCAAAATGTAAATTTGTATGGAATAGAATGATTCACGGATGGAGAACTGAAAACAGGAAAGTGATTTATGAAGATTGCGTTGATACAAACTTCCCTGATCTGGGGAAATGTAGAAGAAAATTTACGGCTTTATGCGGATAGAGTGGCGGGTTGTAACGGTTGCGACCTGATTTTGTTGCCGGAAATGTTTACTTTTGGCAGTATGATGGCGAAGGTGCCTCGTGAGGTGGCGGATGTGGAGAAAAAAGAGGTGGCAGGCCGATTTCCGGAAGTACGGCAGAAAATGCAGGAGTGGGCGATGCAGAGGGATGCAGTTGTAGCCGGTTCTACGGTTTATGAGGAAAACGGGATTTATTACAATCGTTTGATTGCAGCTTTTCCGGATGGCCATAGCCTTTTCTATGATAAACGTCATTGTTTCCGTATGGGAGGGGAAAAAGAACATTTTTCCGGCGGTAATCATCATCTGGTATTTGATTTCCGGGGAGTTCGGATAGCTGCTTTCATTTGTTATGATTTGCGTTTTCCGGTGTGGTGCAGGAATACGGGGGGATATGACCTGGCTTTTTTTGTAGCCAATTGGCCGGAAGCCCGGCGACAGGCATGGGAGATTTTGTTGAGGGCCCGGGCTGTTGAAAACCAGGCATATATTGCCGGAGTGAACTGTGTAGGTTGTGATCACAACGGCATTCTCTACGCGGGAGATTCCTTCGTTGCAGATCCTTGGGGAAATATTCAGAAAAAAGCCCGGGAATATGAAGAAGAAACCGTCATGGTGGAGTGTGATATGGCTGCTTTACGGGACTATCGCCGCCGGTTTGCCGTTTTGGAAGACAGAGATGAGTTTGTCATTTGCTAATTTTTTATACTTTTGCAGACGTTTGCTAAAATCGTGGAATAATCAAATTATTGACATATATGAAATATTTATTATTTACAATTATCGGAGTGGCTATGGTATGTAATATGAAGGCCCAGGACAGGGTACTGACTATGGAAGAGGCCATATTGGGTTATGAACTTTATCCGAAGAATCTGTATGTTCAATGGCAGGGCGATAAGAATGTGCTGACTTATATTGAAGGAACGGATTTGGTGGGTGAGACTGCTGTGAATGGAGAGAAAAGTGTTCTGATGAGTGTGGAGGAACTGAACGGGATTTTAGGGGCGCATTTGAAGGGATGGCCGCAATATAGCTGGAAAGACGCTAAAACATTGGTGATTCGCCGTCAGGGAAAGATTTTTGAAGTGGATGTGGAAAAGAAAAAATTGTCGGCGATTTTTACTATAGCCCAAGGGGCAGAAAACGTGACTTCTAACGGTAAGGCTTTGGTGGCTTATACGAAAGGAAACAATCTGTATTATACAGATGCCAATGGCAATGAATTTGCTGTGACGAAAGATGAAAACCCTGATATTGTGAACGGGCAGGCGGTTAGCCGGAATGAGTTCGGTATTCAAGGGGGAATTTTTTGGTCACCGGATGGAAAGAAACTGGCTTTTTACCGGAAGGACGAGAGTGAGGTAGGCACTTTTCCTTTGCTGGATATCAATACGCGTACGGGTTCTTTGCGGGAGATAAAATATCCGATGACCGGCATGAAGTCGGAGCAGGTAAGCCTGGGAGTTTACGATGTTGCTTCCGGACGTACGGTGTTTATGGATGTTACAGATTTCGGAAGGGAACAGTATTTGACGAATATAGCCTGGCATCCGTCTTCTGCGTATGTTTATATCCAGGTACTTGACCGTTCTCAAAAGCATATGCGTTTGAATCAGTATGATGCGAAAACCGGAGCGTTTGTGCAGACTTTGCTGGAGGAAAAGAATGAACGTTATACCGAACCGTTGACACCGGTAGTTTTTCTGAAAGATGCCGGTTCGAAGACATTTATTTATCGGACCAATAACCGGGATGGTTATTTTAATCTGTATCTGGTGGATGCTGCTTCCGGTAAGGTGGTGAAACGTCTGACCGACGTCGATGCGGATGTGGAAATGGTGGGACAGGACGGAAAGTATGTCTACTATACTTCTGCCGAAGTGAGTCCGGTGGAGAACCATTTGTTCCGGGTGGATGTGAAGTCCGGTAAAAAGACCCGGCTAACCCGGGCAGAGGGGTGGCACCGTATTACGATGAGCGGTGACATGACGTATTTTGTGGATAATTACAGTAGTCTGAAAGTACCCCGGGTGATTCATCTGGTAGAGAATAACGGTAAAGTTGTGAAAGAACTGCTGAATGCTGAGGACCCGACTAAAGATTATAACTTTGGTGAGATCACACTGGGAACAGTTAAAACTGCAGATGGGAAATACGATAATTACTATCGCTTGATAAAGCCGATGAATTTTGATGCGACGAAGAAATACCCGGTGATTGTCTATGTCTATGGGGGACCGCATTCCCAGATGGTAAAGAATACCTGGCAGGGGGAATTGCGTCGTTGGGAAATGTATATGGCACAGCATGGTTATGTTGTGTTTGTGATGGATAACCGTGGAACTTCCAACCGGGGGGCTGAATTTGAGAAAGCTATCCACGGGCAATGCGGCCAGGCGGAGATGGCCGACCAGATGGAAGGTATTCGTTTTCTGAAGTCATTGCCTTATGTGGACGCGGAGCGTATCGGAGTACATGGATGGAGTTATGGTGGCTTTATGACCATTTCATTGATTACGAACCATCCGGAAGTATTTAAGGTGGCTGTAGCAGGAGGACCGGTGATTGACTGGAAATGGTATGAAGTGATGTATGGTGAACGCTATATGGATTCTCCCCACACCAATCCGGAAGGTTATGCTAAGGTGAGCCTGATAAACAAAGCCAAGGACCTGAAAGGAAAATTGCTGATTTGCCAAGGTGCGGTGGATAACGTAGTGGTATGGGAGCACAGTTTGAGTTTCATTCGTGAATGCATTAAAAACAATGTACAGGTGGACTATTTCCCGTATCCTTGTGCAGAACATAACGTGTTGGGAAAAGACCGCATTCATTTGATGCAAAAGGTCACCGATTATTTTGAAGATTATCTGAAATAAAACCGGAAAATGAGGACGGGAAAGTTGTTTTGCCCGTCCTTGTTATGTGAAAATAGAGCGTATGCGTATAGATATATTAAGTGTTGTTCCGGAATTGTTGGTGAGTCCTTTGAATCATTCCATTATCAGACGAGCTCAGGATAAGGGAATCGTAGAGATTCATATCCATAATATCCGGGACTGGTCGAAGGATAAATTCCGGAAAGTGGATGATTATCCGTTTGGAGGAGAGGCGGGATTAGTGATGATGATTCAGCCTGTATTTGACTGTATTCAGGAACTGACTTCCCAGCGGCATTATGATGAGATTATTTATACGGCGCCGGATGCTCCGACTTTCAATCAAAAGATGGCGAACGAATTATCTTTGAAAGAGAACATCATGATATTGTGCGGGCATTATAAAGGTATTGACCAGCGAATCCGGGAGCATCTGGTCAGCCGGGAGATTTCTGTCGGTGACTATGTGCTGACGGGTGGGGAGTTGCCGGCTTGCATCATGACGGATGCGATTGTGCGGTTGATTCCCGGGGCCATGAATGATGAAAGTTCGGCTTTGAGTGATTCGTTTCAGGATAATCTGCTGGCGCCGCCGGTTTATACCCGTCCTGCCGAATATAATGGCTGGAAGGTGCCGGATGTCCTTTTATCCGGTAACCATGCCAAGATACACGAATGGCAGGAAAAGATGGCTTATGAACGTACGAAAGCCCTCCGGCCGGATTTATTGGAAGAGTAATTTTTGTTGGAAAATAATTGTAGAACGGATAAATATTCTTACCTTTGCGGCCGATTCAAAATAATGTCTAACTTATTAGATAGGAAACAATTAAATTTATGTCAGAAGAACAAAAAGAGATGCAGGCAGAAGCTGCAGAAAAAAACGTAAAGAAAGTTGCTCCGGTAACAAGTGCTGAACCGGATGAAAATTTTGATTGGGATGCCTATGCTAACGACGCTGTCGTTCCTGCATCCGAAAAAGAGGCGTTGGCTCAGAAATATGCTGAAACTCTCTCCAAAGTGGGAGAAAAAGAAGTTGTTGAAGGAACTGTAATCTCTATGAATAAGAGAGAAGTGGTTGTCAACATCGGCTACAAATCCGACGGTATCATTTCCTTGAACGAATTCCGTTATAATCCGGAATTGAAAGTAGGTGATAAAGTTGAAGTTTATGTAGAAACTCAGGAAGATAAAAAAGGTCAGTTGACCCTTTCACACAAGCAGGCCCGCGCATTGCGCAGTTGGGACCGTGTGAACGAAGCTCTGGAAAATGACGAAATCATCAAAGGTTTTGTAAAATGTCGTACGAAAGGCGGTATGATTGTTGACGTATTCGGTATTGAAGCATTCTTGCCGGGTTCTCAGATCGATGTTAAGCCGATCCGTGATTACGATGTATATGTTGGTAAAACAATGGAATTCAAAGTGGTTAAGATTAACCAGGAATTCAAGAACGTTGTTGTATCACACAAAGCTCTTATTGAAGCTGAACTTGAACAGCAGAAGAAAGACATTATTTCTAAACTGGAAAAAGGACAAGTCCTTGAAGGTACGGTTAAAAATATCACCTCTTACGGTGTATTCATTGACTTGGGCGGTGTAGACGGTTTGATTCACATCACCGACCTGTCCTGGGGTCGTGTAAACCATCCGAATGAAATCGTTCAGTTGGATCAGAAACTGAATGTGGTTATTCTGGATTTCGACGATGAGAAAAAACGTATTGCCTTAGGTCTGAAACAACTGACTCCGCATCCGTGGGATGCTCTGAGCGCGGAACTTAAGGTTGGCGATACCGTTAAGGGTAAAGTTGTGGTGATGGCTGACTATGGTGCATTCGTGGAAATCGCTCCGGGTGTGGAAGGTTTGATTCATGTATCTGAAATGTCCTGGTCACAGCACTTGCGTTCCGCTCAGGATTTCATGAAAGTGGGTGATGAAGTAGAGGCTGTTGTGTTGACACTGGATCGTGAAGAACGGAAAATGTCTCTGGGTATCAAACAATTGAAGGCTGACCCGTGGCAGAATATTGAAGAAAAATACGGTGTAGGAACAAAACATACTGCAACTGTACGGAACTTCACTAATTTTGGCGTATTCGTAGAAATTGAAGAAGGAGTTGACGGATTAATCCATATCTCTGACCTTTCCTGGACGAAGAAAGTAAAACATCCGGCAGAATTTACCCAGATCGGTGCTCCGATTGAAGTCGTAGTATTGGAAATCGACAAAGAAAACCGCCGTTTGAGCTTAGGTCACAAACAATTGGAAGAAAATCCGTGGGATGTATTTGAAACCATCTTCACTGTGGATTCAATCCATGAAGGTACGATTACTGAAATCTTTGACAAGGGCGCTGTTGTTGCTCTGCCCTATGGAGTTGAAGGATTTGCTACTCCCCGTCATTTGGTAAAAGAAGACGGTTCTCAGGCTAAAGTAGATGAGAAACTGGAATTCAAGGTAATCGAGTTTAACAAAGCTGCAAAACGAATCATTGTTTCTCACTCTCGTGTATTCGAAGATGTACAGAAATCTGAAGAGAAAGCTAAGAAGAGTGCAGAAGAGAAGTCTACGAAGAAAGCCGTGAAACAAGTGAAGGATAAGCTTGAAAAAACCACTTTAGGCGACATCACTGAACTGGCTGCTCTGAAAGAACAGATGACTGCTGATGCTGCTAAGGAAGATTAATGGCGGATGGGTGATTTATGGCTGATGGCAGCAAAAGAAAGATAATTTTGACATCAAGACGTAAATCATGAAATTCGAGTTGACCATATTAGGGAGCGGTTCTTCCGTTCCCACTTCCAACAGAAACTCTGCCGCTCAGGTGCTTAATGTACTTGAGCGGCAGTTTCTTATTGACTGTGCGGAGGCTACCCAGCATCAGTTAAGGCGTTTTCATGTACCTTATAATAAGATTAATCATATTTTTATATCCCATCTGCACGGCGACCATTTTTTTGGTTTGATGGGATTTTTATCTACACTTTCTTTACAAGGGAGAAGGGGAGAGATGCATATCTATGCAGACGGGCGTTTGCAGGAGTTCCTGCAGTGCCAGATGAAGATTCTTCACAGCCGTTTTTTGTTTCCTGTTGTTTTTCATGCTTTGGGCAGAAGGGAGGAGACGATTTATGAAGATAAAGTCGTGTCGGTGACTTCCTTTCCTTTAAAACATCATTATGAGGCTCCTGTTTGCGGCTTTTTATTCCGGGAGAAAGAGCGTGAACGGACTATTCTGAAGGATATGGCTTCGGCCTGGCAGGTGCCGTTGTCTTTTATGCAATATTTGAAACAAGGGGCAGATTACATCACTCCGGAGGGAGAGATTGTTTCCAATGCCCGTCTGACGGTGGACCCGCCTCCGTCCCGTTCGTATGCCTATATGACGGATACCTTGTTCCGGGAACGTTTTGCGGCATATGTTCAGGGGGTGGATTTGCTTTATCATGAGGCGACTTATAGTAAAGCAGACGGTTTATTAGCTAAAGAGACTTACCATAGTACTGCAGAGCAGGCGGCAATACTGGCGAAATTGGCTGGGGCGAAGAAATTGCTTTTGGGGCATTTTTCGGCCCGTTATACTGACCCGTCGTGCCTGTTACCTGAGGCACAGGCCATCTTTCCGGATACTTTTATTTGTGCTGACGGTGACCGGTATGAAGTGCCGGCTGTAAAACGAGAAACCTATTTTAATGGATAGGAAATCAAAAATAATTGTAAATTTGAATATTATTAATAGAAAGATATGAATCATCTGGTGATTATGGCTGGTGGGGTGGGAAGCCGGTTTTGGCCGATGAGTACACCTGTCCGTCCCAAACAATTTATAGATGTGCTGGGAGTGGGAAAGACGCTTTTGCAATTGACTGCGGAACGTTTTGCAGGAATTTGCCCGATAGAAAATGTGTGGGTGGTGACTTCCGGAAAATATCGGGAGCTGGTGAGAGAACAATTGCCTGAAATTCCCGGGGAGAATATCTTATCAGAGCCGTGTATGCGGAATACGGCCCCCTGTATTGCTTATGCTGTCTGGAAAATCAAACTGAAAGACCCGCAAGCTAATCTGGTCGTTTCTCCTGCCGACCATCTGGTTATGGATGTGGCGGAATTCAGGCGGGTTATCCGGAAAGGATTAGATTTTATTGCCGAGTCGGACCGGATTCTGACTTTGGGTATATTGCCTGTGAGGCCGGAAACGGGATATGGGTATATCAAGGTAAAAGGAGCAGGAAATCAGGAATCTGAAATATTTGAAGTGGAAGGATTCCGGGAGAAACCGGAATTGGAGGTGGCAGAACAATATTTGAAAACGGGAGGATATTATTGGAATGCCGGAATTTTTTTGTGGAATGTCAGGACCATAGAAAAAGCATTCCGCCGATACCGGCCTTCGCTTGCTTCTTTATTTGATGATATTAGTATGTCTTTTAATACTGACGGAGAACAGGACATCATCAACGCCCGTTACCAGAAATGTGACCATATTTCCATTGATTATGCTATCATGGAGAAAGCGGAGAATATATATGTTTTTCCGGCGGATTTCGGGTGGTCGGACCTGGGAACGTGGGGGACTCTTTACCGGCAGATGCCGAAGGATGAGAAGCAGAATGCGGTTGTCGGAAAATCTGTCCGCATGATTGATTCCGCCAATTGCCTGGTGCATGTCCCGGATGGGAAACAGGTTATTGTTGAAGGACTCGACGATTACATTGTTGCGGAAAAAGAGGGGAACCTCCTGATTTGCCGTAAAATAAACGAACAAAGAATCAAAGATTTTTATAAAAGCGAAGGAGATTATTAAAAAATAAAAAAATGATAAACACGATTGATGTTCAACCTTCTGTACTCAATACTTTTCTGGCGGAAATCAGAAACCGGGATATACAGACAGACCGTATGCGTTTCCGGCGTAATCTGGAACGGATAGGGGAAGTGCTGGCCTATGAAATCAGTAAGACGTTTGCTTATTCTCCGGTGACTGTCCAGACTCCGATTCATTCGTGTGAAGTGATTTTACCTTCGCAGGAAGTAGTCATTGCCACAGTATTGCGTGCCGGATTACCTTTTCATCAGGGTTTCCTGAATTATTTTGACCATGCAGGAAGTGCTTTTGTGTCTGCCCGCCGTGCATATAACCGGACGGACGGCCAGATAGAGATCCGTTTTGATTCCATCTATACTCCTGACCTGACGGGCAAGCAGTTGCTATTGGTGGATCCGATGCTGGCAACCGGTAAATCGTTGGTGATTACTTACCGGGAGTTGTTAAAGCAAGGCGGACAACCTGTGCATACGCATATTGCTTCGGTTATTGCCAGCCGGCCAGGGGTGGAATATGTGGAAAAAGAACTGACAGGGGAGTCGCTGACTTTGTGGACAGCTGCATTGGACGAAGGATTGACGGAGAAATCTTATATCAATCCCGGAATCGGAGATGCCGGCGATTTGGCATTTGGTGAAAAGAAGTAGTTGAATGTAAAAGATTGTCATTTTACTTTTCACTTTTTACATTTTCAATTACCTTTGTAAACTATGGAAATGAACAGGTATTTATTGGCGGCGTTGTATGTCATGGCGGGATGCGCTGTGTCTGTGCCTTTGAAAGCCCAGCAGCATGGTGAGCTTTTGAAAGTGGAACGTTGCCGGCTGGTCATTACCCATACCGTTAAGGTGGTTTCTGTCTGTTTGGATGAAGAAACAGAGGAATCATTCCATTATAGTCTGCCGGCGGACTATTTTCTTTCTTCTTTTTTGCAAGTAGCCGGACAGGTTTATTACTATCCCCGGACGATAGATTCGGCAGTCGGTTCGTTATGCCGTACTTCATATAAAATCAGGGCCCCCGGAGAGTAAAACGGTAACAGAAACGGGCAGGGGATAACCATGTCCGGATGAAGGTACCGGTTATTTCCGGAAGAGAGGTGTCGAATGATTTTTTAATTTTAATTTCAAATTTAAAATGGGTTTTAATGATATTTTGAAAAAACTGTTCGGTAATAAATCGGACAGGGATATGAAAGAGTTGCTTCCAATTGTGGCGAAAGTGAATGCAGAGTGGGAGAAGATAAAAGGGCTGAGCCATGACGAACTTCGTGCGGTGGCAGAAGATTTGAAGAAACAGGTGAGGGAATACATTCGTGAAGAAGAAGAGGAAATTGCTTCTCTGAAACGGAAAGTTGATGAAGAAAAACCGTCGATAGAGGAGCGTGAAGAAATCTATGACCGTGTAGATAAACTGGAAGAGCGGATAGATAAGAAAGTGGAAGAAGTGCTGACTGACATTATGCCGCGTGCTTTTGCGGTTATGAAAGACACTGCCCGTCGTTTTAAGGAAAACAAGGAGATAGAGGTAATAGCTACTCAGTTTGACCGGGATTTGGCTGTGGCACATGATTTTGTTGAGATAGAGGGGGATAAGGCAATTTATTTCAATTCCTGGATTGCAGGTGGTAATGAGGTGACCTGGGATATGGTGCATTATGATGTGCAATTGATTGGAGGTTCGGTATTGCATCAGGGAAAGATTGCAGAGATGGCTACGGGAGAAGGAAAGACTTTGGTGGCTACGTTACCGGTATTCCTGAATGCCTTGAGTGGCCGTGGGGTGCATATGGTGACTGTGAATGATTATCTGGCCAAACGCGACTCGGAATGGATGGGGCCTCTTTATATGTTCCATGGTCTTTCCGTGGACTGTATTGATAAGCATCAACCCAATTCTCCCGAACGCCGGAAAGCTTATATGGCTGATATTACTTTCGGAACCAACAATGAATTCGGTTTTGATTACCTGCGTGATAATATGGCTATCAATCCGGAGGACCTGGTGCAACGGAAGCACAATTATGCTATTGTCGATGAGGTGGACTCGGTGTTGATTGATGATGCCCGTACGCCGTTGATTATTTCGGGTCCTGTGCCTAAGGGAGATGATCAGTTGTTTGACGAATACAAGCCGCGTGTGGAACGACTGGTGAAAATGCAGCAGGAGTTGGTGATGAAGATTTTTAAGGATGCCCGGGAATTGTTAGCCAGCGATGATGCAAAGAAACGCAAAGAAGGGGGAATATTATTGCTTCGGGCCCACAAAGGACTTCCTAAATACAAGCCTTTGATTAAATTCTTAAGCGAAGAAGGAAACAAGGCCATTCTGATTAAGACGGAAAACGAATACATGCAGGAAAATAACCGGAGAATGCCGGAGATTACCGATCCGTTGTATTTTGTGATTGACGAGAAACTGAATTCGATAGATTTGACGGATAAAGGTCACGATACGATTACTGCTGCGGGAGAGGACCCTAAGTTCTTTATATTGCCGGATATTGGCACTGAGATTGCTGAGATTGAGAAAGAAACGGGTGATGAAAAAGAGAAACTGGCTAAGAAGGATGAATTGATCCAGAATTATGCCATGAAGTCGGAGAGGGTTCATACAGTGAGTCAGTTGCTGAAAGCTTATACTTTATTTGAGAAGGATGTAGAGTATGTGGTATTGGATAATAAAGTGAAGATTGTGGATGAGCAGACCGGGCGTATTATGGAGGGACGCCGCTATTCGGACGGTTTGCATCAGGCCATTGAAGCGAAAGAGAATGTAAAAGTGGAGGCGGCTACACAGACTTTTGCAACCATTACGCTGCAGAATTATTTCCGTATGTATCATAAATTGTCGGGTATGACGGGTACGGCAGAAACGGAAGCGGGAGAATTCTGGGATATTTATAAGTTAGATGTGGTGGTTATTCCGACTAACCGGCCGGTGGTCCGGATCGATGCCAATGATTTTGTGTACAAGACCAAGCGTGAAAAATATAATGCGGTCATTGAAGAAATAGTAAAATTAGTAGAGGCAGGGCGGCCGGTGTTGGTTGGTACAACGTCAGTGGAAGTGTCCGAATTATTGAGCCGTATGCTGAAATTACGCGGGATTAAACACAATGTGTTGAATGCCAAATTACATCAGAAAGAAGCTGAGATTGTGGCTGTAGCTGGTCAGTCGAAAACAGTTACCATTGCAACTAATATGGCCGGCCGTGGTACGGATATCAAGTTAAGTCCTGAAGTGAAAGAAGCGGGCGGTTTAGCTATTATCGGTACGGAGCGTCATGATTCCCGTCGTGTAGACCGTCAGTTGAGAGGTCGTTCGGGGCGTCAGGGCGACCCGGGTTCTTCCCAGTTTTTTGTGTCTTTGGAAGATGATTTGATGCGTTTGTTCAGTTCCGAGCGTATCATCCGAGTGATGGACCGTTTGGGACACCAGGAGGGAGATGTGATTCAGCACTCTATGATTACCCGTTCTATAGAACGGGCACAGAAAAAAGTGGAGGAGAATAATTTCGGTATCCGGAAGCGGTTGCTGGAGTATGATGATGTGATGAATTCCCAGCGTACCGTTATTTATAAGCAACGGCGTCAGGCATTGCTGGGTGAGCGTATCGGAGTGGCTGTTGCCAACAATACCTACGACGTGTGTGAGTCTATTGTGATGGAATATCAGCCGGTAAATGATGCGGAAGGTTTTCGCCTGGAAGTGCTGAGGGTGTTGTCCGTTGATTTTGAAGTGGATGCGGAAGAGTTCCAGAAGGCCCGGCCGGATGAATTGACGGAGCAGCTGTACCGGTATGTGCGGGAGGCATATCAACGTAAGGTGGAAGCCATTGCCCAACAAGCTTTTCCGGTGATAAAGAATGTATTTGAAACGCGTGGAGATGTATTTAAAAATATAGTTGTTCCTTTTACTGACGGGGTGAAGATGTATAGTGTGGTTACTAATCTGGAGAAAGCCTATCGTTCCAACGGGGAGGATATGATGCGTTCTTTTGAGAAGTCGGTTATCCTGGCCCATATTGATGACGCATGGAAGGAACATTTGCGGGAGATGGACGATTTGAAACAGTCGGTACAAAATGCGGCGTATGAACAAAAGGATCCTTTATTGATTTATAAGTTTGAAGCCTATAATTTGTTTAAGGCCATGGTAGAGAAAATCAACAAGGGAATGGTATCTACTTTGATGAAAGGACAGATACCGATGCAGGAACCGGAGCATGTGCGGGAGGCGGAGCAGCGCCGCACGGATTTGAGCAGGATGCGGGAAAGCCGTACGGAGGCACAGGCTTCCGGGGCCGGTAACCGGGGACCTGTACATCATGAGCCGGTGAAAGTGGGACCGAAGGTGGGACGAAATGACCTTTGTCCTTGCGGAAGCGGATTGAAATATAAAAACTGCCACGGAAAAACGAGTAAGTGTTTTTAAGTTGCCAACTTTAAACAGACAAGGATGTTATCACTGTTCATTGATTGGGAGGTGAGTCCCGAAATATTTCATTTAGGCGGTATATCCGTTCGTTATTACGGCCTTTTGTTTGCTTTGGCTTTTGTTTTTGGGTACAAAGTAGAGGAAAGAATGTTTAAGTCGGAGGGATTGCCTATTGCTTGGTTGGATAAGTTATGGATATATGTAGCTGTTGCAACCATTGTCGGTGCGCGTTTGGGGCATTGTATTTTTTATGATTGGGCTTATTACAGCCAGCATCCCCTGGAGATGATTTTGCCCGTACGTTTTTATCCGGAATTTGAGTTTACGGGATACCAGGGATTGGCAAGTCACGGTGCTGCTATCGGAATTATTGCCGGATTGTGGTATTATTCCCGTAAGGTGAGTAAGAAATCCATTTTCTGGATTCTGGACCGGGCGGTGATACCCATTGCTTTGGCGGGATTTTTTATCCGGATGGGCAACTTGATGAATTCTGAGATTGTGGGAGCGCCGACAACCGTACCCTGGGGATTTCATTTTTTACACAACAATGATTTGCGATGGCTGGTTGAAAACAATACTATTGAAGAAACCTTGCGTCAGGCATGGGTAGCCAAGTTTGTTGTTCCTTTGGGGGTAGGTACTTCTATTGATGAACTCATGAAAAGCGGGATTGCTTTCCGGGATTCCGGGGGAGTATATTTAAGCCGGCATCCGGCCCAGCTGTATGAGGCTATCTGTTATTTAGTGAGTTTCGGAGTATTGCTGTATTTATACTGGAAGACGCAGGTCAGAAAAAAGATGGGATTTATTTTTGGAATGTTTCTGATACTTATCTTTTCTGCGCGTTTTGTCATTGAGTTTTTCAAGGATGTACAGGAGAATTTTGAGATTACGCAGGTGTTGAATATGGGACAGAGGCTGAGTATTCCTTTTATTCTTGCGGGGGTGTTTATGTTGTGGTATAGCAAAAGATTGCCGGATACCGGAACAAAAATCCCTGAAACAGGGAAGAAAAGTCGTTAATAGAGCTATTCTGATGTACAGGAAGGAATTTATGCAGGAAGCTGTCCGGTTGGCAGTAGAAAATGTGAAAAACGGCACTGGCGGTCCCTTTGGGGCGGTGGTGGTCAGAAATGGAGAGGTGATTGCTGCTGCGGCTAACACAGTTACTCTGGACTGCGATCCTACGGCTCATGCGGAGGTGAATGCTATTCGTGAGGCTTGCCGCAGGTTGGCTACGCATCAGTTGACCGGATGTGATATATATTGCAGTTGTGAGCCTTGTCCGATGTGTCTTGGAGCTATTTACTGGGCTCGTCCTGCTCGGGTGTATTATGCGGCTACGAAGGACGATGCTGCACAGGCGGGGTTTGACGATTCGTTTATATACCGGGAAATTGTGTTGCCACAGGAGGAACGTACCATTCCTTTCCGCAGGGAAAAATTGCCGTTGTCCGGAGAGGAATTCCGTTGCTGGACGCAGGAAGAGGATAAGGTGGCGTATTAATGCTTTGTCGGATAAAGCACTTTTATGATGGATATGATTGGAATTATAGTCGGAATACTGGCAGGCGGGTTATGCGTCTTTTTAGGTATGTACGGTGGCAGGAAGGCTTTATTCATGAAAGTGAATTGGTTGCAGGAGGAATTGGAAAAAACACGCAGGCAGGCCGGGGAACTGGGGGAGCAGCGATTGGCTGCTTTGCAGGAATCGGAGCGTTTGAGGGAGAATTTACGGCTGACTACAGAGAAACTTTTGCTCCAACAGAAAGAGACCGGCGGGATTCAGCAATTGATGGCAGACCAATTCCGGAATCTGGCTTCAGAGATTCTGGAAGATAAAGCCAGGCGTTTTACAGAGACCAACCGTGAAAATATCGAAAAAATACTGCAACCTTTGAATAAAGATATTGAGGAGTTCCGGAAGAAGGTGGATGAAGCTTATCATAAGGAGGCGACTGAACGTACTGTATTGGAACGGAGGATTGCCGAATTGGTTCAGTTGAACAACCAGATCCGCCTGGATGCAGAGAATCTGACCAGAGCTTTGAAGGGCAATACGAAAACACAGGGAGACTGGGGAGAAATGATACTGGAACGTATTCTGGAAAATTCCGGTTTGACCAAGGGGCGGGAGTACTTTGTACAGGAAACCTTGCGGGATGAATCGAACCGGGTGGTGCATGGGGATAGGGGCAATCTGATGCGTCCGGATGTGGTAGTGGTTTATCCTGATAATCGTAGAGTCATTATCGATTCGAAAGTATCTTTGACAGCCTATGTCAATTACTGTAACGCTTCGGGTGAGGAGGAGCGGGAGATGGCGCAGAAGGCTCATCTGCAATCGGTCCGCAAGCATATTGAAGAGTTGTCACAGAAGAATTATTGTGATTGGACGAACGGTTCTGCCGATTTTGTCATGATGTTTATCCCCAACGAGGCTTCTTATGTGTTGGCTATGCAGACGGACCCGGCTTTATGGAGTGAAGCCTATCGCAAACGGGTGCTTTTGCTGAGTCCGGCGAATCTGATTGTTTCCCTGAAACTGACGGCAGATTTGTGGAGCCGTGAATATCAGAACCGGAATGCCCAGGAGATAGCAGACCGGGGAGCCCGGTTGTATGATAAATGTATTGCCTTTCTGGAAAGTTTTACGGTTTTAGGAGACCATATCCGCAAGACACAGGATGTTTACGGCCAGGTATTGAATCGGTTGAAAGAGGGAAATGGGAATCTGATTACCCAGACTTTGAAACTGAAAGAATTGGGTGTGAAATCCCGAAAAAATGGAAAAGATATACCTGCCGGATTGATTTCTGCCGAGGAAAAAGAAGGCTGAAACAGTTTGTTCCGGCACTATGAAAAAATTATTTTTGTAGAAATCCTCAATTTTAAGTTATGGATATTGTAAAAGCAGAGTTTGTTGTCAGTAATTCTACAATGGTTAAATGTCCCCGGCCGGACAGGCATGAATATGCTTTTATCGGCCGGTCCAATGTCGGTAAATCTTCTTTGATTAATATGCTGACGGATAACAGGAAGTTGGCCAAGACAGCTGCGAGACCCGGAAAAACCCAACTGATCAATCATTTTCTGATCAATGATGATTGGTATATGGTTGACCTTCCCGGTTATGGATATGCCCGGGTGGGTGAGTCGCTGCGTCAGCAATTTGAAAAAATGATCCGGGATTATATTTTAAAGAGGGAGAATTTAGTGTGTCTTTTTGTGTTGGTGGATAGTCGTCTGGAGCCTCAGCGGATTGACCTGGAATTTATGGAATGGTTGGGGGAGAATGGAGTGCCTTTTGTCATGGTTTTTACAAAGGCCGATAAATTGACTGCAACGCAGAGAAGGGATTGTATTGCCAATTATCAAAGGGTTATGCTGGACACTTGGGAAACCACACCGATGGCTTTTATGACTTCTGCCGAAAAACATTTGGGACGGGAAGAATTGCTGGATTATATTGATGAGTTGAATAAAACGGTGAAGCTGTGATTTTTATGAAGTATGTGTTTTGTTTTTTGATTTTTTGTTGTCTGGGAGGGTTAGGCTGTTGGGGACAGGAACTCAGAACCGGCACCTATCCGGACGGTTCGGTCCGTTACAAAGGATATTTTTCGGACGGGAGGCCGGTGGGTAAGATGGTTCGTTATTATCCGGACGGGAAGGTGCAAGCTGAAATGGAATATCGTGGAGATACGGTGGAAGCTATCCTGTATAGCCGGGATGGTAAATATATGTCGACCGGAAAATATGTGAATAAGTTAAAGACCGGAGTATGGAAATTCCTGAAAGGAGATGATTTGCTGGCGGAGGAGAATTACCGGAATAATGTTTTGGATGGGGAGAGTCTCAGTTATTTTCAATCGGGGGAAATGGCCGGATGCAAAACCTGGAGGAACGGGAAACCGGATGGTGGATGGAAGTTGTATTATGAGAACGGACAGCTCCGGTTGCAGGCTTGTTACCATTTGGGAAAGATAGACGGTGAAGTGCGGAGTTATGACCAAAAGGGAGTTTTGCGGGTTCAGGGAAAATACCGGAACGACCGGAAAGAAGGGAAATGGGAATTTTATGATGAAAAAGGGGAATTGTTGAAAGTAAAAATATACCATAACGGAGTGGCGGAAGATGCTGCGGAGGAGGAGACGGAAGAAAGCCGTAAGTTGGATGAGATGATGATTTCCGGGAAAGAAATTCCCGATCCGGCTGTTTTTGCAGACGACCCGGAGGCTTATATGCGTTTGACTGGAATGAAGTAATATGGAAGCCTTTACTTTATATGATCTGAACAATCGGATAAAACAGGTCTTGAAAAGGGACTTTGCGGAAGCTGTATGGATTACGGCGGAGATTACTGAGATTCAGTTGAATAGTTCGGGTCACTGTTATTTGCAATTGGCAGATAAAAAGGAGGAGGACAGTAATATTGTGGCAACGGCCAGAGCAACTATCTGGGCTTTTGTTTTCCGTACTTTACGCCCTTATTTTGAGACGGTGACAGGGCGTAGTTTATCGAAAGGAATGAAAGTTTTGCTGAATGTGGAGGTGGTTTTTCATGAGGTTTATGGTTTCTCCCTGAATGTAAAGGATATTGACCCTACTTATACGGTAGGGGATTTGGAGCGTAAAAAGCAGGAGATTTTGTTACAATTGCAGGAAGAGGGGATTATGGATATGAACCGGGGGCTTGCTTTCCCCGCGTTGCCGAAGAATATTGCGGTTATTTCTTCTCCGACGGCGGCCGGCTGGGGAGATTTCAGAAATCAGCTGGAACAGAACCCCTATCATTATCGTTTTCATATCCGGTTGTTTCCGGCTGTCATGCAAGGAGAAAAAACAGCAGAGTCGGTCATTGCCGCTTTGGACCGGATTTATGAATATGAGTCTTTGTTTGATGTGGTTGTCATTATTCGCGGTGGCGGCTCTCAGACGGATTTGGGATGTTTTGACAGTTATGAACTGGCATCGAATGTGGCTCAGTTTCCTCTTCCTGTTATTGCCGGAATAGGTCATGAACGGGATGAGACAATCGTAGACCGGGTGGCTTATATGCGGGTAAAGACTCCGACTGCTGCAGCTGCATTTCTTATTGAGGCTTTTCAGGAGCAGGAAAAGTGCTTGGAGGACCGGAAGCATCGTTTCCGGATGGGAGTGCGGGAATTGATGCATCAGGAAGCAGTCCGGCAATTGACCGGAATGTCCGGATTGAAACGTTCGGTCCAGGCTTTGCTGGCCGGGGAGGGTACTTCGTTGAAAATATTGTCTCACCGGGTGGAGCGTGCCACTCAGTTATATATGGGCACCCGGCAGTCCGGTTTTGAGAAACTGAAAGACCGGTTGGAAAACAGGATTGTATTGTTGTTGGAGCGGCAAAAGGATTGCTTGCACCGTTTGAAGGAAGGGGTAGGGCAAAAAGCAGGCCGGATGCTGGAGGAGCGGCAGAGGCGCCTGGAGATGGTTATGACGATGGTGAAATATGTTGACCCGAACAGAGTGCTGAAACAGGGATATTCTATTACCCGTCTGAACGGTAAGGCTGTGAGAGATGCCGCTTTATTGAAACCTGGTGATTGTATAGAAACGGAAATGGCCCAAGGAAAAGTAAGTAGTAAGGTCATGGAAAAATAGATTTTTATTATGGAAGCTCAGAAATTGAATTACAAAGAAGCAATGGCGGAGATTGAGGGGATTGTAGCCCAGTTGGAGAATAATCAATTGGATATAGATGAATTGAGCAGCAAGGTGAAAAGGGTATCTGAATTGATCGCTTTTTGTAAATCCAAGTTGCATGAAACGGAAGAGGAAGTGGAAAAGATACTGAAAACAATAGATGCCTGAGTAACAAATGTTTGAGAAAATATGGAGTGTTTTGCTGGGAATGGTGTTTATTTTCCCGGTGTATGGGCAGGATGGTTTACGGCGTTTTTTGTCAACTCCGGGCCTGGAGCATGCTGCTGTCGGGATTTCTGTGCGACGCGTTGGAGACGGAAAAGAGGTGGCGGCTTATGCTTCACAGATGGCGTTGACCCCGGCTTCTGTTATTAAACTGATACCTACTTATCTGGCTTTGCAAATAAAAGGTAAACAGTTTCGCTATACGACTACAGTTTGTTATTCCGGAAAGGTACGGAACGGAGTGTTAGAGGGGGATTTGGTTGTTCAAGCCGGTGGTGATCCTTGTTGGAATTCCCGCTATTTTCTGCATCATGATTTGATGGAGACCGTATTCCGGAAAATAGAAGAACTGAAAATTCAGAAGATTCGGGGGAGAATTTTAGTGGAGGAGACTCCAAAAGAAGAGGCAATTCCGGGCTCCTGGTTATGGGAGGACATATCTAATTATTATGGGGCTCTGTGCCATTCTTTTAATTACCGTGATAATACTTATGTTTTGACTTTTCAATCCGGAGAAGCCGGTGAATTGACTCGTCTGACAGGCGTCCGGCCTGCTTTGCCCGGTATAGAGATTTGCAATGAAGTATATGCTTCTCCCCGGAATACGGACAATGCCTGGATATATGGAGGGCCTTACAGTTCCCTGATATGTGTAAAGGGGACAATTCCCTGCCGGAGGGAGGCTTTTCAGGTGAAGGGGGCGATGCATCACCCTGCACGGGTATTTGAACACGAGCTGAAAGAAGAAATGAAAAAACGGGATATTCCGGTTGCTGATGAAATCTTACCGGAAGGTGAGCGAGTGATGCTTCTTTCTTTGCAATCTCCTTATTTGGAAGAAATAGTATACCATACTAACAAATCCAGTATAAATCTTTTTGCTGAGGCGTTAGGTCGGTTAGCTGGAGCAGGGAAATGGCCGGAACAGGTGGAGTTGTCATTCCGGGAGGCAGGAATTTCCACTGCCGGGATGGTTTTAAAAGATGCCTGCGGTTTGTCTGTTCTGAATGCCGTACCGGCCCGGGTCTTTACAGATTTGTTATTGAAGGCTTACCGGGATGGGGAAGAGTCTTTTATACGTTCGTTGCCGGTGGCCGGCCGGGACCCGGGTCTGAACGCTTATTGCCGTCGTTTGCCTCAGCTTCAGGGAAAACTCCGGGCCAAGACAGGCTCCATGTCAGGAGTGCGTTGCCTGGCGGGTTATCTCATGACAAATACCGGAGAGACACTTGTTTTTGCGGTTTTAATCAATCATTATACTTGTTCTTCCTTGCAAGTCTGCGAAGCCGTCGGTCGCTTTTTAGCGGATTTTTTATGATTTTATTGCGGTAAAAACGATTCAGACCAGCAGATAGAGTCGTAAAGCATTTTTCTTTTTTCTTCGCCGCTTAAAGTATTTAATGTCGTATTCAGTGTGATATGCCTCATTTCCCATTGGGCAAGTGCAGTCATTGCTTGTTCTTCGATATTCCAATAGTCATTCAGACGTGTAAAATTACTTTCAGATACATCTCCGTCCAATATGGCATACGTTATATAGTTTTATGATTTAGGCCGCGAAATTATCTAATATTTTATTTGTTGCAAAATATAACTGATACAAATTTTGGACATAGCTTGTCCATTCAAATAATAGTTATACCTTTGCCGATACAAAGAGTTATCTGGCTGCATGGTATTGCAAATCATTTAAATCCGCACGATTGTTAGTTGTTACCTTTGTTTCCCAAATACTCTGCTAAAAGTTTATTTTTCAATTGGTTAAATCAGATCAGTGAAAATCTAAAATATGTTTTTGGAAAGTGCTAACCGGGCTGGCTGGATAGAAGTGGTGTGCGGGTCTATGTTTTCCGGCAAAACTGAAGAACTCATCAGACGATTGAAGCGGGCCCAGTTTGCCAGGCAAAGGGTGGAGATATTTAAACCGAAAGTGGATGTTCGTTATTCGGAGGAAGATGTGGTGTCGCATGATGCAACTGCCATCCGTTGTACTCCTGTTGAAAATTCCGGAACTATTCTGTTGTTGACAGGTGATGTGGATGTGGTTGGAATTGATGAGGCCCAGTTTTTCGATGCGAATATTGTGACGGTTTGCAAAACCTTGGCCGATCATGGTATCCGTGTGATCGTTGCGGGATTGGATATGGATTATCAGGGAAATCCTTTTGGCCCTATGCCTGCCTTGATGGCAGTTGCTGAATATGTAACCAAAGTACATGCGGTTTGTGTCCGTTGCGGGAATTTAGCCAATCATTCTCATCGGCTTTCCGATAGTGATAAGTTGGTGGTACTGGGGGAATTCCAGGATTATGAACCCATTTGCCGTCATTGTTTTAACGAATTGCAGGGGAAAGAGCGGGAGGCTAAAGTAGAGGCAGACGACAGATAAAGAGCTCTCCTTCCCGCTTATACGAAAACTTCCGGTCGGAGCAATATTCATAAATTTTCCGGATATTACTGAAACCTATTCCTAAGGAATCTTTTGCTATGTCGGAACGGGGGTGGTAGGTATTTTCAACGATGAGTTCCTCTTTTTCTTTGTAGATGCGTATCGTTAGTGGATTTTCGCGGGTAATTTCATTGTGTTTGATGGCATTCTCAACCAACATCTGAAGACTCATCAGCGGGATAACGCGTTCTTCTTCCGTTGCTGTTTCTGAGATAATTAATTTTAATTGTTCTCCTAACCGGATTTTTTGCAGAAAGTAGTAGTGCCTGATTAATACAATTTCTTCCCGGACCGGAACGAAGTTTTCTTTTCTTTTTTCGAGGACGTAGCGGTATATTTTCGAGAGTTTGAGTACAAATTCTTTGGCCAGGGCCGGGTTCTCCCCGATCATGGCATTCAGCGAGTTCAGCGAATTAAACAGGAAGTGGGGATTCACCTGGTTTTTTAGTTCCTGCAGATTCAGTTGTATGGTTTCCTGTTCCAGTTTCTTCCGTCGGTCATATTCTTTTCTCCATTGGTATTGTGAAATGGCCAGAAGGAGGCTGAATAGTATGACAGTCATAATAACGATGAAAATAGTATAGCGATGAAATTCGCCCATTTCTTTTTCGGTAATCAGATCGGGGACATTGATGATGACTACCCATTTTTCATTTCCGACGGTAATGGGATAAAAAATGCGTTCCACCGGTAAAAGGAGATACTGAGAATAGCCGGAATCCTGAAGGGGTTTATTGCTATTGAGAACTTCACGGAATTTTTGAAGGCTTTCCGTTTCTGCAACCGATTGGCCTATTTTATTTTCGTCCGGATGGACGATGGTGATGCCGTCACTGTTTACCACATAGGCATAACTTCGGACGGAGGGTTTTCTTGAAGCAAAATAGCTGTGCAAATCTCTTAAAGAGATATCCAATCCGTAAAATATGTTTTGGAGATTGTTGTGTAAGCTCCAGTAAAGAATACCGTTGTCATCGTATAATTTTCCTCCGGTCTGAGGTGTTGATATGATTTTTTCTAACGAGTTTTTTAATGCTGAATCTACCGGGATGGTTCCGCTGGAGTCAATGCAGGTAAAATTTCCCTGTCGGTCGGAATACCAGAGCCGGCTAATTTTGGGGTCCAGTTTTACCAAACCGTGTAATAATGCCTGTAATTCCGTATCGGACAAGTTCTTTTTTTCTATGGAATTTCGGATATGTTCGGATATATTTACAGTTTTCTCAAAGTCGAGGGCCAACAGGTCGGAGCGGTAATTTCCGATTTCCCTCAGCATAGCATTATGCATACTTTTGGCCGTGGTATTGATTTCTTGTCCCACCAACCATACGGCTATGGAGAAAACAGCCAATAAGGATATTCCTATAAAAAGAAGATTTCTTTTATGAAACATACCGGCCTGAGTTTTCATTTATAGTTGATACCAGGAGTAAAGAAGGATAAAAACAAGTGTGGCTAAACCTGTATAAATAATGATTCCGGAAAATCTGAGTTTTTCCGGCTGGAAAATAAGTTGTTTCTCCTGTTCGGTGCCAAATACCGGGCTTGTCCAGGATTGACGGCTTACTCTTCGCAGGAGGGAATAGAGCAGGAGTGCTCCTGTCAATCCGATGACCATGCCTGCCAGTAGGTCGCCGGGAAAATGTACTCCGATGTATGCCCGGGAGTAAGAATTCAGGGCAGCCCACAGAAGAATGAACAAACTTAAGCCTCTTTTTTTGAAAAATAGCAAAAGGAAAAAGGCTAAAGCAAATGAATTGGAGGCATGGCAGGAAGGAAATCCGTATTTTCCTCCCCGGTAGAAATCTCCCGGTTTTCTTTCGTGAAGGCGTATTTTTTCAATGGGATATTGTCCGTTTTTGTCTTTCAATTGCCCTAATGCTTCCATGAGCCTGATAGATTTTTCATTGTTTTCCTGAATCAAGGGACCGAGACGGGAAGGACGTGAACGCTGGACCTGCGGACGAATAAGGGTGGCACATACCTGGTCGGCAAAAGTAATGGTAAGGGCAATTGCAATAACTGCCAGGATGGTATATCGTAAACTAAAGTTTTTGAGCAAGACAAATAAGATGCTGGCATACATGGGAATCCATATCCATTTACCTGTGAATAACCACATGAAATGATCCCAGAAAGGAGCATGAACACCATTGATGGCAAGCAGGGCTTGTAAATCCCATTGCAGTAAATTATCGAGCATACAATGACAGTTGATTTGGCCTGACCCGGAAAAGTTATTTTTTTATTTCCAGTTTTTCCGTAATGATTTGTTCCAATTGTTCCTGAGGCCGTAGTCCGACTATTTTAAAGGGGTGGCCCGTTTTGGGGATGAATACCAGGGTCGGGATGCTGGACGCTTCAAACAACCCTGCCAGTTCCGGTTCTTTATCCACATCTATTTTGTAAATCTGTAATTTTTTTCCGTATTCTTTCTGGATATTTGCAAGAATAGGGGATAGTTTTTTGCAGGGAGGACACCAGGTGGCATATAAATCCAGAATGATGGGTTTATCTCCCGGATATTTGAAAGATTTTTCTTTTTTGAAATCCCAGATTTCTTTTTGAAATTCAGCAGTGGTCAGGGATTTTATTTCCTGTGCATACAGAATTCCTACACTTAAAAAGAAAAATACGAGGGAAAATATCATCCGTTTTTTCATCATGTAGTCAAGTAATTTATTAAAATATTTACGCTTGTTGCTGAGGCGAAGTTACAAAAAAAGAGCAGGTAAAACAATTATTCTTATCTTTGCATCAATTAAATTTGTCAGAAGAAATGATTGTTTTTCCGAATGCTAAAATCAATATCGGATTATTTGTTGTTGAGAAGAGGTCAGACGGTTTTCACAACCTGGAGACGGTGTTTTGTCCTATCGGTTTATCTGATATTCTGGAAATCCAGCGAAAAGAAGGAAAGAGTGGGGAGTATGAGTTTAAGAATACAGGAATCGAAGTAGGAGGGGTTCCGGAGGCGAATCTGATTGTCAAAGCTTACCGGTTGCTTGCTGAGGAGTATTCTTTGCCGGCAGTCTATATTCATTTACACAAAGTTATTCCCTTTGGGGCCGGGTTGGGCGGAGGGTCTTCTGATGCGGCTTTTATGCTGAAGGCTTTGAATGAGTATTTTGAGTTGAATCTTTCGCAGGAGAAAATGATGGAATATGCCTCCCGTTTGGGGAGTGACTGTGCTTTTTTTATAACCGGAAGACCGGCTTTTGCTTCCGGAAAGGGGGAAGTATTAGAGGAATTGTCGCTTGATTTGAAGAAATACCGGATTGTTTTGTTGAAACCGGAGTTCGGGGTTTCCACTCCCGAGGCTTATGCCGGGATTACACCTGCTCCCGCAAGATGTAATTTACGGGAATTGCCTGACTGCCCGTTGGACGCATGGAGAGATAAGGTGGGAAATGATTTTGAAAAAACAGTCGGAGCAAAATATCCTCGTATTATGGATTTGAAGCGGGATTTGTATGAAAGCGGAGCTTTGTATGCAGCAATGACGGGTAGCGGGTCTGCTGTATTTGGAATTTTCGCGCAAGAAATAGAGAGACAGGGCAAATGGGACGATTGTTGGTTTTGGCAAGGAGATTTTATTTAATCGTGAGATATGTTAAAAGCGAATTTAATTGTTATTTTAATCGGCATAGTGGCTGGTTTTACGGGCATTCTTCCCTTACTGAAAAGGAAGGCAGATAAGTATTCTTTGTTATCGGTATTCCTTTTGTTTTTTATGATGCCGTATATTGTGCAACATTTCACATTGCCTTGGGTTGCCTGGTGGTGGAAAGGAATAATTATTTCCTCTGCTTTGGCCTTACCGTTGGTGGTGGCGTTTGGCAGAGGAAATTCCCGTTGTTCATTCCCCTTGTTGGGGGCTTCCGTTGTTATCGGTATTCTTATTTCTTTATTGCAGCATTATTTGTTATAATACCTTTTTAAACTGAATGAATACAGAATGGCTGAAATGCCGCCGAAAATAAAGGCCAGTCCGGTCCAGACAATGATATTGAAAACGCCGAACAAAGGGTGAAAAATAATGAGGAAGGAAAAAATCAGGGTGAGTATGCCTCCGGTAAGTAACCATCCCCAGTTGGGCAGTCTGAGCGCCTGCATTTGGGAGGATTGGCCGATAAATCCGATGCCGGTGAACATGAGGATGAAGCCAACCAGATAGGGCAGTGCATCTATCGTCCACCCGAGATTGAACAGGAGGAAAAAACCGATGACCAGATCTAAAATACCGGCTGCAAGCCCCCAACCCCAGTTCCGATAACGGGTACCGGTGGAAGCAGATATGATTTCACCGATTCCGAAAAGGATGAACATGATACTGAAGTATACAGCCAGTGCAAAATAAGATTCCACGGGATGCCGGAATACCCAGATACCGCAAAAAATGGACAAGATACCGATAATCAGCATGAGCCACCAATACCGATTGCCGGGAATGTAAGAGTCTTTCGTTTCCATAACTTTTTTTTTTAGTATAGTTACTTAAACGGGAAGAAAAAAATAAGGTTCGTAAAAATGTTCTATAATGACATTCTTACGAACCTTAATGGGGCATAAGCCGAAAGGTTTATTTTTCGTTGTACAAGTGAACATCCATTTGCGGGAAAGGAATATTCAGTTTTTCTTCTGCAAATGTCTTGTATACTTTTTCATTCATGTCAAAGAATACTCCCCAATAATCGGAGGCATTGACCCAAGCCCGGACAACAATGTTTACGGAGCTTTCGCCCAAGGAGGTTAAAGCGATAAAGTAGGCGGGGTCTTTCAGGACTCTGTTGTCATTTTCTAACAACCGGACAATTATTTCTTTGGCTTTGTCATAGCTTTCGCCGTAACTGATACCGAATTCCCAGTCAACCCGTCTGGTTGCTTCCTTGGAATAGTTTTTCATGATACCGGTAGACAAGCCTCCATTGGGAATAATAATCACTTTATTATCTGCCGTTGTCATAATGGTGTTGAAAATCTGGATTTCTTTGACGGTACCACTTTGTCCCTGTGCTTCAATGAAGTCGCCGACTTTGAATGGTTTAAACAGTAGAATCATCACTCCTCCTGCAAAGTTTTGCAGGGTTCCGCTTAAAGCCATGCCGACGGCAACACCGGCAGAAGCAAACAGGGCAATGAAAGAACTGGTTTCTATTCCCAAAATACCAATCAGGACAATAACGAAAATAAAGTTCAGGGTGATGCTGACCAAGCTTCTGGTGAACGAGAACAGGGATGCTTCGACTTGCCTTTTTTCCATGATTCTGACCACCAGCCGGTTGATTTTTTTTATCAACCATCTTCCAATGAAGAATACAATCAGTGCAATAACCAGCTTACTCCCTAAAGATACACTGAGGTCAATCAGTTTTGTGGTTAAAGTATCCAGGGATAGTGTAGATAAACTTTCCATATTTTTAAGATTTAAAATGAATAATAGAACTTATTGTTTGAAAGGTTTATTTCCGGGCAAAAGTATAAAAATAACTTCAATGTATATCTATTTATAAAAAAATGCTTGCGAGAAATATAGCCAAGAATTTCTCGTGTTTTGGTGAATAATTGTATTTTTGTAACCGTTGAAAACTATAAAATATAGATATGAGTATAGAAAGTCTGTTGACGGCGAAGGTCATTGAAGCTGTAAAACAATGTTATGATGCTGAGGTGGAAAGTGATAAGGTACAGTTGCAGGCAACGCGCAAAGAGTTTGTCGGTGATTTAACGGTAGTGGTATTTCCGTTTACCCGTTTTTCCAGAAAATCTCCGGAAGAAACCGGTCAGGAGTTGGGTGAATATTTAAAGGAACATATTGAAGAAATAAAGGATTATAACGTTGTTAAAGGATTTCTGAATATTGAAATTGCTTCGGCTTATTGGCTGGAGGTGCTTAATGACGTTTCCCGGAATCCGAAATATGGCTATAGCCTGGAAAAGAGCGGACATTCCTATATGATAGAATATTCTTCGCCTAATACCAATAAACCGTTGCATTTGGGACATATCCGGAATAATTTACTGGGATGGTCCGTTTCTGAAATTCAAAAGGCTAACGGGCATGATGTAAAAATGGTGAATCTGGTGAATGACCGGGGTATTCATATCTGTAAAAGTATGGTGGCCTGGAAGAAATTTGCCAATGGGGCTACGCCGGAATCTGTGGGAATGAAAGGTGATCATTTTGTCGGTGATTATTATGTGCGGTTTGATAAAGAATACAAGGCAGAGGTAAAACAACTGATGGAAAGTCAGGGAATGGAGGAAGAAGAGGCGAAGAAACAGGCTCCTATCTTGCTGGAAGCGCAGGAAATGTTGCGGAAGTGGGAGGCCGGCGATGCTGAAACCGTGGCTTTGTGGAGGACAATGAATGACTGGGTGTTGAAAGGGTTTGATGAGACCTATAAGTTGATGGGTGTCGGATTCGATAAAGTGTATTTTGAATCCCAGACATATAAGAAAGGAAGGGATATTGTATTGAAGGGGTTGGCTGACGGGGTGCTTTACCGTAAAGAAACGGGCAGTATCTGGGCTGACCTGACCGGCGATGGTTTGGACCATAAACTTTTGTTACGGGATGACGGAACTTCTGTGTATATGACCCAGGATATCGGAACGGCTTATGAACGTTTTCAGGAATTTGACATGGATGAGATGGTTTATGTCGTAGGGAATGAGCAAAATTACCATTTTCAGGTTCTTTCCCTGATTTGCGGCAAACTGGGTTTTCCGTGGGCCGGTCAGATTAAGCATCTTTCTTACGGAATGGTGGAATTGCCGGAAGGAAAGATGAAATCCCGTGAGGGGACGGTGGTGGACGCCGATGATCTGATGCAGGAAATGATTCATACAGCCCGTGAGACTTCTCAGGAGTTGGGAAAATTGGAGGGCTATACCACTGAGGAGGCTGAAGAGGTATACCGGAAAGTAGCTTTGGGAGCCTTGAAATATTTTATTCTCAAAGTGGACCCGAAAAAAACGATGCTGTTCAATCCGAAAGAATCCATAGATTTTAACGGAAATACAGGTCCTTTTATCCAATACACTTATGCCCGGATTCAATCTGTCTTGCGGAAGGCCGCTGACTCGGGAGTAGTTCCGCAGGAGATAGATATACATATTTCCATTTCTGAAAAGGAACAGGAACTGATTAAGTTGATAGCTAAATTGCCGGATGTAGTGAAGGAAGCCGGAGTGACTTACAGTCCTGCTTTGCTGGCTAATTATTCCTATGACCTGGCTAAGGAGTTTAATCAATTTTATCATGATTTTTCTATTCTGAAGGAAGAAAAACTGACATTGAAAAATTTCCGTCTGCTTTTAGCTAAGGAGTGTGCGGTAGCTATTCAAAATGCGATGGGAATGTTAGGTATTGAAATGCCGGACCGGATGTAGGATAATGAATCTGACTAATTACCATAGCCATTGTTCTTTTTGTGACGGGAGAGCTCCCATGGAATCTTTTGTGGAATCAGCTGTGAAAGCGGGTTTTACTGCTTACGGTATTTCTTCCCATGCTCCGCTTCCTTTTCCGACCGCATGGACTCTGTTGCGGGAGAGAGTGGACGATTATTTGCAAGAGGTCAACCGTTTGCGAGGATTGTATGGGGGGCAGATTGAGCTGTATGCAGGTATGGAGATAGACTATCTGAATGAAGAACAGCATCCTGCCATTCTTTATTTTCAGCAATTGTCTTTGGATTATCGTATCGGTTCGGTACATCTGGTATATACGCCTGAGGGAAAGATCATAGATACCGATACCAGCGTTGAAAATTTCCGGAGACTTTTGGCAGAAGAGTTTCGCGGAGATCTGAAAGGATTGGTGAGTGCTTATTTTCTGGCTTCTATGCATTTGGTGGAAAAGGGAGGATTCGATTTTGTCGGGCATGCCAATAAGATTTTTTATAATGTGGAGCAATGTGAGCCTGATTTGACGCGTGGAAAGTGGTATCAAAAGAAACTGGAGGATTTGTTTGCGTTTGTGGCAGAAAAAGGGCTTTACATAGAAATTAATACAAAGTGTTATCCGCAAAGGGGATGTTTTTTCCCTTGTTTGGAAGACTGGAAGTGGTTGAAGCGGTGGAAAATCCCGGTTGTAGTAAATTCCGATACGCATTTCCCGGAGTTGGTGAATGCGGGTCGTAGGGAGGCTCTTCAGGCTTTACTGGAAAACGGTTTCCGGACTGTGGCGGAATTTCATGGGGGAGAGTGGCAGGAAGTGCCCATCAGCTTGTAATGCGATATGGAGGAAATAGATAAAAGCGATATGTCAACACTGGATCTGGATAAAACATTGGAACTGGCAGTCCGTTGGGCCCGGGCAGCAGGGAATATACATTTGTGCTATTTTAGGGGGAATGAATTGGATATACATACGAAATCGAATGTATATGACGTGGTTACGCGTGCGGACCGGGAAAGTGAAGCTTTTCTTATCGAAGAAATAGATAAGGCATTCCCCGGTCATGCGGTGTTGGGAGAGGAGAGCGGTGTGCATGCCGGGTGTGCTGAGTATCGGTGGGTGATTGACCCGTTGGATGGGACTAACAATTATAGTCAGGGATTACCTGTTTTTACAGTATCTATCGGTTTGCAATATCAGGGAAAAACGGTGTTGGGGGTGGTGTATGCCCCTTATTTTGATGAATTGTATACGGCTATTCATGGGAGAGGGGCTTTTCTGAATGGCCGGAAGATAGAGGTTTCTGCGAAGACGGATTTGGAACATGCTGTGTTGGGGACGGGATTTCCTTATGATAAGGATGTTAATCCGGATAATAATGCTTCCAATCTGGCTGCTTTGTTGCCTCATCTCAGGGGAATACGGAGAATGGGTTCTGCGGCTTACGATTTGTGTTGTGTTGCAGCCGGCTTTTTGGATGGATATTGGGAGCTGAGTTTGCAACCCTGGGATGTGTGCGCAGGAATGCTGATTGTAGAAGAAGCCGGAGGAGTAATCAAGCCTTTCCGGGAAAACCGGGGTATTTCTATTATTGCGGGAAATGCTGTTATTGTGAGTAAGATTGAAGAGAAAATTAAATAAGCAAATTAAAAGTGTAGCGTTTATGAGAATCAGATTTATTGTTTTGTCGGTATTGTGGCTGATAGGTGCTTCGGGGATGGCTCAGGAAGTTGCCATTTATCCTGTACCACAGTCTGTAATCCTAAAAGGACAAATGCCCTGGCCGGACTCTTATCGGATGGAGGGAGATACAGTTGCTCATTTCCATACGTATAGGCAATTGGGTACTATCCTGAAAAAAGGGAAGCAGCAGCATACGGTTGCTGTCTGTATCGGCAAAAGGGGAGAAAAAGCAGTTAGCAAATACACCCGGATGATACCCCGGCATCCTGAGGGATATTATCTGTCGATTGACAAAGACCGTATCGTATTGGCCGGAAATGATGAGCGCGGATTGTTTTATGCCATGCAAACTCTGAGGCAACTGGCCCAAGGGGAACAGCTTCCTTTGGCGGAAGTGAAAGACTATCCGCTTGTCCGTTTCCGGGGTGTTGTAGAGGGTTTTTACGGTACGCCCTGGAGCCATCAGGCTCGTATGCGCCAGTTGCAGTTTTACGGAGCCAATAAGATGAATACTTATATTTACGGACCTAAGGATGACCCTTACCATAGCTGTCCGGATTGGCGGAAGCCTTATCCTGAAAAGGAGGCCCGGCAATTGAAAGAGCTGGTGAAGGTGGCGAAAGAAAATGAAGTGGATTTTGTATGGGCCATTCACCCGGGACAGGATATCAAATGGAATTCGGAGGACCGGGAGATATTATTGGCTAAGTTTGAGTCGATGTATCAATTGGGCATTCGTTCATTTGCGGTTTTTTTTGATGATATTTCCGGTGAGGGAACTGACCCCCGGCGACAGGCAGAACTTTTGAATGAGATTGATGACCGTTTTGTGAAAGTGAAGAAGGATGTTACTCCCCTGATTATGTGTCCTACAGAGTATAATAAAAGTTGGTCCAATCCTGCCAGGGGGTATTTGAAGACTTTGGGTGAGGAACTGAATTCTTCTGTTCAGATTATGTGGACGGGGGACCGGGTGATTTCCGATATCACCAAAGAGGGGTTGGCTTGGGTGAATCCTCAGATCAGGCGTCCTGCTTATATCTGGTGGAATTTTCCTGTATCTGATTATGTCAGGGACCATTTGTTGATGGGGGCAGTATACGGGAATGACACAGAGGTGAAAGATGAAATGTCGGGTTTTGTTACTAATCCGATGGAGCATGCGGAAGCTTCCAAGATTGCTATATTCAGTGTTGCCGATTATGCCTGGAATCCCCGGCAATTCAATAGTCAGGCAAGCTGGAAGGCTGCTGTAAAAGTTTTATTGCCTCAACAATCGGAGGCTTTGCAGACTTTTGTCAATCATAATTCTGATTTAGGAGTCAACGTACATGGGTACCGACGGGAGGAATCGGTGGATATTCAGCCGGTGGCTGAACGTTTTTTGAAAGATTACCGGCAGGGGAAATATGGTCGGGATGATTTCAAGGCATTGGCAGATGAATTTGAACGTATCCTTGAGACTGCTGATTTGCTTTTAGTTGATGAAGGAAATAAGGAATTAGTAGCAGAAATGACTCCCTGGCTTTATCAGTTTAAGGTATTGGGTGAATCCGGAAAAGAGGCTTTGGCTATGGTGCAGGCAGTTGAAGAGGGAGATAAGGCTGTATTTATGAGGAAATACAAGCATTTGAGGGCTTTGCAGCAAAGAAGTTTTCAGATAGACCAAACATATAACCAGAATCCGTATCAACCGGGGGTAAAGACTGGTTCAAAGGTGATGCAGCCATTGGTTGATAGTATTTTTGTGCTGGCTACGCAGGAATTTAACCGGAAATCCGGTACTGCTTTGAGTAGTGAAGTCTTTACTTCTCCTCACCGTTCTTTCAGTACAGTGGCTCAGTTCAGGCAATTGCCGGTACGGGTGAAGACTACCCGGGTGGTGATGTCTCCTTTGCTGGAAGTGGTGAAGTGGGGGGCCGGAGAGTACCTGGGGGTAGAGTTGGATAAGGTTTATGATTTGCAGGCTTTAGATGCTGATTTCGGGGTAAAAAACAGTGCCGAATGGTTGCAATTGGAAGTTTCGGCAGACGGAGAGCATTGGACAACTCTTCCTGTCACACAGCAAGCTACCCAATTGAAAGCTGCTCTGAATTGTCAGGCCCGGTATATACGTTTGGTGAATAAAGAAGACCGGGTTCGGGAATCTTATTTACGTAAATTCATTGTAGTGACCGGAGGGAAATAGAATTGCACTAATATACAGATTATGTTACGAAAAATCAGAATAACGCTTGCTGCGGTTTGTTTTATACTTATCACACTTTTGTTTCTGGATTTTACAGGAACTCTTCATGCTGTGGTAGGGTGGTTGGCGAAAATCCAGTTTTTACCGGCAGTTTTGGCTTTGCATGTAGGGATTGTGGCGGGGTTGATTGTGCTGACCTTAGTTTTTGGCCGTATTTATTGTTCTGTCATTTGTCCGCTGGGCGTTTTTCAGGACATCATCTCCGGAATAAACGGACGGCGTAAGAAAAAGAAATATCGCTTTTCTTATTCTCCGGCTTTGTCCTGGTTACGGTATTTGGTGTTACTTTTTTTTGTAATCACCCTGGTTGCAGGTATCGGTTCGGTAGCGGCATTGTTGGCTCCTTACAGTTCTTATGGCCGTATAGCACAAAATCTGTTGGCTCCGTTTTGGCAATGGGGCAATAATCTGTTTGCTTATTTTGCAGAACGTGTAGACAGTTATGCTTTTTATGAAACGGAAGTATGGATCAGAAGTTTGCCCACATTTTTGGTTGCTTGTATTACTTTTGTTGTTTTGTTTGTTCTGGCATGGCGTAATGGCCGGACTTATTGCAATACGATTTGTCCGGTGGGGACTGTATTGGGTTTTTTGGCCCGGTATTCTTTGTTTCGTCCTGTTTTGGATCCGGAAAAGTGCAAAAAGTGTGGTCTTTGTTCCCGTTCCTGTAAGGCGGCTTGTATAGACAGTCAAAACTATCATATCGATTACAGCCGTTGTGTGGTTTGCATGAATTGTATGGAAGTCTGTAATCAGGGAGCTATCCGATACGGTTTACGATTGAAAAAAGAAAGAACTCCGGAAAGCAGGAAATCTGAAAAGACGGATGGGAGCAGGCGTGTTTTTTTAACCGGAATGGGACTTTGGGCGGCGTCAGCTGTTGCCCGTGCTCAGGAAAAAAAGGTGGATGGAGGCCTTGCGTTGATTTTGGATAAAAAGATTCCGGAACGGACAACTCCGATTGTACCGCCGGGTTCCCTGGGATTGCGGCATATGACGCAGCATTGCACTGCTTGTCAGCTTTGTGTTTCTGTTTGCCCGAACGGAGTGCTCAGGCCGTCTGCCCGTTTATCTGCTTTCATGCAGCCGGAAGTTTCCTATGAACGGGGATATTGCCGGCCGGAATGTGCGAAATGCAGTGAGGTTTGTCCTGCCGGTGCTATTTCAAAGATAACTCCTGCGGATAAATCTGCTATTCAGGTAGGACATGCTGTATGGATCAGGGAGAATTGTATACCTGTCAAAGAGGGTGTAAAATGTAACAATTGTGTCCGGCATTGTCCGGCAGAGGCGATCCAGATGGTTTTGTCTGATCCGTCCCGTCCGGAGTCTCCCCGGATACCGGTAGTAAACGTTGAGCGCTGTATCGGATGCGGGGCTTGTGAAAATCTTTGTCCCTCTCGTCCTTTCAGTGCCATGTATGTCGAAGGGCATGAAGTTCACAGAACGATCTAAAATATGAACGGATGAAAAAAGAAGATAGAAAACAAGGATTAGGCCGCCGGGAATTTTTGAAGCGTATCGGTATGGGAACCGTAGCTGTAACAGCTACAGTTTCCGGTTGTGATTCCAGGAACAATTCTTTATCCGGAAACCGGACAGTACAGCAAGAAATTCCTACCGATAAAATGACTTACCGGACTAATCCCAAGACAAAAGAACAGGTGTCTTTATTGGGATATGGTTGTATGCGCTGGCCGACTATCCGGAATGCCGGAGCTCCGGAAAACGGTGAAGAAATTGACCAGGAAACTGTCAATGCCTTGGTGGATTATGCCATTGCCCATGGAGTGAATTATTTCGATACTTCTCCCGCTTACTGCCGGGGACGCTCTGAGCGGGCCACCGGAATAGCCCTGAGCCGTTATCCCCGGAATAAGTATTATATTGCTACAAAGTTGTCTAATTTCGCTCCTTCGACCTGGAGCCGTGAGGCATCTATGGAGATGTATCGTAATTCATTTAAGGAATTACAGGTGGATTACATTGATTATATGTTGCTGCATGCTGTAGGAATGGGAAACGGTATGGCCGAGTTTGAGAGTCGCTATATGGCTAACGGTATGCTGGATTTTTTGATGAAGGAACGGGAGGCTGGCCGTATCCGTAATCTGGGATTTTCTTATCATGGAGATATCAGGGTATTTGATTACCTGCTTTCCCGGCATGAGGAATTTAAGTGGGATTTTGTACAGATACAGTTGAATTATGTGGACTGGAAGCATGCCAAGGAAGTGAATGCCCGTAATACCGATGCTGAGTATCTGTACGGAGAGCTTGAAAAGCGGGGTATTCCGGCAATTATCATGGAACCTTTGCTGGGTGGGCGTTTGTCGAATGTGCATGACCATATTGCAGCCAAGTTGCGGCAACGGGTTCCTGAGGCCAGCGTTGCTTCGTGGGCGTTTCGTTTTGCAGGGTCTTTCCCCGGAGTGTTGACTGTGCTGAGCGGAATGACCTATATGGAACATTTGCAGGATAATTTACGGACTTATGCACCGTTTGAGGCTTTGACGGAGGAGGATAAAGAGTTTCTGGAACAGACGGCACAGGCTTTACTCCGTTATCCGACTATTCCCTGTAATGACTGCAAATATTGTATGCCATGTCCCTATGGTTTGGATATTCCCGGTGTTTTGCTGCATTTCAATAAATGCATTAACGAGGGGCGTATGCCTTCTTCTTCACGCGATACCGATTACCGGAAAGCCCGTCGGGCTTTCCTGATCGGGTATGACCGTTCGGTTCCCCGGCTGCGTCAGGCCAATCATTGCATCCTTTGCGGTCAATGTGTGCATCATTGTCCGCAAGGTATAGCCATACCGAAGGAAATGCAGCGTATAGACAAATTTGTAGAGGACTTGAAACAAGGACGTGAATTTTAATGGTGGAAGGTAAAATCTTAGGAAGTCCGGAACAGAACAACCTGATGGAATGTCTGCAGACTGGGCAATGTACGTGTGTGGTCCGGCAGGGTGGAGAAATCCGGATGATGCAGGACCGGGGAGTGGTGGGGCTTTATCAATTGCTGGTGGGGGAACCGGGATTTCTGAAAGGGGCTTCCGTAGCGGATAAAGTGGTTGGTAAAGCGGCGGCGGCATTGATGATTATAGGGGGAGTAAAAGAATTATGTACTCCGGTAATCAGCCGTTTGGCCTGTGAACTTTTAGAACGAACGGAAATAAAAGTGACCTATCTTCGTTGTGTTCCCCATATCATTAATCGTACGCAAACGGACTGGTGTCCTTTGGAAACCCGGTGTGCTGAATTGCAGACACCCGAAGAATGCCTGGAACAAATAGAAGAGTTTATTAAAAATGTGCCATGAATGATGGTTCCGAAGTAAAATGAATTAAAAATAACGTATATGCAAACAACAGTAAGACTTTATTCGTGGGATTATCACCAGGCCAAAACCTATCTGGTTGCTTTCTTGTTTGTGGCAGGTAATCTCCTTTTACCCCAGATATGCCATCTTATTCCACAAGGAGGTGTGCGTTGGCTGCCGATTTATTTTTTCACTCTGATTGGTGCTTATAAATATGGTTGGCGGGTTGGATTGCTCACGGCGGTAGTTTCTCCCCTGGCAAATTCTTTTTTATTTGGAATGCCATTACCGGCTGTATTGCCGGTTATCTTGCTGAAATCCGTGTTGCTGGCTGTTTTTGCCGGATGGACGGCTTCCCGTTTCAAACAATTTTCGTTGTTGTTGCTGACTGTTGTTGTATTGGGGTATCAGGTGGCCGGAACACTCGGCGAATGGGCTATGACCGGTGATTTCCATCTTGCTGTGCAGGATTTTAGGGTTGGTTTACCGGGTATCTTATTCCAGATTTTCGGGGGCTGGGTAATGCTTCGTTTTTTGATGTGTAGATAAAAACGTTTTTCTTGCCCGGATTATGGCTACTTCGAGAGAGATGACTGCGGGGCCGGCATTGCCTCTGATATTTCATTTCACTATGCCTCTTCTGCTGGGAAATTTACTTCAGCAGACCTATTCGTTGGTGGATGCGGCTATTGTCGGGAAATATCTGGGAATAAACGCCTTGGCTTCTGTCGGAGCCAGTAGTTCCGTTATTTTTCTGATTTTAGGTTTTTGCAACGGTTGCAGTTGCGGTTTCGGAATTCCGGTGGCCCAGAAGTTTGGGGCCAGGGATTACAGCATGATGCGGCGTTATGTCGCTGTCAGCCTGAAACTTTCATGGATTTTTTCGGTGGCGATAGCTATCGTTACTGCTGTATATTGTTCAGATATACTGCGTATCATGCAGACTCCGGAAAGTATATTTGAAGGAGCTTATTTGTATTTATTGATTACTTTTTTAGGAGTTCCCTGTACTTTCCTTTACAATTTATTGTCCAGCATCATCCGTGCCTTAGGGGACAGTAAGACTCCATTCTGGTTTTTATTGTTTTCGACGGTGCTGAATGTCCTGTTGGATTTGTTTTGTATTTTGGTATTGGGATGGGGTGTTGCCGGAGCGGCGGTTGCCACTTTGATAGCTCAGGGAGTATCAGCCTTTTTATGCTACGTATATATGTACCGGCATTTCCGGATTCTGAGAAGCTCTCCGGAAGAAAGTCAGTTCCAGGTGAAACTGGCCCGCCATTTAATGAATATCGGGGTTCCTATGGGATTGCAGTTTTCAATTACGGCCATTGGCAGTATCATGTTGCAAAGTGCCAATAATGCTCTCGGTACGGCTTGTGTTGCGGCGTTTACTTCTGGTGTACGCATAAAGATGTTCTTCATTTGTCCTTTTGAAAGTCTGGGGATAGCCATGGCTACTTACTGCGGTCAGAATTACGGAGCGGGGAAGCCCGGACGTATCTGGAAAGGTATTAAGTCCAGTAGTGGAATGATGATGGTTTATGCTATGGCTACTTTTATTCTTTTAAGGTTCGGGGCAACCTGGCTTGCCTTGCTTTTTGTAGATTCTTCAGAGACGGAGATTATCCGGAATACCGAATTGTTTTTGCAGGTATCTTCTTATTTCTTTCCTGCATTGGGATTGCTTTGTATTTTACGTTATACCATCCAGGGGGCGGGCTATACGAACCTGGCTATGTTATCGGGGGTATCAGAAATGATAGCCCGGGCTTTGATAAGTCTTTATGCTGTGCCGGCATTCGGTTACATTGCAGTATGCTATGGAGACCCAACGGCCTGGATGGCTGCAGATGTGTTTTTAATCCCCGCTTTCGTATGGGTCTATCACAGGTTGAAGAAGATGGCATATTGCCCGGGAAGTGATAAGACAGCGGCTGATTGTTCAGGCTGAAACCGGAATTGAATTTTTCAATACGGAACTGTGAAGAATGCGTTGGGCTGTCTGATAGCCTTCATTGTAAATTTCCTGCACATGCTCAAGGTCGAATATGCTGTATTTGGTCATATTTTGAGGGGCAATGAAAATGTCGCACATATTTCTGTCAATATCGGTATTCCGGTCTAAACCCAAATGGAAGGACCGGATAGCCATACCTATCATGTTGGTGATTTTCTCGGAAGTGTCAATGGAGTTGATTTCCACCGCAATAATCTTTTCGCATCTTTTGCGGATAGGCCTTACCGGCAGGTTCATAAAAACCCCGCCGTCAACATATTCGACATGGTCAATCATCCTGGGGGTGAATACAACCGGAATGGAAGAAGAGGCAATAACGCAGGGGAGTAATTCTCCATGCTCAAAATGAACCGGAGTGGCATTCATAAAATCGCTGGCTGTAATCACAAGGGGGATCTTTAAATCTTCAAAGGTTTTTACTTGCAAGAATTCTCTCAGTTTTTCTTCCATTCCGTTGAGAATCATAATGCCTTTCTTAGACATGGTCAGCCGGGCAAAATGAAGTATTTTCTTGCCCAAAAAGAAATGGAGGCATTCTTCCGGTGTATGACCCGAAGCTATCATAGCCCCAATGATTGCACCTGCACTGGTGCCTGAGATAATATCCGGGTAGATACCATTTTCGTGTAAAGCCTGAATCACTCCAAGATGGGCAAATCCTCTGGCACCTCCTCCACTGAGTACCAGACCTATTTTATGTGTCGGTGAAAGCTCCATATGATGGTGAGTTTGAAACGATGATTTATACGGAATCGAAAGTTGTAGGTTCGGGATGGATGAAGCGTAAGAATAACCATTGTCCCGGAATAACAGCCGGGACAAATGGTCATGAGATTTTTATTTCCGGTTCAGGAGGAGCTGACGTTCGTTGGGAGCATTCCATTCCACTATAAGTTGCCGGAAGTCGGGATATTCTTCGGGGGTAATCATCGCTTTTTTTAGTTTCAGTTTCCGGTAAATTTTTACGGTAGAGCCGTTCGGTGTTATTGTTATGAATAGCTCTCCGATTTTATTTTCAATTTTCTTGTTTACAGCCGGAGTGCATACCTGAATCTCGGACGGGAGTTCAATAGTATACTGATATGTTTCTTCCAGGGGGGCAGGCACGTGAAGTCTGTTCCGGCGTTTACTGTTATATCGTGCATAGCCCGAATGATTGATTCCCTGATTTGTTTCCGGTAATGAGAGAATCAGATAACCGTTTTGTTCCTTTGGTTGCCAGTTGCTGTTGCCTTTGATAACTGTTTCCGTGGAGGAGGTATTTACTTCCGGGTCCTGTAGGGATGAGATGAAAGCAGACGGATTGACTTTAAAGTAAGGAATGTAAGTGGGACTGAACCCGGCCTCTATGCTGGCAGTTACCTGTTGTTCCGCAGAGAGGTTAAGGGTGGCAGTATATCGTATGCATTTCTCCCGGGATTGAGGAGTGATTTTTTCTCCGTCAGCTAATCCTGACAGGAATAAAGCGTCCTGAGAGGCATCTGAGGTATTGTGGATGTTTAACCAGTAACTTTTTCCTTCCGCTTCTGCCCGCACAACGAGTTGTTTCATGGTTTTCAGACCGCAGGCATCCGGAGCTATGTTCAATCCGTAAGCAGCAAACGGAGTGGCATGCAGGTTGCAGGCTTTCAGCAAAATGTTCAGCAGGTTTATTTTTTCTGCCTCCGTGCCGTAGGCTGTTTCAAGGACAGCTGACGCTGCCCGGAAGCGATAACCGGTTTCCTCGAGAGGAAGCGGACAGAAGGCAATTTGATTGCGGATATATGACAAAATGGTTTCCAATTTTTCAGTGTCGGAAGTACACTCCTTTGTTAGTTTTTTTGCCAGTTGCGTTATTTCAGCAGAAGGATCGGTATCGAATTGTTGATACAGACTTTGGAGGGCTTCCTGGATGGACGGATAGGTCGAAACGACCATAGCCGGCAGGTCTCCGTTCTGTATGTTCACTTCCGGAGCCTGAGGGCGGGCCGGCAGGTTAACGAATTTCCAGATGCATTCCCTTTGATGTTCTTTAATGACTTCAACCGGTCTTTGGGTGAAGGCTAAAGTTGCGTAGTGTATGGTCTTACTTACAGGAGCCTGAAGGGAGAACGTATATTCTTTTATCGGGGAAGTTTGTTGTAATTCCCGGCAAATATTGATTTCTGGTAAATATCCGGGTTCGGAAAGGATAGAGTAGTCCAGGTAGATGGTAGCTCCTAATTCCAGACCGGTGTGTACGATTACCATTTCTTTCAGGTGATTATAGGCCGGAGCTTTTTCAGCTTGCCGGGGGAGGACTTCTATAAAAGCATTTGCAGGAGTTTGAACAATGGTTCCGTCTTTCTGCTTGGTGTAGGATGCATGTATTTTTAATTTCTGGAACTCCGGATTATAAGTGATAAAAGTCTCGCCGTAAGTGGAATTCATAGCGGTATGGGTAAAGAGGGTCAACTCTTTGTAGCAACGGTATTCCTGACTTCCGTTTTCCCGTAGAATCCAGGTCTCTTTTAAATTCCGGAATTCTGCTTCTGCCGGATCTGCAAAACTTTGTCCGGTCAGAAACAAGCAGATAACTATAAGAAATGATATGGTATATTTCATGTTTTTGTTTTTTTAATCTGACTTATTTTATAATGAGATAGTTGCCAAAAGCCTTGTGTGCTTCTACTGCTTCCCGGAAACCTGTCCAATCGGTGGTCTCATACACTCTTTTCTTCAGGGTCAGTTTTTGATGGATGGCTATTTTGTTCCCTTGCTGGCGGATGTAACCTTCAAAATCGGCGGCAGGGCTTTGTTTTCGGGTTTGTGTGCTGTTCACTAACCGATAGCCTTTGGGGATTTCAATGGTTTCTTCCAGTTCTACCAGTCGCGAACAGGCATCTTTAAAACCATACCGGCGTTCTGGGAGAGAAGTATTGATGTATAAATAGCTCCGGACCTGATTATAAAGGTTGTTCATGGATAAGGGTTTAAAAAGCATTTCCCGGTTACCGGTAATGGTATAATCCGGAATTTCATAGCGGAAGACAATCCGGATAGGCCCGGCCTGATAATCCTTGGGATCCTTTCCCCAGTCCACGCTCAATAAGCGGGCTTTGGGCGATATGGCCAGAAGTTCTTTCTCCATACTGTTTTTCCATTCCGATTGCCATCCTAAGGTGAAGATGCGGCGGATTCTGGAATCAGACTGGCCTTCTGCTGTCACGATGAATTGTCCCGTTAATGTTCCTTGTTTGTTTAATTTTCCGTTGGCTTTGATACGGAAATAGTGATTTTCAGGAGCTGAAACCGGAGTTATACAGAGGTCCGAGCCTTCCGGGACTCCCGGCAGGTAATTCTGTTGTTGTTCTGCGCTGCTCCACAATTCCCGGCAAAAGGGTACCCAGGTGGGGTCCAAAGGCATATAAGTTCCGTTGCTCAACTTGACGACAGCTACACAGTGATTGAAGTGGTCTGCCGGTATACTTTCCACACGACTGCCGGCCATTGTCATTGCCGGGTAGGCTTCAAAGCCGGCCATTCTCAAGAAAGAAATCAGGGTACCGGCAATGTCTTTGCATACTCCGCAACGGTCGGTATAGTTCATCTGGGTATGATGGAGGGTAAACCCTTCGCCTTTCCCCATAGTGATGCCGGCATAGCGGATATTATCGGCTACCCAGTGGGTTAAAGCGGCAATTTTTTCCATTTCGCTTTTTTTGCCCCGAATCAGTTCGTTTACTTTTTTCTGGGCTGCAGGATAGGGGGCGAAACTTCCATAGTCTTCGTTGGTTTTGTGGAACCAGAGGGATTTTTCTTCCCAACGTGGAGTAGAAGACATCATCAATTTTGGGGCTGCATCATAGAAATCCACCATGTTCGATTCCCTTGGAAAAGGAGTCAGGTTATCTTTGGCAAAAGTAAATACTTTCCGGGTGTCATCGTAGCGGACAGAGGAGGAACATTCACCTTGATAGAATTGATATTGCATGTCTTTGTCCCGGGGGATAGATACCTGATAAATTTTGCGGAGGGTGGGGGTACTACACCAGAAAGGTACAATATCATAAAACTGGCCACGCATGGGAGGGATGAAACGTTCTTCTTCATTATTGCCGGTCAATAAAGCATAAGTGAAGCCTTTTTTGTCGATTTCATATTCTATAATATCGCCCGGTTCCAATTTACCGATTTCAAGCATAATTTGCCGGGCTCCCCAATATATGGCCCGTGCCGGTGCCGTGTAATCCTGTGCCTTTTGAATGTCTATGGGGTGGATTGTACCGTCTGCTTTGTGGATATTGGCATATTTAAATTGAGCAAAGGCAGTCAGCGGGTCATAATCGAAACAAATTACACGGTTATTCAGTGCACCCGGGACGGATTGGACCAGGATTGCTTTGTAAATGGAAAATTTACCGGAACCGGTAGGTGCCACGTTTACACTGGTGCTGTCGAGAAGAACTACTTCTGAATAAGTGCCATAAGGCTCTGCTTTTAAAGCTTTTTTTCTCAGACTTTCTTCCTGTTGGGCGTACAGGGAAAAATGAAAAGCCAGAAAAAAGAAGATTCCGGTAAATAGATGTTTCATGTTGAATGATTTTAAAAGATGTAAATTTAGCTACAATAACGATTCCGGCTGGAGCGTTCCGAAACAATTTATGCCGGAAATAAAAAGAAGTTGCCTGAATCCTGTGGAGTTTTCAGACAACTTCCCCAAGGTATGGCAGATTATCGGATTTCTGCTCCCAATAAGTGCTGATAAGCCCCCATCAGCTTATTCATGATTTTATCAATCTGTTTGTCGGTGAGGGTTTTTTCTTCATCCTGAATAGTGAAACTTACAGCGTAGGATTTTTTATCCGTACCTAATTTTTCACCTTCATAAACATCAAATAAACTGACTGATTTCAATAAACTTTTTTCAGTTCGCATGGCAATGTCCCGCACTTCTTTGAAACTGACTTTTTTATCTAGGAGCAAAGCCAAATCGCGTTTTACCGCCGGAAATTTCGGCATGGGAGTAAAACTGATGGTGTGGTTTTTCAATGCCTTCAATATGTTTTCCCAGGAAAATTCAGCATAATAGACTTCCTGGTCTATGTCTAATGATTTTAAAACTGAATGACTTAACATGCCCAGAGTTACGATGTGTTTTCCATTCTGAGAATAAGTCAGTCCTTCGCGGTATATATCCTCAGCCGTTTCTTCCATGTTAAGGAATTCCGGCTTGAATCCCATACGGATAAGAATCATTTCCGCGTAGCTTTTCATATTGAAGAAGTCGGTTTTTTCTTCTTTACTGTTCCAGGAAGCCTGAATTTTGTTTCCGGTGATAAATAAAGCAAGTTTATCTTCTTCCTTATATTGTTTGAGGTGGTTGTCCCCTTCTTTCCGGTGGAAAGTATAAGCCTTTCCGAATTCGAAAAGACGCAGGTTGTTGTTTTTCCGGTTGATGTTGTATGCGATGGTTTCCAATCCTCCGAATAGCAGGCTTTGACGCATAGCACACAAATCTGAGCTAAGCGGATTGAACAGCAGAACAGTTTGTTCGGGGTGATAAGTGCCCAGGTTTTCGAAATAAGAAGCTTTCGTTAATGAATTATTCATGATTTCGTGAAACCCATTGGCCACCAAAAGATCGGCAATTTTATTTTTGAGCTGAAAATCGTCTGGTTTTTCGGAATAACTCAAGGTCGAATTGACTTTTGCCGGAACTTCGATGTTGTTGAATCCATAAATACGAAGAATGTCTTCAATCACATCAGCTTCGCGCCGGACATCCACACGGTAGGGCGGGACCAGCAGAAGTAATCCTTCTTCATCTTCCCGCACAATCTTTATTTCCAGCGAATGCAGGATTTTTTTGATTCGGTCATGTCCGATAGCTTTGCCAATCAGGCGGTCGATGCGGGCATATTTTACCTCTACTTCAAAATCTTTGACAGGTTCCGGATAAATATCTATGATGTCAGAAGTAATCTTACCTCCGCCTAATTCTTTTATCAGTAAAGCTGCCCGTTTTAATGCATAAATAACGATATTCGGGTCGGTACCCCTTTCAAAACGGAATGATGCGTCCGTGTTGAGTCCGTGGCGCCGTGCCGTTTTCCGGACAAAAACCGGATCAAAACAGGCACTTTCCAGAAAGACATTGGTGGTCTGATCGGTGATACCGCTTTCCAGTCCTCCGAATACTCCTGCTATACACATAGGTTCTTCGGTATTGCAGACCATAAGGTCGTTTTCATTTAATTCCCGTTCTGTCCCGTCCAGAGTAGTAAATTTTGTTCCTGTGGGAAAACTACGGACAATGACTTTGTTGCCCTTGATTTTGTCTTTATCGAAAGAATGTAAAGGTTGTCCCAATTCAAAAAGAATATAATTGGTTACGTCCACCACGTTGTTGATGGGGTGCAGTCCGATGGCTTTCAGGCGTGTTTGCAACCATTCGGGGGATTCTTGTATTTTTACTCCTTCGATGCAGATTCCTGCGTAACGGCGGCAAGCTTCCGGACGTTGAACTTCTATGGATATCCGGGCTGTATTGCAGTCGGTTTTGAAATGGTCTACGGAGGGCAGGGTATAGGTAATGTCCTGTTTCTGTCCCAGATAAGCTGCCAGGTCCCGGGCAACCCCTAAATGGGAGGCGCCATCCACGCGGTTGGGGGTAATGTCTATTTCGATGGTATAGTCTGTGGTGATGTGGTAATACTCCGCAGCAGGAGTACCTACTTTTACATCTTCCGGTAAGACTATAATTCCGGCATGGTCATGTCCGATGCCGATTTCATCTTCCGCACAGATCATGCCCTCTGATTCCTGTCCCCGGATTTTTGATTTTTTAATTACAAATTCCTTGTCGCCATCATACAGGACCGTGCCCAAGGTGGCTACGATCACTTTTTGTCCGGCTGCAACATTCGGAGCTCCGCAGACAATGGGAGTGAGACATCCGTCTCCTAAATCTACCGTTGTTATATGCAGATGGTCGGAATCCGGATGAGGTTCACAGGTTTTCACTTCTCCGACAACCAGTCCTTTTAATCCTCCCCGGATGGATTCGAATTTTTCATAACCGCCGACTTCCAGTCCGATACTGGTCAGTATTTCACAGATTTCTTCAACATTTAAGTCTGTCTGAATGTAATCTTTCAGCCAATTTAAAGATATATTCATGGTGCTCTATTTACTCGTTATTTTATTTTTAACATTCTTTCAATCGGAAGTAAAGCTTTTTGCCGGATTTTTTCCGCAACCGTTACGATGTACTGCTCTTTTTCCAAAGCTTCGCATACGTTGGGAAGGGTTATTTTTTTCATTTGTCCACAGATGGTCTGCGGATGAACGGGAATGAATTCTTTTTCCGGATTGTCTTTTTGAAGCTTATGTATTGTCTCTGTTTCAGTAGCAATAATAAACTGTTTGGCAGGAGAATTTGCCGCATGTCTGATCATTCCTGCCGTAGAATACAGATAGGCTTGTGGCAGGTTTAAGATTTTCTCGTCATGCGAACAGCGGGATTCGGGATGAATGAGGATCTCGGCCTGCGGATATTCCAGACTCTTGTTCAGAATCATTTCCGTTGTAATCCGTTCGTGTACACAGCAATTGCCGTTCCATAATTCCATAGGCCGTCCGGTTACTTTGCTGATCCAGGCTCCTAAGTTCCTGTCCGGAACAAAAAGTATTTTTTTATCTGCCGGAATACTTTTAACAACCTCCAGGGCATTGGCAGAAGTACAGCATATATCGGTCCACGCTTTTACTTCTGCTGTGGTATTCACATAGCTGACAATAACTCCTTCGGGATTGTTTTTTTTCCATTCTCTCAGTTCGTATCCCGTAATGCTTTCTGCCAGAGAACATCCGGCCCCCAGAGCGGGTATCAGTACTTTTTTGCCGGGACAGATAATGGCTGCAGTTTCTGCCATGAAATGTACCCCGCAAAATACAATAATGTCTGCATTTGTTTTTGCTGCTTCTTGTGCTAATCCCAGGGAGTCTCCTAAATAATCGGCAATATCCTGAACCTCGGGACGAGTATAGTAATGAGCCAGAATAACAGCGTTTTTTTCTTTTTTCAGCTGTTCAATCCGGTGCATGATTTCTGTATTCGTCATAGTTTTTTGTTTTCGGCTTCAAAGATAACAAAGAAAGGCAAAAAGTAAAAGATTTAATTGTTCTTGATATTCATGCTGATGTCTAATGCCGTGACGGAGTGGGTGAGTGCTCCGACACTGATAAAGTCTACCCCTGTGGCTGCAACCTCTTTTAAACGTGGAATGTTCATATTCCCGGAAGCCTCGGTCTGAGCTTGGCCGGCAATGATTCTTACGGCTTCAGCCATTTCATCGTTGGCCATGTTGTCGAGCATGATGATGTCCGCTTTTACCGATAGAGCTTCCCGTACTTCCTCCAGGTTGGTGGTTTCCACTTCTATTTTTATTCCATCCGGAACATTGGCCCGGACAGCCCGGACAGCATTCGTGATTCCCCCGGCTACTTTGATGTGATTGTCTTTAATCATAGCCATATCGTAAAGTCCCATACGATGGTTGGTAGCTCCTCCGTCCTTGACAGCCATTTTGTCGAGAACCCGTAAACCAGGTGCGGTTTTCCGGGTATCCAGCAGTCGGGTATGGCTCCCATCCAGTTCCCGGACGTATTTAGCGGTTTCGGTAGCGATGCCGGACATCCGTTGGAGGATATTCAAAGAAAGGCGTTCGCCCAGAAGCAGGCAACGGTAGCTGGCTTCAATGCGAAGGATAATATCCCCTTTTTTCACTCGGTCTCCGTCTTGTACAAGCGGGTGCCAGACGATGTCTTTTTCGAAACGTTCATATACCCGGCGGGCAACGGAAAGTCCTGAAATCACACCGTCTGCTTTCATTTTCATTTCCGCTACGGCACGGGAATGAGCCGGAATAATGGAGTTTGTGGTTACATCACCTGTAGCGATATCCTCTTCAATGGCAAGGTCTATCAATTGGTCAATGAGTTGGTCGTATTGTATCATGATGATTTAGTTTTTTTGTTTGTGTGTATTAATGGGTAAGGTCCGGAGTTCCTTGTTTTTTTGTTGTACGATGTGGTAGAGATAAGAATCGTCGGGTTCCGGAAAGTCTTCCCTGAAATGGCCTCCCCGGCTTTCCTGACGGTAGAGGGCCGAGCGGATAATTAATTCGGCGACGGTGATCAGGTTGTGGCTGATCAGGTTGTAATACTCGTTTTCTTCCCGGGGTATTTCTGCTTTGTATAACTGTAATTTGTCTAATCCTTCGCGGAGCAAACCGGCATTGCGGATAATACCGGCATGTACCGTCATCAACCGGGAAATGTTTTTCTTCAACCGGATATAGAAAGAGGCGTGCTGATTGTTGCAATGATAGCGGGGAGAGAAATCCGGCCAGGCGGTTGCCGGTATTACCCGGCGGGAAGCTTCGACGGCTCTTCTTCCAAAGACCAGGCATTCTATCAGAGAATTGGAGGCCAGGCGGTTGGCACCCATGATTCCCGATGATGCCAGTTCTCCGCAAATATACAGATTGTTGATGTTGGTCTGTCCGTTCAAATCCGTCCGGACACCGCCAACCATGTAATGGGCGGCAGGTGCCACCGGTATGCGGTCGCACATGTCAATCCCCAGTTCCCTGCATTTTTCATAAATATTGGGAAAGCGATGTTGTATTGTTTGCTTGTCCAGATGGCGCAGTGACAACCAGACAAAATCCTGATTGTATTTTCTCATCTGACTGTAGATAGATTGGGCCACGATGTCCCGGGGGGCCAGTTCTGCCAGTTCGTGGATGGCCGGCATAAAACGTTCTCCCTGCTGGTTGATGAGATGGGCGCCTTCGCCGCGTACGGCTTCGCTGATTAAAAAGGCTTCTTCTGAGTCGGTGTAAATGGCAGACGGATGAAATTGAATGAATTCCATATCGGCAATTTCGCATCCGGCGTTATAGGCCAGCGCCAGTCCGTCGCCGATGGTTGTATGAGGGTTGGTAGTACGTTTATAGATGGCAGAAGTACCTCCCAGGGTAAGAAAAGTATGGGGGGCACAGAACAATTCTTCCGATTGGGAGACCAGATTCCAGGCCCGGACACCGTAACAGCAGTTGTTTTCCTGTAAGATGCCGATGACCGAATGGTTTTCATAAATGTCTATGTGGGGATTATTGATGACTTTGCTGATCATGAAACTGGTCACCATTCTTCCGGTGGCATCACCGCCGGCATGCAATATGCGTTTCCGGTGGTGTCCTCCTTCCAGTCCTAAAGCAAGGCTTCCGTCTTCCATGTCGAAATGCATGCCTGCTTCAATCAGTTCTTTTATGCGTTGGGGTCCCTCGTTCACTAAAATGTCTACTGCCGGATAATCACAAAGGCCGCGGCCGGCAATGATGGTATCCTCAAAATGCAGGGCCGGGGCATCGTCTTCATCCGTGACTGCTGCTATTCCTCCCTGGGCAAAGTAAGAATTACTTTCCGTAATGCCTGATTTGGTCAATAGAGCAACTTTCCCGTAAGCGGCAGCATGCCAGGCGGTATAAAGTCCTGCCAGTCCGCTTCCTGCAATGATATAATCGTAATGACGCATTTTTAGAATATGTAAATTAGTGCGAAAGTACCATTTTTTTGTAAAAAGGGGATTGCTTTGGGGGTTTTTTTAGGAATACCTTCGGAAAATTTTATTTTCCATTTTCCGGATAGTAAAAAAAATGGACAATGGTGTCAATTAATTATACAGAATATATATGAGAAGGATATATATTGTGTTGATTATTAGTATAATGTATCACTGGTATAGAATTTGTAAAAAGAGGAGACAGAATAAAAAGACAAAAGATGTTTATGAAAAATTATTTTAAGTTTTTTGTGCGCATACTGGCCCGGCATAAAAGTGTTTCAATTATGGCAATCGGTTGTCTGAGTATAGGGATTGCAGTAGTCCTGTTACTCGGCTTGTGGGTATTCAATGAGTTCAGATATGACCGTTTCCATGACAATGGGGAACATATTTTCAGGGTAGTTGAGATAAACAGGGATTTAAAACGGAGTACCGGAACTTTTCGACAAGTAGGCGATCGGATGAAAGAAGGGTTTCCGGAGGTAAAAGCCGTGTGTCGTATAGCAGGAGCAGGACTGGAGATTCGGATAGATAATGAATTGAAAGAGTCGGACCGGATGATTCAAACGGATGATAATTTTTTTACTTTTTTCACTTTTCCTCTGAGAGCGGGAGACCCGAAAACGTGTCTGGATGCTCCCAATAAAATGGTGATCAGTGAAAAAATGGCCCGGATGTGGTTCGGGGATAAAAATCCTATCGGGCAGCCGGTCAATCAGGGGGAATATACCATTTCTGCTGTGATGGAGGACATCCCTTATTTTTCTCATATACAAGCTGATGTTGTCGTTCCGTTTTACGGGAGGTGCCGTGATTTGAATTGCGGGGGTAATGTGTTCAAAACTTATTTGTATGCTCCGTTTTTGACGGACCGCTCGGGGTTGGAAAAAAAACTGACGGATTTATCGGATGAGAACATCCTGATGAAGGAGATGGGGGTTTTGGTCAAACTGGAACCTTTGAAAGATATCCACTTGGGGCCTTGGGGTTCAAACGGATCCGGAAACAAAATTTTGGTTTATGTGTTGGGGGGGATCGCTTTGGCTATTTTACTGGTAGCCTGTATCAATTGTATTAATTTGTTGATTGTTACTTCCTTTTTAAGAGCCCGGGAGATAGGCGTGAAAAAGACATATGGGGCAGACCGCAGAATGTTGATTTGGGGGTCATTGAGGGAAATATCGGGTTTTGTTTTGCTGGCGTTGGGAATAGCTGTTATTCTGGCTTTATTGGGATTGCCGTTATTTAACCAGTTGTCGGGGTGTGAGCTGAAATTGGATTTTACTTCCGGATTTTTGTATGTGTATTTGACTGTCGTTTATATTATTGCGTTATTGGGAGCGGGTTTGTATCCGGCGTTTTATATGACCCGTTTTAATGTTTTGCAGACGTTGAACGGAAAGTTTAGAGGTAAAAGGTTGTCTTTTTTGCAGAATTTACTGATTGTAGTGCAGTTTACGGTGTCCATAGCGTTTTTGCTTCTTATCTTTTTTGTACATAAGCAGGTAAATTACATGATTGATTACGATTTGGGATTTGATAAAAAGAATGTGATTTGCAGTTATGCTCCGATGGACATGGTATCACATTATGAAGCGGTCCGAAATGAGTTGCTGGGTGTACCGGATGTAAAGGAAGTGACAATACGTAATGCTTTACCTATGTATTGGGCCGACGGTTATCCGATTCAAAAGCAAGGTTCAACAGAAAGGGTACAATTTGAAGTGTGTGAGGTAGGTGATAACTATTTCGATATGATGGGAATCGAATGGATTGAAGGAGAAAATCCTTTCCGGAATCGGGAGGCCTATCATGATGCTGTGTTGGATGAAAATGCGGTGAAACAACTGGAATTAAAGGAGCCGGTGGGGAGCGTACTGGTGCTCTGGGGGCAAAATTTTACGGTCAAGGGAGTTGTTCAGAGCGTTTATTCCAAAAAAATGGATCGGAAATCTGATCCTGTTTTTTACATGCCCATATGGGAGTCGGGTTTGAATCGTTATGTGATTATGTGCAAGGTGGAGGGAAATCCCCGGGAAGCTATCCGGGCCATGCAGCGGATATGGGAAAGGTATTTGGGGGACCGGTCTTTTGCTTATCGTTTTTTGGATGACGAATACAGTGAATTGTATAGATCGGAAACCCGTCTTCAGGATATATTTTTTTGGGCGATGATTATCACTTTGCTGTTGAGTGTGACCGGTTTGTTTGCCATGGCTTATTATACGATGCTGGGACGGATGAAAGAAATCGGTATACGGAAAGTGAATGGTGCTACTCTGGGTAGTCTGATGTTTTTGCTGAATATGAATTTTATCCGTTTGACTGCTTTGTCCTTCGGTATAGCTTGTATTTTGAGTTACTATTTTCTGAGTTACTGGCTGGAAAGTTTTGTGGTGCAGACTTCCCTGAGTTGGTGGGTCTTTGCCGGAGCGGGGGGAATCGCTTTTTTAGTGACTTTATTGACCGTGAGTTATCTGACCTTCCGGGCTGTCCGGGTAAAGCCGGTTGAGGTTTTGAAAAATGAGTGAATTGTTGTATTTTTGCACCTTAAACCAATTAAAAATACAAGAATGATTACTAAAAATAAATTCGTCACTGTCAGTTATGAGTTGAGAACAGAGAAAGACGGAGAGTTGCTGGAAACCGCCGGAACGGACCGGCCCCTGGAGTTTATTTGCGGTCAGGGACAGACCTTGGAATATTTTGAATTGAATTTGTTGGAAAAGAAAAAGGGAGACCGGTTTGATTTTAAGATTCCGGCAGCGAATGCATATGGTGAGGTAAATGGAGATATGATTGTTGACCTGCCTAAGGAAATTTTCCAGGAGGTGGATGCTGCTGACATGGTAGTTGGGCATGTGCTTCCAATGATGGATAGTATCGGTCGTCGTCTGCAAGGGAAAATAGAGCAAATCGGAGAGGAAGAGGTGAGAGTGAATTTCAATCATCCTTTAGCTGGCAAGGACCTTTATTTCAAGGGAGAGGTATTGGATGTCCGGGATGCGACGGATGAGGAATTGGAAGCCCTTCACTCTCATAAATGCGGTGGTTGCAGCGGCTGCGGTTCGGATGGCGGTTGCGGGGGCGGATGCGACTCCCATGAAGAGGGATGCGGGTGTTGTCATTGATGTTTTTCTTTTCCTGAATTTTTATTATGTCTGGGAACAGTATCGGGAAAATATTCCGGTTGATGTCATTCGGAGAATCGCATGGCGTTGCTGTTGGGGGAGTAGTGGAAGGCTGTCCTGCGGGGGTGAGATTGTCGGTGAAAGCTATTCAGAGGGAACTGGGCCGGCGCAGGCCCGGACAATCGGATATTTCTACTCCTCGTCATGAAGAGGATGAGGTTGAGATTCTCTCCGGTATTTTTGAAGGGGTTACTACCGGTATGCCCATTGGTTTTTTGGTTCGGAACCGGAATCAGAACAGCCGGGATTATGACCATTTGAAAGGGCTTTACCGTCCTTCTCATGCCGATTATACGTGGGAGAAGAAATATGGCATCCGGGATTACCGGGGTGGCGGACGTTCTTCTGCCCGGGAACATATAGCGCGGGTGGTTGCCGGGGCCATTGCCAGACAAGTGCTTGCCCGTTACGGAATAAGTATTCAGGGATATACCTCTCAGGTGGGACATGTTGTTATGCCCTGGGGTTACAGCGAAGTGAAGCTGGAAGATGCGGAGATGAACATCGTCCGTTGTCCGGATGCCGGTACGGCAGAAAAAATGACCGCTTTGATCCGGAAGCTCCGGGATGAAGGAGACAGTGTTGGCGGGGTGGTCAGTTGCGTTGTCAAGGGAGTGCCTGTCGGTTTGGGTGAGCCGGTATTTGACCGGTTTCAGGCCCGTTTGGCTCATGCTATGTTCAGTATTAATGCCGTCAAGGGATTTGAATACGGAAGCGGATTTGCTGCAGCCGGAATGCGGGGTAGTGAGCATAATGACCCGTTTGTCATGAAAGAAGGAAAAGTCCGGACTGAAACGAACCGTTCAGGAGGAATACAGGGAGGGATCTCCAACGGGGAAGATATATATTTCCGGGTCGCCTTTAAACCGGTAGCGACGATTACCAAACGGCAGGATACAATCACCCGGGAAGGAGAGGAGGTGGAACTGGAAGCACACGGACGTCATGATCCCTGTGTGGTACCTCGGGCTGTACCGGTAGTAGAAGCAATGACTGCAATCGTTGTTCTGGATATGTTGTTGGAATCCCGTGTCTGAATGTGGAAATAATTTTTCCGAAAAAATCAGAATAATCTGGAAGAAAATATCTACTTTTGGAAAAAATTAAATTTTTATTGGATATGGCAAGTATAAGAAGATTAAAGAAGGATATTGATTATTTGACTTTTGCTGTTGTTAATGATAGCCTGAATTGTTTGGCTTATGGAAAAAGTGCGGATGAGTTGGGTGATGTTGTACAGCAAATCATTGATGCCCGGAACGATATGCGTCGCAGGGTAAATGCCGGAAAAGCAATTGCTAAGGGAGAAAGAAAAGCTTATTATCAGTCCATTTGTAAGGACCTTATGGTTAGTGTGGATGGTGCTTTTTCTAAATTGAGCGATCTGGTAAAAAAAGCATAATTCCGGCAGTTTGCTAAAGAATCAGGAAGGAGAGTGCCTTATAGGTGTTCTCCTTTTTTTAGTCGGTTAAATTTTTGTTCGGATGGTGTATGGATGTTATTGAGATACCGGGAATCGGAGAGATTAAGGTGAGACGGAGTGCGAATATTAAGTATTTGCGGATTCGGATGGCTCCGGGACGAGGAGTGTGGGTCAGTGTTCCTTATGGGGTGAGCCGGAAGCAAACCGAGAAATTCCTGAATGACAGCCGGGAGTGGATTTTGCAGAATTGCAAAGACATGAAAGTGTATGAGCAAGATACCGGGGTGGGACTCCGTATCGGTGCGGAAATCAAGACCAAGCTACATATCCTTAAAATAGAAGAGACGGAAGAAGAAAAACCGTTTTACCGGATAGAAAAAGAAGTAATTGCCTTATTTGTGCCGAAAAAGGTGGTGTTTGACCGGGTGGAAAAGGTCGTTCAACAGTTCTTGTTAGAAATATATGCCCTGGAAGCCAGGCAATATTTACCTCAGCGCGTGAGATTCTATGCAGCGAAATACGGATTTAAATTCGGAAAACTGACTTTCCGGAACAATATTTCAAATTGGGGCAGTTGTTCTTTTGAAAATAATATCAGTCTGAATATTAAGTTGATGAAATTGCCGGATGAATTGATTGATTATGTGATTCTGCATGAGTTATGTCATACGAAGGAGAAGAATCATTCGGCAGCTTTTTGGAAGACTGTCAAAAGTGTGTGTCCTGACTATGCTCTTTTGAGGGCCGGTTTGAGGAAGTACAATACCCGGGTGTAAAATACTTTATTTAACTTAAAGCTGTTCGTCTGGTTTTTGTTTTCACCGGATAAATCGTAAATTTGCTACTGATTATTGTTTTTTATTGCGTAAGCGTTTAGCAGAAAAAATATGATACAGGAAAAAATAAAAGAAATCAGGGAAGTATTGAAAGAGGTGAAATATCCGGGTACTTCCAAACATATTGTAGAGTTGGATATGGTTCAGCGTATCCATATTGAGGGCGATAAGGTGATGTTTCGTTTGGTTTTTCAGAACTCTAACGATCCTTTTGTTACTGCCATTGAGAAGAAATGCCGTGCTTTGTTGATAGACTATCCGGAAGTGGAAATTGAGACTGTGTTTATGCACGATCTGGAACGGCCCCTTTCTTTAGAAAAGGTCAGGCAGGTCATTGCGGTTTCTTCGGGAAAAGGAGGAGTGGGAAAATCTACGGTTGCGGCTAATTTGGCAGTAGCTTTAGCACAACAAGGGTATAAAGTGGGTTTGGTGGATGCAGATATTTTCGGACCTTCCATTCCGAAGATGTTTGGTTGTGAGGATGCCCAACCTTATATGCAACAGGTGGATGAACATGATATGATTGTACCGGTGGAAAAATACGGTGTAAAGATATTGTCTATCGGATTTTTTGTAGATCCGGCTTCAGCCACGGTGTGGCGGGGGCCTATGGCTTCAAATGCTTTGAAACAATTGGTGGAGCAAGGGTATTGGGATGAACTGGATTTTATGTTGATAGATTTGCCTCCGGGCACCAGCGATATTCATTTGACTTTAGTGCAAACGGTTGCCCTGAACGGTGCTATTGTCGTGAGTACCCCTCAACAGGTTGCTCTCGCGGATGCCGTTAAAGGTATCAATATGTTTGAATCTCCGGGAATTCTGGTGCCGGTGTTGGGTTTGGTTGAGAATATGGCCTGGTTTACACCGGCGGAATTGCCCGAAAACAAGTATTATCTTTTCGGTAAAGAGGGAGCCAAACGTTTGGCCGAGGAGAGGGGATTACGTTTACTGGGCCAGATTCCGGTGGTGCAGAGTATTTGTGATGGTGGAGATTCCGGAGAGCCAGTGGCTTTGAATCCAGACAGTATAACCGGAGCGGCTTTCATGCAATTGGCCAGAGAGGTAGTGGAAGCCGTGGAGGAAAATCAGGACCAGGCCAAAAGAGTGAGAATAACCAAACATTGATGGATATTGCGGGGAGTAATACCGGTGTGTATGAGATATTTTTTGTATATAATAGTGGTGTCGGTGCTGGTATTGAGCGGTTGTTCGGTGAAAAAGAATAATTTCTTTTCACGGAATTACCATCAAATGACTACGCGTTATAATGTTTATTTTAATGGGAATCAGGCTTTAAAATCTGGTATAAAAGTGATGGAAAACAGGCATAAGGAGGATTATACCAATTTATTGCCTGTTTTTGTCTCTAATAATGAGCAGACGAGGGCGTTGTGTGCTTCGGATATGGACTATGCTACCGAGAAGGCGGCGAAGGCGATAGATAAGCATTCTATTACGGCTAAACCCAGACGGCGCAAAAATAAGGATTCGAAGAGCTACCAGACTTTCCGGAAAAAGAAAGAATTTAATAAACAGCTGGATAAGTGTTATTTGTTGTTGGGAAAAGCTTATTTCTATAAGAAGAAATATGCTATGGCTAACAATACTTTCCGTTTTATTCAACGCCAATATGCTGATGATGAAAAAGTCATGACGGAAGTGGCCATCTGGATGTTCAGAAGTCTGACTGAAATGGGGAGGTATGAAGAAGCAGAGAAGGTGGGGGAACAATTGAAGGGAGCAAAGTTATCCCAGAAACAAAAAGAATTGGTGACGGCTTCCCGGGCAGATTTTTATATCCGTCAAGGCTTGTATGCAGAGGCTATACCGGAGGTGGAAAAGCTGATAAATTTGTGTAAAAACTGGAAACATAAACCTCGCTACCATTTTATTTTATCCCAACTTTATCTGAAAGAAAATCAGGATGCGGCGGCCCGGTTGGCCTTGAAGAAGGTCACTCGTTTTAACTTTAATTATGAGATGGTGTTTAATGCCAAAATTAATATGGCATTGGCTTATGAGCAGGGGAGCGGGATGGTGGAGAAGAAGTTGCAGAAGATGTTGCAGGATGCCAGAAACGAAGATTATCAGGACCGGATTTATTATGCCTTAGCGAATATTGAAGAAAAAAAAGGAAATGAAAAAGAGGCTGTCAGTTTATATTGGAAGTCGGTTCAGGCTTCTGTAAATAATGATAACCAGCAAGCCCTTTCTTACGGTAAGTTAGGGGATTATTATTTTAAGGAACGGGATTATCTGCAGGCCCAGGCGTGTTATGATTCCTGCTTGTATTTCATTGATTCCCGCTATGAGGATTATGAGTTATTGAAAAACCGTTTGACGGATTTGACGGATTTGGTGGGTAGTATACGTACTATTCAGTTACAGGATAGTTTGTTACGTATAGCCGACTTGCCTGAGGCAGAGAGAAATAGTTTGATTGATGATAAAATCCAACAGATTAAGGACGAAGAAGAAAGAGCGAGGGAGCAGGCCCGGCGGGAACAGGCGGAACGTCATTTTTTTGACCGGAATCAAATGCTTAGCCGGGGAGATGCTTTTTCGCAGAATAGTGGTAACGGAAATGACTGGTATTTTTATAATCCGGTGACCATAGCCTTGGGGAAAAACGATTTTAAGCGGAAATGGGGAAGGCGCAAGTTAGAGGACAACTGGAGGAGACAAAATAAGTCCATGGTTGAGTTTAACAGTCTGAATGAAGATCTGGCGGCAGAAGGAGAGCAGAAAAAAGAGAATCTGGATGCGAAGAGCCGGGAATATTACCTGAAAGATATTCCTTTGACTCAGGAAGCGCGTGAAGTGGCTGTAAAAAAAATAGAAGATGCTTATTATCAGGCTGGTGAACTTTATATGTATAAGTTTGATGATCCGGTCAAGGCAATGGAGTGTTTTGATGCTTATATCAGGCGTTCTCCGGCTAATAATAATTTGCCGATGGTATATTATCTGGCCAACAAAGCGGCTCAGAAAGCCGGTAAATTTGTTGAGGCCGAGCAGTATAAACGGCAACTGCTTACCCGTTTCCCGGAAAGTGATTTTGCCCTGGGAATCCAGGACCCTGATCATTTTCAGAAGGTGGAAGATGTGACAAAAGTAGTGGAACGACTCTATGAGCAGGCTTATCATTATTACCAGCAAGTTTTTTACGGTGAAGCTATCGGTATCTGTGATAATATCTTGAAGAATTATCCGGATAATAAATTGAAAGCCAATGTCCTTTTTCTGAAAGCCATGTGTGTGGTGAACACTCGTCCTGCAGAAGAAGGGAAGGCTGCGCTGAATCTGGTTCTGGAAGCTTCTCCGAACCGGGAGATACACTCTGTGGTCAATCAGGTTCTGGCTTCTTTAGCGAGCGGAGAAAGGCCGGTGAGGTATACTTCTTTGGAAATGGCCGAAGCCCGGTCTTTGCAGGCCCACCGGAATTGGCGGTTTGACGAAGAGGTACAAAGCGGAAGGAGCAGAAAGGAGGAAACTACTTATAAATTTGAAAAAGAACAGGCGCATAGTGTGATTGTCCTTCTTCCCCCGGAGTTTAATGTAATCTCTGAAACTCGTTTTAAAGCAAGGATGACATTTATCAATGCTTCCGAGGAGGCAGAAAGGGGAAAGATGGAGATGAAAAAAGAAGAGTTCTGGCACAGGCAGAATGGATTGAAAATAGGTGAGTTTCGGGATGCCAGCGAGGCTTTGAAATACTTGAACCGGATAGCTACCGACAGACATTTACTAAGGATCATCGGCAATGGGGTGTACCGGATGTTTGCTATTGACGAGAAGAACCTGAAGGTTTTGAAACGCCTGAGAAAAACGGATGATTACCTGGATTTCTTTACAGAAAATTATTTTGAAGACCGTCGTGAGGGAGAGATTCTGGCAGGGAAATGGGGTACTGTAGCCCATGTGTTCAGGTATGAAGCGAGGATTTCGCATGATTTTGTTCTGGCTGTCCCTTTTCGGGAAGTGAATATCCAACAGGTTGCTGAATTGCTGCGGAGGATAGAACCGGGCTTTACCCTGGTGAAAGAAGATTATAATAATCAGTTTGAATTGATTGTAGTCAAGAAAATCGGGACTAAAGAGCCAGCCTTGAATTATATGAATGCTGTATTGAAGGATAAAGCTGTATTTGATTATCTGGCCGGTACGAACTATGAGACTTTTATTATCACGGAAACCAATATGAAGGCTTTGACGGAGAATGAATATATGGAGGAGTATTTGAAATTTTTTAATGACAATTACCTGAAAAATGCGGGTGCAGTGGGTATTGAAGAGGGGGATTTTGTCTATAATAAAAGTGTGGCTCATAAATTTGTGCTTATTTATCCCAATACGATAGACCCTTATAAACTAAAGACCGTATTTGAGGACTTTAACTTTGCCGGTTTGGTTTTAAATAATTTGAAGTTTGATGAGGAGAATGATTGTATGGTGATTTCAGGTTTTAATAGTAAAGAGGAAGGGATGCGTTATTTCAATGCGGTGGTGAGTAACCGTAAATTGTTGAAGCCTTTACGAAATATAGATTATACGAATTTTATCATTACTGAAGTAAATTTGAATGCTTTGCTGGAGAAGAAAGGAATGGAATCTTATCTGGAATTTTTTAAAAAGTATTATTTGAATCTCTGAGTATGGAGTGGATTATTAAGGATTTATCGGATATAGAAAGGGTGGCGGAAGAGTTTCTGGCTTATACAGAGGGGAAGACTCTCTTTGCTTTATATGGGCCGATGGGAGTTGGCAAAACCACTTTTGTAAAAGCGGTAGCCGCTTGTTTAGGGGTGGAAGATGATGTAAGTTCTCCTACTTTTGCTATAGTAAACGAATATTTGACAAAAAAAGGGGAATCTGTATATCATTTTGATTTTTATCGCGTAAATGATGTATCAGAGGCACTGGATTTTGGCTATGAGGAATATTTTTACGGGGGTGGCAGGTGTTTTGTCGAGTGGCCGGAGAAGATTGAAGAGTTATTGCCTGAACATATCGTAAACTGCTATTTCTCTGAACATCCTTCCGGTAGTAGAATATTGAGGGTGGAGATGTAGACCTATTCGCATTGATTTGATATGGACACCAAAGGAAAAATGTCGGGAACCATTACTAAACAATGGTTCCTGTATGAGGAAAAAGAACTTTTTTCCGAGAAAAAGCAGAAGAAACTGCTCATCGGGATCCCGAATGAGCTGGATAAGGGGGAAAGCCGGGTTTGCCTGACTCCCGAATCCGTCCAGATTTTAGTGTCTATGGGACATGAAGTGTGGTTGCAGCGGAAGGCAGGAGAGAATGCACATTATACGGATTGTGAATATGCGGAAGCCGGTGCTGTTATTGTTGAGACATTGCCTGAAGTTTACAGGGCAGATATGGTGATTAAGGCTACTTCTGTTACTGTTGCAGATACGGCTTATATGCATGAACAGCAGGTGGTCCTTTCTCCTTTGAAATTGGGGGATTTGCGTAAGGATGCCATAACGGAGATGATGCAAAAGAAGATTACGGCTATCGGGTTTGATATTTTGAAGGATGCTGACGGGTATTTCCCTGTTGTACGGATTATGAGTGAGTTAGCCGGAAATTCTGCCATTATGATTGCCAGTGAATATTTGAATAATTCCAGGGGTGGGAAGGGGGTCCTTCTTGGAGGAGTGAGTGGTATTACCCCGACAGAGATTGTGATACTGGGTGCCGGAACTTTGGGGGAATTTGCAGCCCGTACGGCTTTGGGATTGGGGGCTACGGTGAAGGTTTTTGATCATTCGGTGGCCCGTTTGCGCCATTTGAATGAGGTATTGGGTCAGCGTGTTTATACTTCCGTATTTCATAAGCCCATCGTCGACCGGGCTCTGGCTTCTGCTGATGTGCTGATCGGGGCTTTGCGTTGTTTTGATAATGCATCCAATATCATCGTAACGGAAGAGCAGGTACGTTTGATGAAGAGAGGTGCTGTTATTGTTGACATGTCTATTGACCATGGGGGATGCATAGAGACTTCCGGTCCGACTACCCATGAAAAGCCGGTGTATACTTATGAGGGGGTTATTCATTATTGCGTTCCCAATGTATTGTCACGTGTTGCCCGGACGGCTTCTATTGCTTACAGTAATGTATTTTTGCCTTTGTTTCAGCGTATAGCCGCCCAAGGGGGGATATACAAGGCTATTCGTTATGATATGGGGATGAGGGAAGGGGTTTATTTGTATAATGGAATTTTAACGAAACAAGTTATTGGAGATAAATTCGGATTGTTATCCAGGAATATTGATTTATTAATAGCGTCTTTATAAAATGGTGCGATTTATTGTTTTTTGTTGTACTCTGGGGTGTTTGTTAACGGCCTGTTCGTCTCAATACTATGTCAGGCGGGGAAATAAAATTTATGATACTGGCCGGTTTTATAAGTCCGCAGCAAAATATGAGAAGGCTTATGAAAAAGCCAAACCGAAGGAATATCAGGCTAATGCTGCCATCCGTGCAGGGCAGGCTTATGGGCAGGTGAATCTGTTGAAGGATGCCTGTGCCTGGTACCGGAAAGCCCAACGGGTCCAAAAGGAAAATCCGGAAGTATATCTGAAGATTGCGGAATTGTATGCGCGGATGGAAGATGAGGAAAAGGCGAAGGAGTACTATCAGGAATATGAAACATTATTTGGTGACGGAAAAGGGAATGACGGACTGTATCGTCTCGGGCAGATTAGCCAGGACAGACTTCAGGAAGGAAGATATACGGTTGCTTTAAAGAAGGAGTTGAATTCCCGGAATAGTGATTTTTCTCCCATTTATTTTGCTGGTGATACTTGTACGGTTTATTTTTCCTCGACCCGGAAAAGCGACCCCCTCAGGAAGAAAATCAAGCGGGACCCGATCACGGGGGACGGATACAGCCATCTCTATAAAGCGGAATATGTCCAGGAAGTCCGGACTGTGGGAAAAAACGGCGAGGTGAAGGTGAAAAAATTTAAAGAACCGCGTTGGTTGAAGCCGGAATTATTACGGGATTCTTTGTATTCCAACCGCCATGACGGAAGCATCTGTTTTTCTGCTGACGGTCGTATTGCTTATTTTACCTCTTCCCGGATGATAAAAGGAAGTAACTCCGGCACCCGTATCTACCAGGCCGCTCCGGGAAGCGGAACGGACAGGAAGGACGGGGAAAAAATAAACTGGTCTTCGGTCTGCCTGGCTGGCATTTGTGGTGATTCGGTTTCCATGGGGCATCCGGCTCTTACTCCCGACGGTGCGAGGTTGTATTTTGTTACGGATGCTTTGCCCGGAGGATATGGGGGAAAGGATATTTGGTATGTAGAAAAAGAGGGTGAGAAATGGGGACTTCCGGTGAATGCCGGTGAGTTAATCAATACGGCCGGAGATGAAATGTTTCCGGTTGTGAGGGAAGACGGAACCTTGTATTTTTCTTCTAACGGACGTTATGGTTTCGGAGGATTGGACCTTTATAAAGTGGAGACGGAAGATGGAAAATCCCGGGTAGTACATTTGCCTGCTCCCTTAAATTCGGGTGCCGATGATTTTGGTATTGTTTTCCAAGCCGGAGAGGAGCATGGATTGTTTTCTTCCGGCCGGGGAGGACGAGGTGACAATATTTTCAGTTTCCGTTTCATACCCCAGCAATTGGAAGTGAAATTGCTGGCAGAAAATGCTGCTACGGAAATGCCTGTTTTTAAAGCGGAAGTGACTGTCACAGCAGACGACGGCTCTGTTACCTATCTGGAAACGGATTCTTCCGGAACAACGACTATGCCGGTGGTTGCAGATAAGGAGTATGTTTTTGTGGTTAGCCATCCCCAGTACCTGAAAGGGAAAGGAACTGTTTCTACTTACCGGGAAAAGGCCGACCGTCTTTATGAATTGAGTGTGGCTATGCAACCGATTGAGAAACCGATCGTCATTCCTAATATTTATTTTGATGTGGCGAAATGGGAATTGCGTCCTGATGCCCGTGAAAATCTGGAAGAGCTTTTGCAGATCTTAAAAGATAACCCTAATATTACCATAGAACTGTCTGCTCATACGGATATGGTCGGGAACGCCCGGGCTAATTTGCTTCTATCCGAGAACAGGGCACAGGCTGTGGTGGATTATCTGATAGAGAAAGGAGTTTATTGGGACCGGCTGGAGGCAAAAGGATATGGAAAAATGCGTCCCCGGCAGATCAATGAAAAAGAGGCCAAACAGTATGCTTTTCTGAAAGCTGGTGATGTATTGAATGAAAGACTGGTAGGCCGGTTACGGGGAGAACAGAGAGAGGTGGCTTTACAGTTGAACCGGCGTATAGAGTTTAAAGTAGTGAGGACAAATTATAAACCGGGTCCGAATTCCCAGTATAATCCTCATCGGAAAGCAGTTGCTGCAGAAGAGGGGGTAAAACAAATCGGGAAGACGCAGCTAAAAGACCTGAAAGATATAAAAGGTAAATTTTATACCCTCCAATTGGGAGTGTTCAAAAATATACCTGCTGTCATTCATCAGTTTCAGGTGGTATTTACCGAAAAAGTAAAGGACGGAAGTGTGCGTTATTGTACAGGGATTTATGATACGAGGGAGCAGGCTTCTAAAGCTGCAACAGCTTTGAAGAATCAGGGTACAGACTGTTTTGTGAGAGAATATACTCATTGAGTAGGACCAGGTTTCACGGCATTGCTACTGAGGTGAATAGTTTCAATAGGCTTTGATGGGTTTATTGGAAAAAACAGTTATAAATCTTTTGTATTATGTTTGCATTCTTGTAAAAATAGTTTGTATATTTGCTACGATACAAAGCGTTGTGTCGTTATGAATGAAATGATGTAAAGTTTATTCTTTTTCTATAGTAAAGTCGGCAAACTTTTTAAAGAGCAAGAAAGATGAACTGTATGTCACATATAAAATATGTGGCCGATTAGTTTGTCATTTGCTCTGGGAATTGCCGCCCCCTACTATAGAATGGTGAATAATCGGTCACTTTTTATTGTGTGGGCATACTATGGAAGAAACAAAATTAGTTAACAACACGAATCTGATCACCGAAGTGCTGAATTCAATGGTGTGTGAGAAGAGTGAAGTCATGTGGATTGTTCCGTTTAATGAGGAATTGCAGGAACAAATTGTAGATGATTTGTTTTCCCGTTATCCGGTTTCTGATAATTGAATGTAATAAGATTATCGTAAGACCCGGTGTTTGGGGAAAATATTGTATATTTACATCATGAAAAAAATACAGAAAGACCTCAGTTTGAAGCTTGTGAGATGTTCTGACAACGGGCGCAAGTATATTCTTGATTCAATGATTGCTTCTTTTAGAATAGAGGGTATTTCTATTCCGGAGAAACGGGTCCAGGCTGTTTTTAGCCGGGTGAATGAGCGGCTTAAAAAGCAGATGCAATAATATTCTCCATGTAGTGGTAGTTTTTTTCGCCGGCCTGTTGAACGGCGATTACGTAATCCTTGAAATTGATTTTTTCAAAGCGCAGGCCTTGATAACCTTGTTTGCGCACCATCAGATTTGCCAGTATGCGGGCAGTCCTGCCATTTCCTTCGCGGAAAGGATGGATAAAGAGCAATTCACCATGCACCCGGGCCACGTCCCTGATCAATGCAGTTTTATCCGTATACTGGTCCGGGAGTTGCAGGAGTATTTGATTCTCGAATAATTGCATGCTTTCTGGGATGAATTGAGCTGCCGGAAAAAGAAAACCTCCTTTGGACATATTTACTGTCCGATATTTACCGGCAAAGGAGTATAACTCTTCCAGGGCCAAACGATGTATCTTGCAGATATAAGAACAATCGAAATGTGTAGCAGAGGTCAGTTGTTCGGTGAGCATAATTTCTGCCAGAAGAAATCCTTCAAATTCAGCTTCAGCAATCTCTGCGGGAGATGTTAATCCCAGCAAATTAGGATATAATTGTTTTTCCTCTTCATTGGTGGTGTATCGGCTCATATCTATCTTTCTTACCTGACTGTAAATTTAAGAAAAATTGTTTTAGGGTATACAATATTTATTATGACTGATATTGAAGTGTTCATGTTTGATTTTCGGTTGACGTCTTGGTTGACATTAACTACTCAAAACGACCAAAAATGAAGACAAAAAGAAAAGCAGCTACTTTCGTAACTGCTTTATTTTGAGGTGGTAGCACCTGGAATCGAACCAGGGACACAAGGATTTTCAGTCCTTTGCTCTACCGACTGAGCTATGCCACCAACAACTGCTGTTTTGCGTGTGCAAATATATGGATTTTTAGTGAAACAACAAGAACTTTATGCATTTTTTTAATTATTGTATGTTGTGTTTGTAGTATTCATGGATGATTTGCTTTTGTTTCTGATTTTGGTGCATAAATATATCATGAGTACGATTAAAGAGACAGAGGCCATTGGGACTGCGGGTTGAAGAAGAAACCAGGCGGGTATTGCCGCAATTAGCAGAATAAGGTAAATTTTCAGATAAATCTGAATAAAGCGGGGGAGAATTTTCCGAATGATAAATGGTATGACTACAAGGTTTAGCGGATTGGCCCAGAGGATATTCCAGTTCGGAGCAGTGATGGGATGGGCGGTGAACCCTCCCAAAAATACAATTAAACAGCCTAATATACCGGAGAATAGAAACAAAAGTATGGCTATGGTATTGAGGAAGAAAGTACATTTTAGTTTTTGCAGGAGAAAAATAAGGATAAATGTACTTACGGCAAAGATAAAAATGGGATGTATATACCAGGGATAATCGTTTTTGGCAGGGGGAGCTTCATATAAAATCTCGGCTTTCCCGGCAAGCGGATGCTCACGGATAAAAGCTGTATTTAAACCTTGCATCAGATAGTCCGGAAGAAACATGGTCTGGTAGGTATCGGCCTTCCGGTTTCCTCCTTGTCCTAAAATTGAATGGATGCCCCATTGTACCCATGGAGAGGCTTTCAGGTATTCGTCCAGCAGATTCCAGAAACTTTTGCTCTTGTCTGCGATTTTCCATTCTATGGTGTCATGGATGCTTCGGGCTAAGATATCGCGGCTGCGGGTCGTACAATTGTCCCATAAAAAATTGTAGAGATAAGAGCGGTTTTCAGGGCGATAGTTTTCTAATAAAAGGTCGAACATTTTTTGTTTCTGAACAGAATCCAGGTGGAGTTTCTGGGAATAGACCGTGCGTTGCTCTTCCTTGTAAGAAGCCAAAAAATGAGGGAACTCTCCGACAGTAAGCTGATAGGGCAGTAATCCCTGTGCATATTTTAAATAAAAATGCGGCGTTGAAAAATCGAAAGTTCCGTAATTGAACACCAGGTCGGTGTGATTGCTGGAATCGTATACCCGAATGGCCGTGTGTCCGAAGAGAGAGTATAATTCGGTGCCCGGAGAGCACGTTAGTATACTGATTTCCGCTTCTTTGGAGAGTGGGAAGGCTTTACTTTCTCCATAGCCTATCATTATGACGGATAATAGTAGAGTCAGGTATTTCATCTTTATTTATCGTTTATATTTTCCTGCGGATATTCAATGTTACAAAGGAACAGGGCATGTCCGGGAACAGAAGTTCCTGCATTGCAGCGATTTCTGGATTCAATGATCCGGCGAAAATCTTCCAGGGTCGATTTTCCCTGGCCGATTTCTACCAAAGTACCTACGATGGCCCGGACCATATTCCTGAGGAAGCGGTTGGCTTTGATGGTGAATATCAGTTGCCGGCCGGTGTCTTCCCAATAGGCCTCATGTATATGGCAGAGATTGGTTTTGACGTCTGTATGTAATTTTGAAAAACTGGTGAAATCGGTATAATCGGATAATATACGGCAGGCTTCATTCATAAGCCTGATGTCCGGCAGAGGAAATAAATGCCAGGCATATTCGCAGGTAAAAGGATTTTTTTGTTTGTCAATGTAATATTTGTAAGTCCGGGAAAGGGCAGAGAAACGGGCATGCATATGCTCAGGTACCGGATAAATCCTAGAAGCAGCAATGTCTTTTCCTGTGAGCCGGTTTAGTTTATAAACCAAGTGTCCGGGATTTTCAATGGGAGAATCGGTGTCGAAATGGGCGACATAGAAAGAAGCATGTACGCCGGAATCGGTGCGGCCCGCTCCTGTTACTTCTATTTCCTGGCGTAGCAGGGTTGTCAGTGCTTTGTTAAGGGCTGCCTGAATGGTCGGTTGTCCCGGTTGAACCTGCCACCCGTGGTAATGACGTCCGTTATAAGACAGTTCTATAAAATATCTGTTCATTTTTCTTTTATCTTGGGCGAAGATAAGAAATTTTCTTTTGCGGTAAATCAGAGAAAAGAATTTGGCAACTTTCATCCGGAGAATTCGTTTATTTTAATGTATATTTGTGCAGACATCATTCAGTTAAGAAATATAAAAGTTGTCGGGTATATAGATATGGATATTCGGGAAAACTTAAAGAAAATATTAAATACTTTACCGGAAGGTGTGCAATTGGTGGCTGTTTCTAAAACAAAACCTGTGGAATCTATCCGGGAAGCCTATGCGGCAGGACAACGTATTTTCGGAGAGAACAGGCCCCAGGAAATGGCAGCCAAACACCAGGAGTTACCATCGGATATTCTGTGGCATATGATCGGACAATTGCAGGAGAAAAACGTTAAATATATTGCAGGTTTCGTGGATTTGATTCACTCTGTGGATAGCCTGAAGGTGTTGTCAAGAATTGACCGGGAAGCCGCCAAACATGACCGGGTGATAGACTGTTTATTGGAGTTTCACATTGCACGGGAAGAGACCAAGGCAGGTTTGAGATTGCAGGAGGCAGAGGAGATATTGAAGAGTGAAGTCTGCCGGAATATGAGAAATGTGCGGATTGTCGGAGTGATGGGAGTGGCTACTAATACGGATGATGAAGATATTATCCGGGAAGAATTCCATCATTTGAAAGAGATATTTGATGACCTGAAGAGAAAATATTTTTCCAAGGAAGCAAGTTTTAAGGAATTATCTATGGGGATGTCGGGGGATTATCAGATTGCAGTGGGTGAGGGAAGTACTTTGGTCAGGGTGGGAAGCTCAATTTTCGGTGAAAGAGAATATCGGACAAAATAAAGAAAGTTAATCATAAATATAGGAAAGATATGGCAAATTTGAAAACTATTTTTGTGGGATTGGAGTTGGGCAGTCCTGTTATTGCCGGAAGCAGCGGATTGACTGCTGATGTGAGTAAATTACAGGAAATAGCGGATAGCGGAGCCGGAGCAGTGGTCTTGAAATCGGTATTTGAGGAACAAATCAGACGTGAAGCTGCCCAATGCATCGGAGACAGCTATCCGGAAGAGGCGGATTATATCCAACAGTATGTGAGGGCACATGCTTTGCAGGAGTATATTGATTTGGTGAAGGCGGCCAAATCCCGGTTGAGAATCCCGGTAATTGCCAGCATAAATTGCTTAAAGGATGGGGAATGGGTCAGTTTTGCCCGGGAACTGGAGCTGGCGGGAGCTGATGCTTTGGAGTTGAACGCTTTTATTTTGCCTACTGATCCTTTTATGGAAGCAGCAGAGGTGGAGAACCTGTATTTTGATATTGTGAAACATGTGAAGGCGGTGGTAAAGATTCCGGTTATCATGAAAATCAGCCGTTATTTCACCAATCTGCCTGCCTTTGTCAGTAAGCTGAAAGGTTATGGCGCAGATGCTGTTACGGTATTTAACCGGTTTTATGAACCGGATATTGATATAGAGCATTTGTCTGTGGGGAGTTCTTCGGTGTTCAGTACATCTGCCGATATACGTGCATCCCTGCGTTGGACCGGGATTCTTTCCGGGAAAGATAAGAAACTGGAATTATCTTCCTCTACCGGGGTACACGGAGGAGATGCTGTTGTGAAACTTCTGTTGGCAGGGGCAACGACTGTTCAGGTATGCTCTGCTCTTTATGAACAGGGAATAGGGTGTATCGGTTCGATGAATGATTTTTTGAGTAGTTGGATGGATAAAAAGGGATTTAATACCATTGCAGAATTTCGGGGTAAACTTTCTTATACGGATGCCGAGCATGCAGACCGTTATGAAAGAGCCCAGTTTATGAAATATTTTAGTGATAGAAAATGAAAGCCGTCTTATTATTTTTAGTGGTGTGTGCTTGTGCCTGTTCGGTGAATCCATATTCGGGAGTACCGGAAAAGTACCATACCTTGATTGAACAGGCACTGAGTAAAGCCGGAGAAAACCGGACGGAATTGGAGAAAGCATTGCTGGAGGCTCCGAAGAAGGAAAAGGAAGGCATGGCTTTTTTAATTGCTTATATGCCGGACCGGGATTTGCAGGAGTTGAGTGCTGCTTTTTTGCTGGAGAATACGGAATATGCTTATAAAGCACGGGAAAAATATTCCTGGGCTCGGGCGTTACCGGACAGTATTTTCCTGAACGAGGTGTTGCCTTATGTTAGTTTGAATGAAACCCGGGAAAACTGGAGGAAAGATTTTTACGAACGCTTTGGCCAGTATGTGGATACGTGCCATAACCTGCAGGAAGCCATTGAGGCGGTTAACCGCCATATCCGGGATGAAGTGGGAGTGGACTATAATACCTTGCGGGAAAAACCGGACCAGGCTCCGTTTGAATCCATACGTCAGCAGATGGCTTCTTGTACCGGGCTTTCCATTTTATTGACGGATGCTTTCCGGGCTGTCGGCATTCCTTCCCGGGTAGCCGGAACTCCCAATTGGCACGATGGACGGGGAAACCACAACTGGACTGAAGTCTGGATGGACGGGAAATGGTTTTTTACAGAGTATTATTTCCCCGGACAGTTAGACCAGGCCTGGTTTTTTGCGGATGCCGGCCAGGCTTCGAAAGATGATCCTCAAAAGGCAATTTATGCATCTTCTTTCCGTCCGACAGGGATTTCTTTTCCTTTGGTATGGGACCGCAATATTCAATATGTGCCGGCGGAGAATGTCACGGAGCGGTACAATGAGCTTTATGCTTCACACTTGTCGGCTATTACAACCGGAGGCAATCATGTGCCGGTAAGGGTCAGTATGTTTGCGACCAACCAGTGTACCCGCACTTCTGATAGCCGGGTGGCTGTCAATGTGGATGTTTTTTGTGGAAAAATGCAAATGGGCGGGGGACGTACTTCGGGACCGTTGCAGGATATGAATGATGTGCTTACTTTTATGCTGGAAAAGAACAAGACTTATACCATCTGTTATACGGATGGAAAAGACCAGGCGAAAAGAGTGGAAGTGCAAGTAGAAACACAACCGAAGGATGTGAATTTATATATGCAATAGCAAAAGCGCGGGGAAAGGGATACTGTTCCTTTTCCCCGGCTTATTTCCGTTAAATGAATTGAAGGGTTTTAAATGAACCTTCCAACAAGTCTACCAATAATAATTTTCCGGACAACGTAGTTTTGCTTTCCAGGATGATTTTTAAGGTCTCTGCAGCCTGTATGGAACCGATTGTTCCCGGCAATGCACCAATAACACCCGAAGGTTGCTGAAAGCCAGCTATTTTTTCGTGATAAGGATAGAGATCGCGGTAATTTGGTCCTCCTTGATAATTAAACACGGAAATTTGGCCTTTAAACTCACAAATACTTCCATAAACGAAAGGTTTACCGGTTTCCATACACGCGTCATTAATCAGATAGCGGGAGGATAAATTATCTGTTGCATCTACTACAATATCATATTTTTCTATAATTTTGATTGCATTCTGAGCAGTCAGGCGGTGGGGTATGGCTATAAGGTGACATCCGGGGTTTAACGCTTTCAGTTTGTGTTCGGCGACTTCCACTTTCATTTTTCCTATACTTCCGGTATCATACAGGACCTGGCGTTGTAAGTTACTTTCTGATATGTGGTCATCGTCCATAAACCCCAATGTTCCGATTCCTGCAGCAGCCAGATAAAGAAGAATCGGGGAACCCAGTCCTCCGGCACCAACGACTAATACTTTGGCCTGCTTTATTTTTTCCTGGCCTTTTTCACCTATTTCTTTCAGCAGGATGTGACGGGAATATCTTTCTTGCATAGTTGTTTTTATTACATCCAGTTTTCCCAGTCTTTCCATACCGGTTCATACCCTTTTTGTCTGATGCTGTGGGCGACTTCTTCGGGAGTACGTTCGTCGCTGATATGAAATTGTTCCAGGGCCTGGGGATAGGTAAAATATCCTCCGGGTTCAGTCTTAGAGCCGGCGCTGAGCGAGGTTATTCCCAATGGGAGCATATTGTCCCGGAAGTAGGCTCCTTCCCGGGTAGATATGGAAATGTCCACATCATGGTCAAAGATTCTGAATGCAAAAATCAATTGTGCCAGTGCTTTGTCTTCCAAGATAACATTGGGTTGAAAATGTCCTTCGGAAGGACGCATGCGGGGAAAATTCACACTGTACCGGGTTTGCCAGTAATGTCGTTGCAGGTAGCGCAAATGCCGGGCCATCATCGTTACATCCGTTCGCCATTCTTCCAGTCCGATTAATACGCCCAACCCGATTTTATGAACTTTGGCTTGTCCCATGCGGTCGAATCCGTTTAGGCGCCATTCAAATTTTGATTTCATTCCTTTCGGGTGGTAAACATTATAGCGATTGCTGTTATAAGTTTCCTGGAAGCAGACAACCCCGTGCAGTCCGGAATGGGTAAGTCGTTCATATTCTTCTGCCTTAAGCGGCATCACCTCAATGGAAAGATTAGCGAACAGGGGGCGGGCTATTTGTAACGCCCGTTCCAGATAATCCACGCCGGCTTCTTTGGGATTTTCTCCTGTCACTATCAGGAGATTTTCAAAATCACCGAGTTTCTTGATGGCTTGCAGTTCGTTTAATATTTCTGCTTCACTGAGAATCACTCTTTTTAAAGGATTATTGTGATTAAAGCCGCAATATACACAGTAGTTCGTACAAGAGTTTGTAATGTATAAAGGTATGTACATGGAAATGGTCTTGCCAAATCGTTGCTGGGTGTATTTCTGGCTTAAAGCAGCCATCGGTTCCAGGTATTTTTCTGCTGCCGGGGAGATAAGGGCCATGAAATCCTCTACTTCCAGATGTTTCTTGCCCAGGGCCTTTTCTACATCTGCTGTTGTTTTGGAGTAGATTTCCCGGGTAGTGTCTTCCCAGACATATTTTTTTAGTTCTTCTGAAAACATGATATACGATGCATTTGCTCTTTGGGGTTGATGAATGTTGTTGCCGTTTAACCGAGGAATGTTGTCAGGGGACTGCTGGCCTCGGCGGATGCTTTTCCCGGTAATCCTGCTTCGAAGGCCATACGGCCTGCTTCTACGGCCTGTTTAAATGCTTCGGCCATTTTCACCGGATTGCCTGCGACGGCTATGGCTGTATTTACAAGTACAGCATCTGCTCCCAGTTCCATTGCCTCCATTGCATGACTGGGGGCTCCGATTCCTGCATCCACGACCACCGGGATATTGCTTTGTTCGATAATGATTTTCAGAAATTCCCGGGTTTGTAATCCCTGATTACTGCCGATAGGTGCTCCCAATGGCATGACAGTGGCTGCCCCGGCATCTTCCAGACGTTTACAGAGTACCGGGTCGGCCTGGCAATAGGGAAGAACTATGAATCCCATTTTAGCCAGTTCTTCCGTGGCTTTAAGTGTTTCCACCGGATCGGGCAATAAATAGCGGGGATCCGGATGAATCTCCAGTTTAAGCCAGTCAGTACCGAAAGCTTCCCGGGATAGCTGGGCTGCAAAAATAGCCTCCTTGGCATTTCGTACTCCTGAGGTATTGGGGAGCAATTGTATTCCCGGCCGAAGGATATGTTTCAGCATATCATCGTTTTTATCTTCCGCATGAATGCGTTTCATTGCTACCGTAACCAACTGACTGCCGGAAGCCAGGATAGCCTCTTCCATTTTATCATTGGATGAAAATTTTCCGGTTCCCGTGAATAGGCGGGAGGTAAAAGTATTATTTGCAATTTTTAAAGGTGTCATGAGATGTAGTATTTATGATATGAATAATTTTTTGTGTTTCAGAGTGCATGTTGTCGTTGTTTTTAATCAGTCCGGAAAGGGCAATGCCTTGTATTCCGGTTTGCATCAGAGGAGGGATGTCAGTTTCGGTGATTCCGCCGATGGCAAAGACGGGAAGGAACAGCTTGTTTTGCCGCATACACTCCAATAGTTTGCGGTAGCCTTCCAATCCCAGAACAGGACTGAGTTTTTCTTTGGTGGACGTATAGGAAAAAGGTCCGAGGCCAATGTAATCCACTTGTTGGAGGTGGCGCAGTTGTATGTTTTCCCAGGTGTTGCAGGTGGCACCGATTATTTTATCCGGGCCGAGGATTTTCCGGGCTTCCCGGGGGTCCATATCCTCCAGACCCAAATGGACCCCGTCTGCGTCCAGTTGCCGGGCAATTTCAACATGGTCGTTAATAATGAACAAAGCATTGTAGCGGTGGCAAATCTCTTTGATTAACCGGCCTTCTTTCAGGATTTCAGCGAATGGGGCGTTTTTCATGCGCAACTGAACCCATCGCATGCCGCCCCGGCATACCGCTTCAATTTGCTCACACAATGAAACATCGTTTTTAGGAGCGGTAATATACTGCAAATTCAACTCCATGGGAAAAGGTTTGGGACGGAAAGAGGCGTATGGTATTGTATGAAAGCCTAATTTACTGTCATTGCTTCTTATAACCCGGGTTATGTAAATCTGTGCTTTACTACATGCTTCGGTTAAAGGCAGACCTTGGGCAAGGAACGAAATTAAGGCTGCCGAAAGAATACATCCTGTGCCGTGCTTGCCGTATTTATCCCGGGGAACGGTAAAGCGGACAGTTTCTCCGGGAGTAATCAGGCAATCCGATACTTCCGTGCCGGGAGTATGTCCTCCTTTCCACAAAATATTCAGTCCGTGGTCATGGCAAACGGTTTGAAGGTCTGTTAGGGAAGAAGTGCCAAAAAGTTGATGCAGTTCTTCGGTATTGGGTGTAATCAGATATAACCTTTTCAGGACAGGAGCCAGCGTAAACCGTTCGGCAGAGTGGAAAATGTGACCTGCGGAAGCTTTGAGTATGGGGTCCCAGATGATTTTAATGGTGGGATAAGTGTCTTGCAGCCATGCCGTCAATTGTTCCAGCGTTTCCAGATTTTCAATCAATCCGATTTTAAGGTATTCCGGCAAATGCTTTTCAAATTGCAATTCACATTGTCGTTGAATTTCTGACAGAGGAATCCAGTGGGTGCCGGAATATTTATCTTCCTGTTGAAAAGTGATGGCGGAACAAATTCCCAATCCGTAACTTCCGGTGGCTTCACAAGTTTTCAGGTCGGCTGAAATTCCTGCTCCGGAAGAAGGGTCGAATCCTGCAATGCTCATCGTGAACGGAGTTTTCAGCCGGAGGAAGCGGGAGAGTGCCTCGTCGGGTTGTTCCCAAATATAGCCGAGTGCGGCAATTCCTTTGAATCCGGCCAGACGGCATGCATCTATGCGTTCGGGAGTGATTCCTCCCAAGGCAATGACATCAGCGGAAAGGCCTGACACATCCGGCAGGACGGGAAAACGGCTGTTATAGCCTTTTTTTGAAATGCTGTCGAATACAGGACTCAGGAAACAATAGGCAGGCCGGAACGGGAGATTTTGGATTTCCTCCACACTATGGCAGGAAATGCTGATGGGAACCCGAGGGTAGCGGTGGTAATTTTTTCCGTCTCCTCCCTTTAAATGGATGCCGTGTAAATGATAAGTCTCTGCCAGGTGATAATAATCGTGAAGTACTATCCGGCAGCGGTAGCCGGGCGCTATCTGCCGGATAAATTCTTCATAGCTTTCTGCAGTTGCACCGGGCTTGCGCAAGTGTAAAAGCGACAAACCGTGTGCAAACAGATTGTTGCAGATAACGGCTTCATCTTTCAGCCATTGCGGGGATGTAATAATGATTGTTTGCATCGTGTGCCGGTTGCTATTGTTTTCCGGTATTTATTTTTTCTCTTAGTTTTTTGCTGGCCCGCATGGAACAGAAGTGTTCTCCGCACATAGAGCAGAAATGAGCTTCTTTGTGTCCCTCTTCCGGCAGGGTTTCGTCGTGGAATTTTAAAGCTTTTTCCGAATCCAGGGCCAGGTGAAACTGGTCTTTCCACCGGAATTCAAAACGGGCTTTGCTCATGGCATAGTCATGGTAATAAGCTGCCGGGTGACCTTTGGCTAAGTCGGCGGCGTGGGCTGCCAGTTTGAACGTAATAACCCCTTCCTTGACGTCATCCCGGTTCGGAAGACCCAGATGTTCTTTCTGGGTTACGTAGCATAGCATGGCTGTTCCGAACCAGCCGATCATGGCTCCTCCGATGGCGGAAGTGATGTGGTCGTATCCCGGAGCGATGTCTGTGACTAATGGTCCGAGGGTATAAAAAGGAGCTTCGTGGCAGTATTTCAACTGCAATTCCATATTTTCTTTTATTTTGTGCATCGGGACGTGTCCCGGACCTTCTATAATGGCCTGGACATTGTGTTTCCAGGCTATTGCGCACAATTCTCCCAGCGTTTTCAGTTCTTCGATTTGTGCCGGGTCGTTGGCATCTGCTATACATCCGGGACGCAGGCCATCGCCTAAAGAGATTCCGACATCGTATTTTGCCAGGATTTCACAGATCTCTTCAAAGTGCTCATAGATGAAACTTTCCTGTTTGTGGGTTGTACACCAATGTGCCATAATGGAACCTCCGCGTGAAACAATTCCTGTGAGGCGTTTGAGGGTCAGAGGAACATGCTTCCAACGTAATCCGGCATGGATGGTAAAATAGTCGACGCCTTGTTCTGCTTGTTCTATGAGGGTGTCTTTAAAGATTTCCCAGTTTAATTTTTCGACGTCACCGTTTACTTTTTCCAGTGTCTGATACAGGGGTACGGTTCCGACGGGGACCGGAGAATTGCGGATAATCCATTCCCGGGTTTCGTGGATGTTTTTTCCTGTGGAGAGGTCCATGATGGTATCTGCTCCCCACCGGAAAGCCCATACGGCTTTTTCCACTTCTTCAGCAATGGAGGAGGTGACGGGTGAGTTACCGATATTGGCATTGATTTTTACCAGGAAATTCCGGCCGATAATCATGGGTTCGCATTCCGGATGGTTGATATTGGCCGGAATGATGGCACGTCCGGCAGCAATTTCCTGGCGGACAAATTCGGGCGTAATATAGTCCGGGATCCGGGCGCCGAAAGACTCTCCCTGTTCTTTTTTATATTTTTCACGTATTTGGTCTGCCAATTGGTTTTCCCGGATAGCGACATATTCCATTTCCGGTGTAATGATTCCTTGGCGGGCATAATACATCTGTGTGATTTGTTTCCCTTGTTGTGCCTGGCGGGGATGAACGTTGACATGTTCGAATCGGAGATGGTCCAGACTTTTGTCGGCCTGCCGCATTTTACCGTATTCTGAACTCAATTCTTTCAGTTTGCTGGTATCTTGCCGTTTTTCAATCCAGTTTTCCCGGAGCCTGGGGAGTCCTTTGTGTAGGTTTACCGTGTAGGTTGTATCGGTATAGGGACCGGAAGTATCGTAAACGACAACATCTTCATTTTCAATTTTACTGCCGTCCAGGTCCAGGGTTGGGGATAATTTGATTTTTCGCATAGGAACACGCAAATCAGGTTGTGATCCCGTGACATAAATTTTTTCTGATCCGGGTAACGGTCCCGTTGTTACGTCAAATGTTTCCATGATTGTATTTTATTTTATATTTCGACATTGTATTTTCGCTATCCGCCTTGTACGGCCTTGATGATAAGAATATGGCTGCCTTCACGGATGAAAGTGGTTTCCCATTGTGTTTTTGGGATAACGGTGTTGTCTATGGCTATCGCTATGTTTAGCGGTTGTATATCTTGCAGGGCAAGAAGTTGTGTCAGGCTTATTCCGGACTGGCATTCAACGGGGATGTCATTGATAAAAATCTGCATAAGCAATTCTTTCTTTTTATTTAAAGATTATCCGGGGGAAAGTAAAACGGACAGAAATAAACAGAATTGCTCTTGTTCCCTACGCCGGCATTACCCGGATCAGGTTCGAGGGTATAATCTCAGCCCGTAATGTTAAGGCACCCCTTTAATAATCCGTAGCAAAGTTAAACGAAAAAGATAAACCAGCAAATTTCTTTTATCTTTTGTGCAGAGATTGACATTTCGTTTCCGTACATCTGCATAAAGAAGGGGAAAAGTCCGTTTGATTATTCTTTTTTCCACTGCAACAACAGGAACAGTAAGCCCGGCATAAAAATAATCAGGGCGGCGATTTGAAGGGCAAAAGCAAGTGAAAAAGCATCGTTCAGCCATCCGATGAAAGGAGCCATTACCGCAAAAATCAAGCGGATGATAAAATTCCGGATAGATAAAACAGTGGCTCTCATTTCGGAAAAAGTCTGGCGGTTGATGTAGCCTTTCAGAATGGGAGTGGCAAAGCCCCGGACAATATAGAAAATGAAAAGCAAAAAAAGACTGAAATAATTGAGGCTATATGCAACAGACAAATATCCGCCGACAATAAACAACAAAATGAAAATATAGGTTTTATTTTCCCCCAATCTGGCATTTAAGGCATCTGAATACAGGGCTGCAATTCCGACAGTCAGATTAAGAATTGTCCATACGATTCCGAACCAGGCTGTCGGTAAGGCTATATGTATCAAGACGGGTTGTACGAACCACGCCATAGTGAGAGTAGCTGTGCCGATAATGCCTGAAAATATGATGTTATAACAAAGATTTTTATTGGTAATCAGGGAATAACGGATAATTGCTCCTATGTTCCGGATGGGATTTTCTATGTGTTTTCTGGTATAAAATTCCCGTAGGAACAGGGCTGCCGGGATTCCTATAAAGGCAACACCAACCTGGCAATAGAAAGGCAGGCGTAAAGAAGAGGTTGCCAATAAACCTCCGCATATTCCTGCAAATGCCTCTGAAAAGTTACCCACCATGGTGACTTTCCCTTCGTATTTGAGGTATTCGTCTTCCCGGTTGTATTTTATCATCGTATCGTATAATAAGGCCGAATCTGCACCTGAAACAAGGCTTTGTCCGGTTCCCAGTAAAATTTCAGCCAGAAGAAATGCATAAAAGGTATCTGAAAAGGAATAACAGACAAATCCGCCGAAAGCGATCAGGCAACCGCTTATCAGACAATTACGCCTTCCCCAGGCATCTGCCAGATAACCGGTTGGAATATCCAGACTGACCGAAACGATGGAATATACGCTTTTGAGTAAAAGAATTTCTTTCAATCCGAGCCCGTTTTCTTCGTAGAATAAAACGATAATGGGCATAATCAAGGTAAACCATTTGGATATCTTGACTAAATAAAGAGAAATAATATTTTGCCTGAATGCATTCACGAATAAGGCCTGTTTTATGTGGCAAAGATAAAGAAATGACAATAAAATTGCACATGAATTAAGAAAATGTGCAATTCCGTTTTGATTTTTAATATTAATATCTAATTTTGCTTCAAATTGAAACCATATAATCATTTTATTTATGAAAATTGAAAGGATTAGTGATATATATGAAGTGTTGAAAGGGTACACACATAAAAAACGTTTGGTCGTAGCCTATGCCAACGACAGTCATTCGGTGGAAGCTGTTCATGCAGCAGTTCAGGCTGGTTTGGTAGAAGGTATCTTAGTGGGGGATCGGGAAAGAATCTGTGAAGTTTGTCAGGAAAACGGTTATGATGTGTCCTGTTTCCGGATTGTTCACGAGCCGGCAGAGATGCGTGCTGCTGAAACGGCTGTTGCTATGGTGCGGAACGGAGAAGCTGATGTGATCATGAAAGGATTGGTCAGTACGGATAAGTATATGCGTGCTATCCTGAACAAAGAAAAAGGTTTGGTTGCACCTAATACCATTCTTTCCCATGTCACCGTAATGGAATGTCCGGCCTATCACAAATTGTTGACGATTAGTGATGTGGCGGTTATTCCTTGTCCGGATTTAAGCCAGAAAATGGCTATGATAAAGTATGTGACCAATACGGCAAAGGCCTTGGGGGTGGAGACACCAAAAGTGGCTTTGATTGCTCCGACAGAACAGGTGCTTCCGAAAATTCAGTCGACGGTGGATGCTGCTGTACTATCGAAAATGAATGAAAGGGGACAATTGACCGGGGCGGTGATTGACGGGCCTATGGCGTTGGATGTTGCGGTGGATAAAGAAGCTGCCGATATCAAGAAAATACGGTCGGTGGTGGCCGGTGATGCTGATTGTCTCATATTTCCCAATCTGGAGTCGGGAAATGTTTTTTATAAGACCAATAGTAAACTGGGAGGTTCCAGGCAGGGGGCCGTCCTGATGGGAGCCCAGGTTCCCAGTGTGTTGTCTTCCCGGGGCGATAATGTGGAGACCAAATTAAATTCTATTGCTTTGGCGGCAATTCTTTCTGCCTGAAAAAAATACTGCCATTTCGCAGGAGTGCGGAATGGCAGTATAAAAAATACCGGTATGCAGTTCCGGCTTAATTCAGTTGTCCTGTTTCTGCTTTTCGGATCATATCTTTGTTTGCTGTAATATATACCTCTACGCGGCGATTTTGTGCGCGTCCCTCGGCAGTATTGTTGTCTGCAACCGGTTGGTCGTAGGCAAGTCCTTCCGTTGTGATTCGGGAACGGCTGATACCTTGTCCTACCAGAAAATTGGCAACGGCCTCGGCCCGTTCTTTTGAAATCCGTTCATTCACAGCCCGGCTTCCGGTATTGTCCGTATGTCCGTAAATGGTGATGTCTGTGTCAGGAGAATTTTTCAGGGAATTGGCAAATTTAGTCAATGCCTCGCGGGAGGAAGCACTCAGTTCGCTTTTGTTGGTTGCAAAAAGGATTCCGTTATCAAAGGTAACTTTTATTGCCTGAAGGTTGTTGGCATCCTGTACTGTTTCCACTTTTGCTCCTTCGATAGCTTCCAATTCTTTTTTCTGTTTGTCCATGCGGCGCCCGATTAAAGCTCCTGTTCCGGAACCGACAGCAGCTCCGATAGCCGCTCCGATGGCTGCTCCTTTTCCTTTGCCGGCCAGGGCGCCAATACCAGCTCCTAAAGCTGCTCCGCCTCCTGCTCCGATGGCTGCTCCTTTCCCTGTGTTACTCATACTTGCACAACCGGATAGAAGGGTTTCTGAACAAATAACACTTCCTCCGAGAATGATTACTGTAATAAGATTTCTTACTTTCATATAGCGAATGTTTTAGAGTTTTAAATGATCAGTCCGCAAAGTTAAAAACTATCTTTGTAGTCTGCTGTATTTTAACGTCGGATTTTATACTTTTGTTCTTTAGATTTACAATATTCATATTTGTTTATTTATGGCAGTATATTTTATTAGCGGAATTGATACAGATGCCGGGAAATCAATTGTAACGGGTGTTCTTGCCCGGAGCCTCCGTCGGCAGGGAATCAGTGTAATTACCCAGAAATTTATCCAGACCGGTTGTACCGGTATCTCGGAAGATATTCTCAAACACCGGGAGATTATGGGAATAGAACCCCAGGAGGTGGATAAAGACGGGACTACCTGTCCTTATGTAATGACTTATCCGGCGTCTCCGCATCTGGCCGCTGAGATAGACCATGTGGTGATAGACACCGGAAAGATTCATCGGTCTACCGAGAAACTGGCTTCCCTTTATGATGTGGTGTTACTGGAAGGGGCTGGAGGATTGTATGTTCCGGTCAGCCGTGATTTTCTGACCATGGATTATATTCAGGAATATGCTTATCCTTTGATTTTAGTCTCTTCTTCGAAGTTGGGAAGTATCAACCATACCTTGATGAGCCTGGAATTGTGCAGATACCGGGGAATAGAGGTGAAATATGTCGTCTATAATGATTTCCCTAACGACAGCGAATGGATAAAAAACGATTCCATTACTATTATCCGGAAATACCTGGAAGAACATTTTCCTGCATGCCGCTTGCTGGAACTACCGGTAATAGAAGGAGAGCAATGGCCGGAATTGGAATTAGAAACAGGGAAGTAAGAAGTCCGGAGTGAAAAGAGTTGAATTGTTATCGCCGGCAAAAGACCTGGCTATCGGGATGGCAGCCATTCAGAACGGAGCGGATGCCGTGTATATCGGTGCTCCGGCCTTCGGTGCCCGTAAGGCTGCTGCCAATAGTATCGCTGATATTGCAGAATTGGTCAGATATGCCCATCGGTTTTATTGCCGGGTGTTTGTTGCCTTAAATACGATTTTGTATGACCACGAATTGGCGGAAGCTGAGAAAATGATCCGCCAGTTGTACGGAATTGGAGTGGATGCCCTCATTGTTCAGGACCCCGGAATTTTACGTCTGGATTTACCTCCGGTTTGTTTACATGCCAGTACTCAGATGCACAACTATGACCTGGATAGAATTAAATTTCTGGATCAGGTTGGTTTTCAACGGATAGTATTGGCCAGGGAGTTGTCATTGGAGCAAATCCGGGAAATCCGGAAAGAAGTAAAGGCAGAACTTGAAGTGTTTGTTCATGGGGCATTGTGTGTGAGCCTTAGCGGTCAGTGTTACCTCTCCCAGCACATGTTCGGCCGTTCTGCAAACCGGGGAGAATGTGCCCAGCCTTGCCGGATGAAATGGTCGGTATCGGATCAGTCCGGAAAAGTGATTTTGGACAATAAATATATACTGTCTTTAAAGGATTTAAATGCTTCTTCCTTTATCAAAGATTTAATAGATGCAGGGGTTGATTCTTTCAAGATAGAGGGACGTCTGAAAGATGAGAACTATGTAGCGAATGTAACTCATTACTATTCTTCGCTTATAGACAAATTTCCGGAAGTAAAAAGGATAGGTTCCGGAAAGAGCGTTGTTTCTTTCAAGGCAGCTCCTGAGCGGAGTTTTAACCGGGGATATTCCACCTATTTTTTGGAAGGACGCCCATCCGGGCTGGTTAATCCGGATTCCCCCAAGTCCATGGGAATGTATATCGGCAGAGTTTTGCAAACGAAGGGAAACAGAATCTGTGTAGAAGGAGAAGAGACCATAAATAACGGAGATGGTTTATGTTATCTGGATGGGGGAGAATTGAAGGGGATAAGGGTTAACCATGCAGATGGAAAATGGCTGGTATGTAATGAAGTTGTGAAAATAAAAGCGGGAACGGAATTGTACCGGAATTATGACCGTTGTTTTATTTTGCAGGTAGAAAAAATGAAATCCGTCCGGAAGATAGCTATCCGTATGGAAGTAAATGTTGTTGGGAGACATTTGGAAATTGGTTGTACGGATGAAGACGGGAATCGGGTGGTTGTGCGCTCCGAGGAGGCTTTTGACGATGCGAACCAGGTGGGGCAGTGTGAACGGTTGGTACAGCAATTGAAAAAATGCGGGGAAAGCAATTATGTTTGTGAAGGAGTTGAATATGTGGGTGAAAAGGTTTTGTTTGTACCTGCAGTTGCCGCAAATGCTTTGCGAAGGAGGGTATTGGAAGAGTTGGAGGGTTTGAGGGAGGAAAAGAGGGAAAGGCTGCTTCCCGGGAAAGAAGACAAACGGGCGGTTTATCCTGTTCCGGCCGACTGGCGTTTGAATGTTGTGAATCGGAATGCCCGGGCTTTCTATGCGGAACATGGTGTTGGTGAGGTGGAAGCGGGATTTGAGAAAAGCAGGATTTCAAAAGGGCGGGATTTGATGCATTCGCGGTATTGCATTCTTCACGAATTGGGGCGATGCAGGAAATTCCACCGGAATGCGGATATTCAGTTTCCTTTGTTTCTTTTTAATGCAAAGCACCGTTTTTTGCTGGAATTCGATTGTAAGGAATGTTTTATGAAAATAAAAGGTTCGTAGAAGGTAAAATGGATTCCCGGCATTTGTATATTTTTAATCCGGATTGTGAATTGGCAATTGCTAACGGCAGTTGTTTTTATACACCTTCTGCCAATGTGGTGAAGATGGGGGAAGATTTGGCTTTTTTGCCTGCCTGGTTGGGAAAGCCGGACGATATGGTGTTAGTAAAAGAATTGCCGGATGCTTCTTTCCGGAATTTTTTGTCGGAGGAGTTGCTGTTGAGGTGTTTGCCTGTACGGGAAAGTGAATTGGACCGTTATTCCGGATTGGTGGGCGTTCCTTGGGGAAAAAGTCCCAAAATATGCCATTGGCTGGAAAAAAAAGGACTGGGAGAGGGATGGAGACCGGAGCAGAAAGAATGGTATAGTAGAAAGAAGGCCAGGGAGGGTTTGAAGTTGTTGATACAAAATCTACCTTTCCTTTCGGAGGATATTTTGCCGCATGTCTGTTATTCTCTGTCCGAATTGGAACAAAAAACCGGAGAAGGGTATTGGCTGGTAAAAGCCCCCTGGTCTTCGTCCGGGAAAGGGCTGTTGACTTTAAAAGGAAGGCCTGGCTGTAAGGAAAAAGAGTGGTTGAAGGGAATGTTCAGGAGACAAGGGTATTTAATGCTGGAGAGGATGCTGGACAAGGTGGAAGATTTTGCGATGGAATTTCTGGCTGACGAACAGGAGGTGAATTTTATGGGGTGGTCTTCTTTTACAACAGGAGTGCATGGAGAATATACCGGAAATTATTTGGGCTCCCAGGAAAATATAGAAAACAAATTGGCTGCCTGCTTAGGCAGTGAGAAAATCAAGGCCATCCGGCAGGAGGTTCCCCGGATGTTAAGGAAGATATTGCCGGATTACCGGGGATATTTAGGGGTGGATATGATGATATACCGGGGGAAACAAGGAGATTATAACCTTCAACCTTGTGTAGAAATCAATTTACGGTACAATATGGGTATTGTAGCTTTGTTTTTGGCCCGGAATTATTTGTGTGAGGGAACTTGCGGTGAATTTACGATCCGGTTTTATCCGCAGGCGGGACAGGCATGGCAGAAACATCACCGGATGCTTCGGGAGTTTCCTGTGGTGTATAAAAATAACCGGATCAAGTCCGGTTATTTAAATCTTACTCCTGTGACCGAAGCCACTCATTTCATAGCTTCCCTTTGTTGTTACTGAATTTTGGTATCTTTGAGAATCACGTCATGCGCTCCTCCTTCTACGATGGAAGTGGATGATACAAGTGTAATTTTAGCTCTTTCCTGTAACTGGGAAATTGTGACAGAGCCGCAACTGCACATAGTGGATTTGATTTTTCCCAGGGTAATGGCCAGGTTATCTTTCATTTTTCCGGCATAGGGGACGTAACTGTCTACTCCTTCCTCAAATTTCAAAGCAGCCTTGGCATTGCCTCCCATGTCATAGCGTTGCCAGTTTTGAGCCCGGTTGGAACCTTCTCCCCAGTATTCTTTTACGTAGCTGTTGCCAATGGCTAATTTTTTGCTTGGACTTTCATCAAAACGGGCAAAATAACGGCCCATCATCAGGAAATCCGCGCCCATAGCCAAAGCTAACGTCATGTGATAGTCGTGTACCAATCCTCCGTCGGAACAGATGGGGACATAAATTCCGGTTTGTTCGAAATATTCCTGCCGGGCCTGGCAGACCTCTATCAGGGCGGTGGCTTGTCCGCGTCCTATCCCTTTTTGTTCACGGGTGATGCAGATGGAGCCGCCTCCAATGCCTACTTTTACGAAATCGGCACCCGCTTTTACCAGATACAGGAATCCTTCCTTGTCTACGACATTACCTCCGCCAACTTTCACTTCGTCGTTGTAGGTTTCTTTAATCCACCGGATGGTGTCAAATTGCCATTCGGAAAAACCGTCGGAAGAGTCTACAACCAATACATCTACGCCGGCATCTACCAGAGCGGGTACCCGTTCTCTGTAATCGCGGCTGTTGATTCCGGCACCGACCATGAGTTTTTTATGGCTGTCTAAAAGTTCATTGGGATTTTCCATGTGGTTGTCATAATCTTTGCGGAAGACAAAGTATTGAAGTTTTTGGGCTTCATCTATGATAGGCAGGCAATTCAGTTTATGGTCCCAGATAATGGTATTGGCTTCGCTCAGAGTAATCCCCAGTTTACCGACAATCAGGTTCTCGTAAGGAGTCATGAATTCGGACACGGGTTTATTTAAAGGGTCTGTTTTTAAACGGTAGTCACGGCTGGTAACCATCCCCAGCAATTTTCCGTTGGCAGTACCGTCATCGGTAATAGCAATACTGGAATGCCCGGTTGCCTCTTTCAGGTTCACTACGTCCTGGAGGGTAGAGTCAGGGCGCAGATTGGAATCACTTACTACAAATCCGGCTTTGAATTTTTTCACCCGGCGTACCATTTCAGCTTGATTTTCAATTGGCTGAGAACCGAAAATAAAAGATAACCCTCCGTTCCGGGCCAAAGCTATCGCCAGTCCGTCGTCTGATACAGCCTGCATTACGGCAGATACAAACGGTATGTTTAATTGAATCTTTGAAGTTTCTCCTTGCCGGAATTTTACGACGGGAGTTTTTAAAGAAACATTGTCGGGGGTACATTCTTTGGTTGTAAGAGAAGGAATTAACAGATATTCTCCAAATGTTCTTGATACTTCTTTAATGTAATGGGCCATATTCTGAGGATTTTAAAAATTGAGCGAAATTACTCAATTCTCTTCATATAGCCAAGGGGGGATCGTTATTTTTTCATAAAAGGAAATATGTTTTCATTTTCCTTTTAAAATTTGCTGGATTGCTGGCGTTATATCCTGGTTTTTATGAATGCGGACAGGACGTACGCCGGCCGCTTCTGCGCATTCGACATCGCGGGTGCTGTCACCGATAAACCAGGATAAGTCTTTGTCGATGTGGAATTCTTCGATGGCCCGGTTCACCATATAAGGGGACGGCTTCCGGCAAACACAGGTTTTTACGCTTTCGTGATGGGGGCAATAGTAAATTTTGGTGATGGCAATCCCGCAGGCTGCCAGCTCATCGCACATTTTCCGGTGGACGGCTTCGACGTCTGCTTTGGTATATATCCCTTTGGCTATTCCTCCCTGGTTGGTGATCACAAAGAGTAAATATCCGGCATCCTGAAGTTTTTTCATACCTTCAATCACTCCCGGATTGAAAACAAAATCCTGTGGTTTGTAGATGTAATAGTGTCCTTTATCCGAGTTGATGGTTCCGTCCCGGTCAAAAAAGACAGCTTTTTTTAAAGGTTGGGATTGTCCGAATCTTTTTTTCATGTCCGGTTTTACGTTGTATTCGGATGTTAAGTTTGCCTTTGAGGTCATTTTATTATTTTTTACAGGCAGGGAAGTTACAGATTGAATTAATGCATGATTTTAAAAATCAATTCTTTCAACAGTTCCCCATCTGAAATATTAGCATTACCGACTCCTTTTGCTTTCATGTCATATTCCCGGAGTAAAGAAATGATGCTTGCACATTTTACAGCATTGTATACCCTGCTTCCGTCTGTATAATCTTTCATAAAAAAAGGATGAACCCCAAGCAGGCGGGCCATTTCCTGTACATTGGGAGTGGATTTTTTCTGATAGTGATAGGTCAACAGGTTCAGAAAATAACGAAAAAGGGTCGTGATGGTCATGACCAACGGATTGTTTTTGGGATTTGCCTCGAAGTAATTAACAATGCGGTTGGCTTTGAGATGGTCTTTCCGGATGAGGGCACTCAGCAGTTCAAAGCTGTTGAAATCTTTGCTGATACCGGTATGTTCTTCAACTAAAGCTTCCTGTATTTCACCTCCGCGGGGGAGCAGGAGCACCAGTTTGTCTATTTCGTTGGCTACCCGGCTGAGGTCCGTTCCTAAGCTTTCTGCCAAAATGCCTGCGGCTTTTGTGGTGATTCCGTAGGAATTCTCTTTGCAGTAACTGATGATCCATTCCGGGACTTTGTTGTCATATAGTTTAGCCGATTCAAAATAGACGCAATGGGGGGTATTGCCTAATTTTTTGAATACACCTTTCCGTTTGTCCGGTTTTTTGTTTTTGTAAGCAAATAAAAGAACCGTGGATGGCTGGAAATGGTCGATGTAGGGAAGCAGATTATCAAAATCCCGGATGTTCTGGGCCTCCCGGATGATGATTACCTGATGTTCCGCCATCATGGGAAAACGGCGGGCTATATCAGTTACCGTACTCATATTCACGTCATTTCCGTAGAGTATGGTTTGGTTGAAAGCCTTTTCTTCTTCGGATAATACAGTTGTTTCCACCAAAGTAGTCAAGCGGTCGATAAAAAAAGGTTCTTCCCCGCAGAGAAAATAGATGGGCTTGTATTTTTTGTTTTTAATATCTTTCCTGATTTCGTCGAAAGTCATGGCGGTCATGTGCTAATGGAGTACATTGGTTTCGAATAGGTCAGGCAAAGTTAGAAAAACTTTTAACCTGTCGGCGTTGCGGATTTATTTTTGTTGTATTCTTTGAACGATTTCTTCTATTTCCGCATCTTCTCCATAAGGATCGTAGGCTGCTTTCAGGTTATTGCCGAATAGCAAAGCCAGGGATTGCCAGAAATAAGCGTTGACAGCTCCTTTGTATTCCCGGATATGGGCAAAGGAAGTGTGATTGGTTTCCCGGTATATTAGTCTAACTAAAATGCGGCCTTGGGTAACACTCAATTTCGTAAGCGGAGTTTTGAATGTTTTCATGAGCCGGGCATATTCTTCCCGGATAATGGCTTTCCGTTCTGATTCTTTGGTGGTGTGGGCGAGTTGTTCCTCTATTTCAGTGATTTTAGCTGCTGCCAGAAGAGCATAAGGATATACTTTTCTGACATTGTATTCCAAACGTGTATTCCGGCGGTTATACCTATCGTACCATTTCCGGCTGCGTGTCTTTGCCTGAACCACCACTTCCCGCAAAAATACCTGGGGAAGTGTATCTCCTTGTGTTACAACCGAACGTAAGGTCTGTGACTTTTGAGCCGATAAAGTATTTGCACAAAATATAAAAAGTATGGCGAAGAATATTCTCAGCATCCCAAAATATTTTGCTATTTTTGAAGCGTAAAAATACGAAATAATTGTGGACGAACAGTTTCAGGATTTATTTAAAATCAGAAGGAATCGTAAAAAAACGGAAATCGGTAATATTTTGATTGCCGAACCTTTCCTCCAGGGAAAATATTTTTCCCGTGCTGTGATTTATATAGTTGAGCATGACAGGAAAGGGAGTATCGGTTTTGTTTTGAACAAACCGATGCTTTATTCGGCTTCTGATTTGGTAGATGAGTTAAGTGGCGTTCATTTTCCGGTATATGTCGGTGGCCCTGTAGAGACCAATCAACTGTATTATATCCATACTCATCCGGAGCTTGATGATGCATTGCACATTGCGAATGGTATTTATTGGGGTGGTGATTTTGCCATGTTGACCCGGATGCTGAAAAAACAGCTGATACTTCCGGAAGAAATCCGTTTTTTTGCCGGATATAGCGGTTGGTCTGAAGGTCAGTTGGAGAGAGAACTGGAAGAGAATACCTGGATGGTGGGGGC
>ERZ778517.27-NODE-27-length-151084-cov-8.222759_pt1 | contig 151084 bp, 134 predicted proteins | sample MGYA00510341_ERZ778517 | MGnify/ENA primary metagenome ERZ778517 (study PRJEB29527, sample SAMN07138964) | mouse gut metagenome | material: feces | host: mouse | place: China:Nanjing | collected 2016-01-25 ...
ACGAGACAGACCGCCTGACCAAACTGACCAACTCCCTGCTCACGCTCAACAACCTCACGACAAAGGGGCTGATCCTTGACCGGAGCATATTTGACATTAATCAGGTCATCAAAAATACGGCAATGTCCTTCGAGGGAACATGCCGCCAAAAGATGATATCCATCGATCTGGTCCTGACAGGAGATGAGATGTATGTGAATGCAGACATGGTGAAGATCCAGCAGGTGCTCTACAATCTGGTGGACAACGCCATCAAATTCAGCCACAAGAATTCTTCTATTAAGATCGAGACCGTGGAGAAGTCAAACAAACTGCTGGTATCCGTCAAGGATAACGGCATCGGCATCCCCAAGGACAGCATCCGGCTGATCTGGAACCGCTTCTACAAGACGGACCTCTCGCGCGGCAAGGATAAAAAGGGAACCGGCCTCGGTCTCTCCATCACCAAAGAGATCATCCAGTCCCACAACGAGAACATCAATGTGATCAGCACGGAAGGCGTAGGGACGGAATTTATCTTCACACTGGAGAAGGCCGGGGAGGACTGAATCCCCCCCCGGCCTTCTCCGCAGTTTACCCCCAGGTAATGTCTGATGTCAGCCTGTCTCCACCTTTATCATCACCTCATCCAGTTCCCCGCGTTCCAGCAGCGGCGCCATATCCTCGAGCGGTCTGCTCGCCATCTGCCCGTCTTCTTTCATATAGCTGGCCTGTTTCGGAACGATCTTCTGCGTGATATCCGCATTTACCGTGCAGACAACGGGGCCGTCGCAGTCCAGGACTGCCTTGATCTGCTGTGCGAGATCCGCCTCGTTCTCGATGTGCATCCCCCTGATCCCGAAGGCTTCCGCTATCTTTTTCATATCCGGAAGCGTGAGTCCGCTCTCCCCGGTGCACCCGGTAAGCCGCCCCTTGAAATTGCCGTTCTGGGAGCCATAGATCATGCTGTACCCCTTATTGTCTATCACAAAGAGCTTCACCGGCAGGTTCCGACGCCAGATGACCTCCAGCTCCTGCATGTTCATCGCCGCGCTCCCGTCCCCTGTCACGCACACTGTGCGGCGGTTTCCGGAAGCGATACAGGATCCGACGCACGCCGGTATGTCATAGCCCATCGCCGCCAGATTTTTGGTCAGGAACGCGCGCTGTCCCCACTTGATCCGGAAGGACTTCATCGCGATATCCACGGCGGTTCCCGAACTGGTGAACTGATACAGATCCTCCGCCTTCATCTGTGCGGAGATCTCCTCGATCAGATGGTAGGTGCTGACAAATCCCTCACCCGCCTCCTGCTCCGGAATCGTATTGGGATATTTCTCCCATATACTGCCGCAATACGACATCCACTCTGACCTGTCCCTGGACACAATCTGTGTTTTTCTCTCAAGCATCTTCTGTATAAAGGAGCCGGCATCGCACACTGCCTTTATCTGCGGATGGACATTTTTCTTATCCATCTCATTCGGATCGATATCCACCATGACATGGACGGCTTTCGCCAGAAACCTGTCATAATTGTACCCGGAGCTGAGCAGGTTGATCCTGGTTCCCAGCGTCAATACGAAATCAGCATTCTGCAGTATGATGTTCGCCGCCCTGTGCCCCACAGATCCCGGTCGGCCAAAATAGAGCGGATTGTCATCCTCAATCAGATCCACGCCGTTCCAGGATACCATCGCCGGAATCCCGAGAGATTGATACAGCTCCCGCGCTGCCTCCACGCAATGGCTCAGCCGGATCCCGTGTCCGAGGATCAACAGAGGCCTCTTTGCCCGGTTCAGCAGGGCGATCGTCTCATCAACGTCCGCATCCCTTGCCGGATATGCCTCCAGAGCCTCATCGAAGCCTCTCAGCTCATCCGGCTCGATCTGCATCGCCTGGATATCCAGCGGAATGTCCAGCCAGACCGGTCCTGGTCTTCCGTTTACAGCGACCGCTGCGGCTTTTTCCAGCTCATAGCGTATCATTGCCGGATCCCGCAGCTGTACGGCATATTTAGTGTAGGACGCTGCCATGGATAAAATATCCACTTCCTGAATGCCAAACTGCCGAAGCCCCGGCGTCCGCAGGTCATCCCGCTTCACCTGACCGGAGATGAACAATACCGGTATGGAGTCCATGTAGGCTCCCGCAAGTCCTGTCAGGGCATTCGTCCCGCCCGGTCCGCTGGTGACAAGGCAGGCGCCATAACCTTCACGCACCCTGGCATAGGCTTCCGCCGCGATCGCCGCCCCCTGTTCATGAATCATGCACACCCCCTCCACCTGGGGATTGCTCCCCAGGGAATCGTTCAGGTGCATCGCGCCGCCGCCGGCAATATAAAACACCTTATCAATATTCAGGTCTGCAAGAAATTGAATGATATAATCTGATACTTTCAACCTGCTCCACTTTCCTTTCCTATATGATCATTCAGCGAATTTAGATTCCGTGATGAACGTAATATCCATCTGCCCCTGCACGGACTGTCTGAAATCCCGGAACATCTCGAGGATCTCCGCGTTCAGCTCATCCATGCTCATCCCCGGATTGATCCGCGGCAGCTCCTCATCCACATAATTGTCCTTGTGGGAATCCGAAAAGCCGTCAAACCCAGCCAGGACTACCTCCCTCACGTGCAGCTTGCTCAGCAGCCGCAGGCACAGGATCGTCGCATTGTCAAAATGCGGCCATCCGCGCTTGATCAGCATATTGAAATTAACGATATACTCCCCGGCCTCCGCGCAGTTTTTGATATTTGACAGCAAGAGCTTTGCCTTGGACTGCAGAACCTCCGGATAGACATCCTTCGCGTAGGCGTAACGCATCTGATTGCTGAAAAACAGATAATCATATTCATACTCGACGCTCACCGCATTGATCCCGATGCAGACAGGCTTCTCCTTCTCAATATACGCCCTGATGGCCTCCCTTTGCTTCTTCAGCGAAGTGCCAGGTGAGAGTAGCAGTATCCTGCGATCCCGCCACTTTGCCCTCAAAGCGTCATATACCGCATGGTCATCCACCGCCTGACTGCGGTACTCCAGATACTTCTGCTCGAGCAGGTCATAATCATACTGCGCCCGCTGACTCTCGGACAAGGAACTGATGATGCTGTGCATCTCCAGCGCGCTGGTCCTGTGATTATCCCTCAGGTATGCAATGTTGTTCACATGGGCACAGTATGTCCCCGCGATAAAATACGGTGTGGAATACCCCCATGTATAACGGCTCTGAAAGGATTCCATATACGTATCGATCGTGTCCAGGATCATATTCATGTCATAACCGGTGTGGTACTTCTTATTCAGGAAGCTTGCCATCAGCTCCGTCGTCGTGTTGCCGGCTCCGCGCCCCATACCGCAGAGCGAGGCGTCGATGATCACCCGCCGCTTCCCGTACAGCTTCTGCACGAAGATCTGGGACATGGCAAACGACATCTGCCTGTTATTGTGGGAGTGAAATCCGAGCATGATCTCCGGTCTCAGATTCCGATCCAGTATCCCGACGATCCGCCCCATATCCTCATAATCCATCGCCCCAAAGGTATCTACCACCGAGAGGGCGCGAGCATCGGAAGCGTTGACCGCGCCGGCGAGCGCTTCCAGTTCCTCGTCCGAATAGGACATCGTATTTGCCGCCTGGAAAAATACCTGATACCCTTTCCCATGAATCGTCCTTCCCAGGGCGATCCCCTCTCTGAAATGCGCTTTGGGAAACACGACCCGGATCGCACCGATCGTCTGATGATCGCAGGGCGGCAGGTTTGACAGATCATACCGGTCCCAGTCGATCATGGCAACGAGCAGGGCACTACCGCTTTTTCCGGTATTTTTTTCAATCAGATACGGCTTGATGTCATCCGGGACATGATAAAAGGTCTTCCCCTCCTTATGGGGCGCATCTTTCAGCCACCCGCACTCTATGATCTCCAGGTTGGCTTCCTGGAGCCTCCGTATGATCCCTTTTATTGCCGGCGTCCCAAACTCGGCATCCACGATATATGCGCCGTCACGGAGCGTACAGTCCAACAACATTACCTGTCTCATCAGCGTTTCTTCCCTCCCCTCACCATCACCGGCACACCTCTCTCTGTCAGGTACTTCATCATCCGATAGTACAGCAGAAAGAACCGATAGTATGGCTTATCCTTGTATATATCCAGCACGCGCTGCTTGAAATTATCATTCGCTGTGTACGTGTACCCGGGAATCTGCAGCTCCCACAAAAGCATCCAGCGGGTAAAAAAATCAAACAGCAGCTCTTTCTCGATCTTCTCCAGGCTGGAGGCCCTCAACATTCCGCTCTCGACGGAAGGCCGCAGTAACGTCATAAAATTCGTATAAAAAACCTGATCCTGGTTGTAAGTCAGAAGCTTGTTTTTCAGCTGCTGTAAATCCGCAAATCTCCTGTATAAGACCACACCCCTGTTTCTCTTCTCATACATCCTGCACAGCTTCCAGACCTGCCAGAGCTTCAGGTCACAGCCGCTCAGATCCTCCATCAGATCCTGGCACTCCGTATCCCACACGGTAAATGCCCCGATCCACGTCGCGTTGAAGCTGACTCTGCGCATAAAGTGATCAAAATCCAAGACTTTCGATCTCCTGTCAGGCTGATCCCTTTTCGGATTCAGGAAAAACAGATGCGGTTTCTCATCCATATATTTCCTGGCTATATCACACATATAGGAAATCGTTCCCGGTCTATATACAATGGAATCATTGCTTAATTTACGCAATATACCGTTTGCACGACTTAGAGCCATAGGAAAATTCCTGTCTTCGATATTCTCAGCATTCCGAAAATAATAAATATTTTCATATTTCTCTGAATACTGTTTCCCTATTGCTTCTGTAGCCCCTTCATCCCAAGATACATTGTCTGAAATAATAATTTCTACTTCTTCTGTTAAAAATTCAGGTTGCCCAACTAAAGATTCTAAACAAACCCTCAAACATTCCGAACGACTCCACGTTGGGATACAAATACTCAATAAAGGTTTCTTTTCCATAATCAGACTATCCCCCGTCACTTGTTCATAAAATCATTGTAATGCTGTATGACTGTCTCCGTATCCCCGATCTCCTTCATGACACCGTCATGGATCCATAAAACCCTGTCACACAATGACCGCAGCGTCTCCATACTGTGGGAGACGATCAGCACCGTCGTGTTGACATCCGTGATCAGCTCCCGCATCTTGGCGAAACTCTTCTTCTGAAAACGGCTGTCTCCCACACTCAGCACCTCGTCCACAAGCATGATATCCGTCTCCAACATGGCCGTGATCGCAAATGCCAGCTTTGAATGCATACCGCTGGAATACGTCGCCACCGGCCTGTCGATAAATTCTCCCAGCTCCGAAAACTCGATGATCTCCTGCATCTTCTCCCTGATCGCCTTCTCCGAAAATCCGAGCAGCATCCCGGAGAGCATGATGTTTTCCCTGCCGGAGAGCCGGCTGACAAATCCGATTCCCAGCGCCATCAGAGACACTGTATACCCATGCAGGTCGATCTCCCCGACATTCGGCGCAAAGATTCCGGCGATGGAACGCAGCAGCGTGGATTTTCCGCTGCCGTTCTTGCCGACGATCCCCAGCACCTCGCCCCTGTCCACAGAAAAGGAGAGATCCTTCACTGCCTCATGCACCAGATTCCGCTTCTTCCTGCCCCAGAAACCTCCCCGAACAGAAGCACTGTTCAGGATCCTGTAATGAATGCTGATATTCTTCACATCAATCGCGTGTTCTCCCATTTTTCCTCCGTTAACTGATCTTCGCATATGCATTCTCATTGTAATAGATCGTATATAAACCAACCGCGGCTATGATCAGACTGGCGCAGAGCCAGCCGAAATAGACTCCCCAGTCAGGCATCGTCCCATACAGCAGGGCGTCCCGCATCGCACTCATCAGAAAAGCCATCGGGTTAAACGTCCCCAGCAGTCCGTCAAACGGCGCCGGCAGGCGGTTCATCGAATAGAAGACTCCTGACAGGTACATCATCATGTTCAGGACGATCCCGACCACATGCGACAGATCCTTGACATACACACCATAGTGCATCAGGAATGTCCCCACCGCGAAGGTAAACAGAAATAATAAAAACAGCAGCGGAACCGCCCACAGGATATGGACTGTCAGCGGAATCCTGAAGAGCAGGATCATAACGAAGGTTATCCCGTAGGAAACCATGAGCTTGAAGCCATTCACCAGGATCTGTGTCGCCAGCAGCATATATTTCGGCAGATACACTCTCGTAATGATCGGTAAATTCAGCGAGATCGCATTCACACTGTACGAAATATTGCGCGAGAAAAAGTTCCACATGATCAGGCCGATAAAGACAAACACAGAAAAATTCGGCTCCGAGGATCCAAATACATAACCGAATATAAACGTGTAGATCAGCATCATGCACAGGGGCTCGATCAGCCACCACAGCCAGTCCAGATATGAGTTAACCACCTCTGCACGCAGATAGGCTCCCGCCGAACGCACCACATACTGGCTGTACCTGCGGACATCCCTGAAAAGCCGCCTGCTGTATTTTTGAAGTCCGTGCGGTGTTATGTCTGATTCCAATATAAGACAGCAAAAAAAAGGAGCGATCAGTGCACATATGAGCCCGAACCCCAAATGCCTGATAGCATAATCCAGGGTCACCATCTGAAAGTACAATCCCCGGACATATGCCGCCCCAAACACAACCGCATGGATCAGGACAAAATACAACAGCAGATACAATACCCTGCGCTTTCCTGATACTTCCCCGTGCCGCAGATAGATGTGCTCCCCCCACGCCAGCAAAGGCGGCAGCAGCATCGCGGCAGCGACCAACAACATCAATAAATATCTACTATTTACCATTTCTTCCACGGCGCTTCTCCTGACCCGATCAACTGCTCCAGCTGCTGCTTCTCCAGCAGCGTGTCCATGCACTGCCAGAAACCATTGTGCTGATAGGACATCAACTGCCCCTCGGCAGCCAGCCGCTCCAGCGGTTCCTGCTCGAATACAGTGCGGTCATCCTTCAGATAATCAAAGATCTCCTTATTCAGCACCATATAGCCTGCGTTTATAGGCTTGGAGTCTATGATCTTCTTCTCCCGGAAAAAACGCACCGCCCCGTATTTGCCGATATCGAGGGTTCCCTTGCTCTCCTTGAGAGTCACGGCCGTCAGCGTCGCTATCTTACCGTGACTCTCATGAAAGCGCAGCAGATCCTGCAGGTCGATGTCGCAGACACCGTCGCCGTACGTCATCATGAACGTGTCGTCCTCTATATACTTCCGGATCCGCTTGATCCTTCCCCCCGTCATCGTATCCAGCCCGGTATCCACGATCGTCACCTTCCACGGCTCCGTCCGGCTGTGATGTACCGTGACGTCATTGTGTCCCGCGGTATAGTCAAATGTGATATCGGACGTCCGCAGGAAATATTTCGAGAACCACTGTTTGATCTTATCCTGCTTATACCCGGCACAGATGATGAACTCGTGAAACCCATAGTAGGAATACTCCTTCATGACATGCCACAGAATCGGCATGCCGCCCACTTCGATCATCGGTTTCGGCCTGTACTCTGATTCTTCCGTGATCCGGGTACCTTTTCCCCCGGCTAACAATACTACTTTCACCGTTTCCTCCCTAGTAACATAACACCCTGTTGATCAATCATTTCCTTCAACAAATTGTAGCGACCTTTGTAATGTTGCCAGCGTATACTGCTCTATCTGATACAGCTGCATGGCATACATAAACATATTTAAGTCTTCTCCCTTTAGATCAGCCTTTCCCAATCCCAGTACCATACTCACATTAAAACTGTCAATCTTTTTTTCTTCCGGATACTGTGTCATCCAGCCCTGCTTATTTAAGGCTTTTCCCAAAACATTGTTCTCCCGCAGTAGTCTTTCCTTTGCTGTCTCAACCACCAGACCTACGCTGAACAGATACGCAACCTTGTAATTTATAAAAAAATTATTTGCAACCCATTTATTAAAGTCTACTTTATTCTCAGCGCTATCTCCAAATTCCTTTTTTCTCAGCTGCAACAGTTCAAGCGCCTGTCCTTCATCAAAATAAAATACCTTCTCCTTAATAAGCGCTTTGCACATGATCGCTCCCATCTTCCTGCCATCAAGCATATTCTTTTCCGCCTCATTGAAGTAACATTCGACTTTGAGTTCCGTTCTCAAGATCCTATACACTTTCTCAATCGTGGGCTTTAGCTTATTATCAGGACACACACAAAGATCACATGTAACGCGAAATGTTTCATCGCATTCAGCCAATGCGGCAGTTCTCGCCATTTTCACATGTTTCCACATCTCATTGAAATGCCGCGATTCACTATACTTTTTCCGTCCCATCTAGAAATGTCCCCTATATTCTATATTATCTTTCTGATCCGCATCGGCTAACAATTGATCCAGACTGGAGAAAACATCTCCAATAGGTTTATAATTATTACAGTTTATTACAAGCGACAACACCAATCTGCGGCCCGAAATTGCAGAACCAGCTTGGCTCATTTTTTTCCGGGCACAGCCGATAACACATACAATACTGCATACCAGCATCGCAGACAACAACATTACTTTTCCATCCATCTCTCTCAGTCCTTTCTTCCTGAAACCCCCAGTCTAGTATCTGGCAACATCCTTTCTTCTATAAGCATTCCTATATCTAATACTACTATGACAATGCTTCCCAGTATCACACAAATTAAGTCTGACACTTCGTCAAGCGGCCGGCATCCCGCAGTCAACATAGCAAATGTCATCATTCCTATCAATGAAAATACATGAAAAAAATTTCTCTTATGACTTGTTGTCGTAAAAAAAATCTGAATAATACCTGTCATTACCAGTGTTATGGTAGTAGGTACGACCGAATCCACAACAAGCTGCCTGATCTGCTGCTGACGAATACTTGCCTCCTGGCCACCATAACTTTGCGCGCATACAACACAATAAACCGCAACGATCATATACGTTGCCACAGCAGTGCTGACGTCCTGCTCTATTAATTTCCAGATATCCTTCCATATATGCTTATCTACCACCTTATTCTGCCTGCCCACTTACATTCCACCTCTTTTATCTTATGTACCAGAGCGCCTTTTTTCAACTTAATTATATCAGATTAGCAAGTACATTACAAGATTTCCGTTCTCCCCGTTCTTCTGGTCAATGACTTCTATAGCATATATCTGCAGTCAACGATCCTATTCTGCGTGCGCGCCGGCACATCCGCGAATTCTTTCCACGCAGTCAGGATCACCACCTCGTCCGCCTGCGCCAGCACCGCGTCCATCGACTCCGCATATGCGATCGATAAGTGATACTGCCGGTCAAACGCTTCCATCGCCAACGGATCATAAGCGACGATGTTGGTGTAGCCATCCGCGATCAGCGCAGAGATCACTTTCGCCGCAGGTGTGTCCCGCACGTCATCCGACTCCGGCTTGAAAGACAGTCCCAGAACGCCTATACAGTTCTCCTTTGCAGTCTGCGCCTCGATCTGCGTGACCATATATCCCGGGCGCGCATCATTGGTGGCGATCACATTCTTCAGGATCTGTGCATCAAAGCCCTTGCCCCTGCCCAGCGCATAGATCGCGTTGGTATCCTTCGGCAGGCAGTATCCGCCATAGCCGCAGCCCGGATACACATATGACGACATATTGCAGCCGCCCCAGCGCTTATCCATATGCAGGATCCGGAAAGCCTGCGCCACATCGATCCCCCCGATCGTATCCGCGAGCTGCGCCATCTCATTGGAATAGCTGATCAGTGTGGCGAGCAGCGTGTTGGAAAGATATTTGATAAACTCTCCTGTATTGAGAGAAACCGTAAACTTCGGCATCTCAAAATCAGAGTACAACTCTCGCAGCACCGCCTCCGTCCGCTCATCGCTCACACCCAGGACAACGCGGTCCGCATGCATGAAATCTTCCCAGCAGGAACCTTCCCTGAGAAACTCAGGATTGTTGGCAACCCCCAGCTGTTTTCCTACCGTATAGCCCTTTGCCTCTATGTAAGGGATGATCTTCTCCGAGGTCGTGGAAGGCGGGATCGTGGACTTGGTGACCAGCACCCGGTATCTGTCATCTCTGCACGCCTGCAGTGTCGTGTCGATCGCCTGATACAGATAGGTGAGATCCGCCTCACCGCCCTCCCCATACGGCGTCCCCACACAATAATAAACGCAGTCGCTCTCCGCTACCGCGGCCTCCGCATCCTCCTGCAGGAAAAAATGCTTCCCCAGATTCCGCGAAAACGCTTCATCCAATCCCGGCTCATAAAACGGAAGCCGCCCTTCCCGCAGCGTATCCATCCGATGCCTGTCCACATCCAGCCCGTACACCGTGATCCCCTTTTCCGCAAACCCCACGGCAGTCGTCAATCCCACAAAACCGAGTCCGAATACTGTCACTACCATATGAATTCTCCTTTGTCGCTCTCCCTGATAAACCGCAAAAATCTCCGCACTCCGTCTTCCACCCGGATCTCCGGCGCATACGCCAGCTTCTCCCTCGCCTTGTCAATGACCGGGCAGCGTCTTTCCGGATTGTTGGTCAGATAGTCCTTGTCCTCAGACGTCTGATAGCAGACTTTGCCCTCATAGCCAAAGATCTCCTTTCCCGCTTCCGCATAGATATCCGCCAGCATGCTCACAGAGATCTCCGGCTGATCCATGCCGATATTGAAATAATCATATTGTCCATAGAGCAGGATCTTCAGATAACCCACGATCGCATCTGCAATATAACAGAACGTTCTGGTCGGACTTCCGCTGGAGAGAATGACGATGTCCTGCCCCTCATAGACCGCCTTGGCGAAATCAGCCGGCACACGCTTGTCCGTGATGCGCATCCCAGGTCCGTAATTGTTGAACGGCCGCGCCACGCCGATCGGCAGACTGTATCTCTTTGCAAACAGCATGCACATCGTCTCCCCGAACCGTTTCGCCTCATCGTAGCAGGCCCTTGGTCCCGTCGCTGACACATACCCTCTGTATTCCTCCGACGTCGGAATATGCGCGAAATCCGGATCCCCGTACAGCTCCGAGCTCGAGAAAAACAAGAATCCCCTGATGTTCCGCTCCTTATAATACTCCAGCAGGGAGCGCAGTCCCCACACATTGGCATCCAGCGTCTCGATGGGATACATCCGGTAAAACGTCGGAGATGCGATGGACGCCATGTGGATGATATAATCCGCCTCTGCCGCCTCCGGTATATCCGCGATGCTGTCCGTTATGATATCGAATTTCCGAATCACAAAGCCCGGATCCGCCTCCAACCTCTCAATCCACTCCGGTTTCCCCAGCATGAAATTGTCAAGGCCGATGATCTTCTTAATACCCAGAACATCCTTCCTGCTCTGGAAAAAATTCATGAAATAATACCCAAGGAATCCGCCACAGCCGGTGACCAGCATTGTGGCTCCGCCCAGTTTCCTCTTCTCCGCATCCGAGAGATGCGCCTCTATGTATTCCATATCTTCTGTTTTGACTGACATCCTATCTACTCCTCTCACTCCCTGTGTACAACTTAATCAACTCCAAACACATTCATAATATCCCCTATTGATATAACATTTTCGATACCAATACTATGCAAACTTTCTATAACAGGCTGGGAATTTGTTACATAAACAACAACCAGCAAATTACGATATGATAATAATTGATGCTTAGGTACTATTGGAATCCCTCCGAAACTTCTCCCCCATAAACTTTCATTATTATCTGACAACAAATCTGCGTGTATTATGTTATTCCAACCAGCTAAAAAATAATTATCTTTGAAAAATTTACCCAAACCAAAAATACAAATATGCTCCGCTTCCCGCAATCTTTTTGCCAGTTCATGCTCTCCTTTTTCAACTAAACCTCTTACCTGATAATAGTTATCCCCAAAGCAAAAATAATCTGGATATATAGAACTGATCGCTTCACTTTTTCTTTTAGCCGTTAAGCAATATCTACATATGTATCTCTTATTATCATTTTCTAATGCATTCAAATATTCCTGATAGCCTTTTCCCGAAGCAATTGTTCCCCAATCATCATCCAAAATATTCCCTATACATGTGTCCAGTGCATAATCATTACAGCAAAGTCCAAGAGTACCATCTGGCATACATACAGGAGACCGTCTCTTTGGCGCTCCTAATGTACAGACAATCTTACCTTTCTTCGCCAGCGGTAACGGCACTATTTCTCCATCCAGATTTCCACATCGTGAACCTAATACATTCTCATAACCTATCCTCTCTACTTCACTTTTCTCCACAATTTCTCTTACTGCATCATGCAATGAATCCCCGTGACAGGATAGCGTTATAATATTTTTACTGTAATACGATATAAATTTTTTGAGCACTTTAAGATATTCGTCCGTAATTTTAAAATGTGAGTTTCCCTTATTGTCTGGAACATGCAGTATACACTGTCCGAATTGAATATCATTTTTGATCATTTCATCTAATACGGAATTCCTAAGTCCCATTAATGTAGTATTCACCGAGATATTATTTCCATTTTTGCTCGCATAAAAAAGCATTTTGTAAAAATCATTATTTTCAAACGGCTCTGACATTCCAGAAAAACCGACAGTTGCACCCGGATTCATACGCTCATCAACAATAAATTTAAAATTCTCAAATGTAAGATGGTGCTCATATGGATTTTTTCCATACCTTTGATACGCATTTAGCAATACCTTTTGAGGGCAATAATGACAATTTAGTGAGCACCCAATATTTAAGTTAAACTCCAATCCATCTAATTTATCCACCGAATCAACCAGCCCGAAATCTTTAGGAACAAACACACTTTGATACCCAGACTCAAGCAACATCTTTTGAGTTCCTTCTGCATATATCTCATTTCTGTTACATACAATCACTGGATATTTTCTCAGCTCATTATTCCCCCCCCCCGTATTGTCGTCCAGTATAAAAACTTGCTTTCCACTGTTTTTAACTGCTGCCTGAAATACAGCCCCAAAGCGTCCCTTAGGTTGAAACAAAACAATATTTTCATGCAATTTCAACATTTCTTGGATCTTTTCCATATTAGTCTGCATTCTCATAGTTTTCCTTCCTTATTTTCTCAAAGTATTTCTTATTACTTTCACCATAAAGTCTATCATTTCCTCCGTCATACCCGGATAAACCCCGATCCAGAAGGTCTCAAACAAAGTACGGTCTGAATCCGTCAGATCACCTACGACGCGATAACCCTTTCCTGATGCTCTCATCTCATCAAAACAGGGATGCTTGATCATATTTCCCGAAAACAACATACGGGTCTGTACCTTATTCTGTTCCAATGCCTGCACGATCTGGTCTCTGTCCCCAGCATTTTTCACTGTGATCGGAAAACCGAACCAGCTGGCAGATGCGTCCTCCTCTACCTCCGGCAGATACAGCCTGTCCTGCAAATCCTCCAGTTTTTTGTAAAGATACGCCGCATTTTCCTGTCTCCGTTTTACAAATTCCGGAAGCTTTTTGATCTGCGCACAGGCAATGGCCGCCTGTATATCGGTAATCTTCAGATTAAATCCCAAATGGCTGTACACATATTTGTGGTCATATCCATGCGGCAGTTCCCCGTAATCACCGTCATAACGATGGCCGCACATATTATCATGACCGCCCAGACAATGGCAGTCCCTTCCCCAATCGCGGAACGACAGCATCGCACGGTACAGTACCGGATTGTCCGTATACACGGCACCGCCTTCCCCCATCGTCATATGATGTGCCGGATAGAAACTGGATGTTCCAATATCACCCCATGTCCCAGTCTTCTTCGTAACGCCATCAATCGTATATTCTGCCCCCAGCGCATCGCAGTTATCCTCGATCAGCCATAGCTGATGCTTATCACAAAATGCCTTGATCTCTTTGATATTAAAAGGATTTCCCAATGTATGGGCAATAAAAACTGCTTTCGTTCGCTCTGTCAGGGCTTCCTCCAGGCGCGAAACATCCATATTATAGTTTGGAATGTGGATATCCAGAAATACAGGTACTGCTCCAAATTGAACAATCGGTGTGATCGTCGTCGGAAAAGCCGCGGCTACCGTGATCACTTCATCCCCTTTTTTGATCCGTCTCTTTTCCTCTATCAAAGGAGATGTCAGAGCATAAAAAGCGATCAGATTCGCAGATGACCCTGAATTGACAAGGGCTGCATACTTTACATCCAGATACTCCTTCAACGCCTCCTCCAGCTCTTTTGTAAAACGTCCCGCCGTCAGCCAGAACTCCAGGATACTGTCCACACCGTTGATCAGCTCCTGCTCGTCAAAGACACGGCCTGCATAGCGGATAGAGTCTTTACCGCCCTCAAAGGGCTTGTCTGTCTCTTTCATATATGTATTATAATAATCTGTAACCAATTGAAAAATTTCTTCTTTTGCCTTTTGTTGTGATTTGTTCTCAAACATTTACTGATTCCTCCTCTTCCTCTGTTAGACAATTATATTTTTGATCAACATTACTGATATCTTCTTCCCTAACATCCCATGTCATGTTTTTATTTAATATTCGTGCTGGAATCCCTCCCAATGTACAATTATTCGGAAATTTTTTTGTAATCACACTATTTGCTCCTATAATACAAGATTGTCCAATTTCAGCACCAGAAAGAATTGTTGACTTAATACCTGCCCATACGTGTTCGGAGATAATAATTTTTCTATCCCTATTAATCTGTTTAGCTTTAACAAAAAAAAAAATTGGATGTGTGTCATTATTGAATATAGAAACATTATAAGATGCCATAAATCTATCTTTAATAACTACAGTTCCTTCATACTCACTTGCACATATAAAAAACCATTGAACCGAACAATCATCGCCTATTATTAAACTACTTTGCCTGCGACAAGTTATAATGCTGTCTTTTCCCACATAAAACTTATCTCCTATAACAATTCTGGAATTATTTAAACAGTATATTCCTCCTCCCATTGTCCAATTCAAGTATTTACCTACACAAATCTGACTATTATTGCGACATGACATAGAAAAACCTACTCCATAATGGCCTCCTGCCCCAAGTTGTATATCAGACTTTTCGAAACACAACATGGTGCATTTATCTTTTAGAATAACTTCCTTATCTATATAGATTGAACTATTGTTACAGCACTCCACCCAGAAAGTATAGGGAATACAAACATTTTTACCCAACTGAATTTTTGAGTTTTTATAGCAATATATACTCCTATCCGTTCCCTCCTTGTATGAACAATCGAAAACGACATCCTCACCTATTCCAAAATCTGAATCACACACATAGATTCCAAAGTCTGAATTAACATTAGCATATAATTCCAGCTTTGAATTATATGCTGTAATAGACACAACTGTCCCCACCTTTCCAACTATTATATTATTATATAAATCCATATATGGTTGTTCATACTCTACAATCGTTGGTTTATGAAATAGAAAGAGATAATCTGAAATCTCTTCGTAGCCAATCTCGTTTAAATACTCTTCAATTTCAGGATGGTATTGTCTAATCGCAACAATACAATAAACCTTGGCCGTCTCTGACCTCAAACAATCCGGATGTTTTAACTCTGTCCCAGAAATACTCTGTTTAGTATAGCTAATATCTTGCTTTTTATCTACCACATAGGATACTGAATATCCTTTTTCCTGCAGCACATCTAATACCTTTTCACCAATCTTCCCGTTCCCCCATACAACTATCTTACGATTTTCTGCATTTTTAAGATATTTCTCCAAAGGAATATTGCGAATAAATTCTTTCGTAATATCTGGCATAGTTATTCTCCTTTCTTTTTTAATCTAATATTACTTCCTACATCTTTATAACTTATAACATAATTCTTTCCTTTCGAACTTCCTCCTCCATTGTCTTTAATACTTTTATACACTCCTTTACGTACCTGCCTACCGCCGTTTCTTCTGACATTTGCACACCGTATACTCCGGACTTATAAATATCGTATAATGCCTCCACCTCACCGATCGTTGGAATAGGTTTGGTTTCCATGCTCTTCAATACCTGTGTTGCGAGAAATACCTTTACATCAAAAAATAATCCTTTCTCGATGATATACTGTTGAAATCTTGGAATCTTTTCAACGCCTACATCTGTAGATAAATCACCGCGGTCAACTAATATATAATTTGTTAGTGGTAGAATATCATTAATATTATTTACAGCATCTAATGTCTCTATTTTGGTAATCAAGTCCGTTTTTCCACTGATTAAGTTTCTTACCTCTTGAACATTTTCCGCTCTTCGTACAAAAGATAGTCCGACAAAAGATAACGCCCATTTGTTTGCAAGTTCAATAAGTCTCAAATCCTTCTCAAACAGAAATGGAATTTCATTATGAATCCCTCTTACATGAATTCCCTTACTGTTAATAAGAACACCGTCTGATTTTGATAAAAATACTACTTTCTCACTGTCTGCAGATACCACTTCAAATTCAAAAATACTATCATTTGCCCAAGCTATCATTCCTGGTTTCAAATATTTATAGAATTCTGCATAATTAAAGCATTTACTATCTATAAAAAATATCTTACCGTTTTCTACAGTTATTCCACCATCCGGTAAATCTTTCGTTCTAACTTTGTTTCCTGGCAAATCCATCAATATATCGGCATCTGGTACTTGATAACGTATTTTCTTAATATATTCTTCAATAGAATTTATATCGCCATGTGCACCATTAATTCTATATATATTTCTTTCATCATGTATTTCTGTCAAGGGTACTTCGTTTAATAATGCTGGTCCAACAGTTAAAATAAACTTCTGCATACTCTTCCTCCATCTTACTTTGTTAGATTCATAAATATATCTTCATCGCATTTTTGCTGCTTTCGAAGCCAATATCCTGCAACCATCGAAGATAGCATAGTTGTTAAAATTAATACTGTGAAAAACTCCACATTTATAATCTCATATGAGTATGCCACCGTAGCCAACACAATTCCCGGACCTCCCCTTGCATTCATCGTAACCGCTAAATTAATTTTTGTCTGTCTATTCAATTTTGTAAACTGTAGCATAATTAAAGTTCCTATTGTTTCTAGACCAAAAGCCACAGCAAAAAATAGAGCAAACCGAACAATCGAAAAGTCATGGAGTAAATTCAGCTGAATCCCTACAAGCGCAAAATAAATCGGTATAAAAAATGCAAATGCAAAATTGCCTAAAGAATCCATTCTGCCTTTTGTCTCTTCATCTACTCCAACAAATGCCTTGACAACATAGCCAACCAAAAATGCTGCATACATTATATTTATTCCGACCATTGTCAGCAATGCGCATATAGACAACAGGAATACAAAACTTAAAGAGTAAAAGCTGATCGTTTTTGTGCTTATATTGATTACTTTTGCATGATCTGATATCAACTTAACGATTGCAAACAACCCCAATGTCAATATGACCACAATCAACATTTCACCCAATTTCACTTTTCCAGTTGTTGCTATTCTAGTAGCAGCATTCAACAAAATCCACAAACACAAGTCTTGTAAAGTTGCTACAGTCAAAACTATATTGGAAAAATTAGTATTTATGATTCCCATTTCAAAAAAGATTTTCGATATTACTGGAATTGACGTAATGGCAATTCCAATCATAAAAACAAGTCCAAAAGAGGTATCATTGAGATTCTCCCCAATAAACCAAGGTTTAAAAGCATTAATTAACGGAACTGCACATAGCATGGGAATAATTGTAGCCCCTACAAGCAGTAAAGTAATTACTGATACATTCTTTTTTTCAACCTCCAGTTTTGTGTTATACCCAGACAAGAACATCAAAAATATCAGACCTAACTGATAAAAAATATTAAGTACTTTTCCCTCCTGCTCATATGCCATAAAAATCCCCCCAATAAAATCAGGATTTATGGCATATAAACACGTACCTCCCAGAAGAATTCCTCCAACAATCTCACCGACAACCCGAGGCGCTTTGATCTCTTCAAACAATGTTCCAATCATAAATGCAAAAAACAGTAATAAAGCTAGCGCCAACAATGTACAGACAATTTCTTTTTCGTTTAAAGTTACTAATGTCATCTTTTTAACCTCCGTATATTAAAAGTATGCCAATAATAACCCTAAACCAGTTGCCCTTCAAGACTTTTCAATGCTATTTATCCATTTCCAAAGCATTTTGATAAAAATAAGAAGCGTTTATTTGTTCTCCAAAATTTTGTAAACCCTAGATATACTTATATTGTATTTTAACGCCAAATCTGAAATCTCGTACTTTCCACTGTAATAATCTGCCCGCAGGCACGAATTCCTTTCTTCTTTATCATGCCACTCGTAATTAGATGGAAAATATACCATTGTACCCGATAACTCTGTGATTATTGTCTGATACAATTCATCTCCAACTATTTTCCTTAATACAGTAAGCGCTTCTTTTGAATTCATATTCTTATTCTATAAATATTTGATCACACTTTAAGATCGCATCCAAAATCTCTCTCCGAAGCATAACTTCATCCGGCATAAAACCATCTGTAATATACTTTCTTACAATCGTTCCGCTAACCTCAATCCTGTCGGTATCGTAATGACTACATGTTTTATCTGTCACAATCTGTTTGCACTTCGTACAGTAATACGGCTCTCTGGTAAGCAGCAATTCTATACCAAGGTAGTGTTCTTTGATAACCTTTTTCGCCAGTTCATGCGCGTCATATGCCCCATAATAACCGCCAACACCCGCATGATCCCTTCCTATAATAAAGTGCGTACAACCAAGATTTCTTCTGATAATCGCATGAAAGACCGCCTCCCTTGGACCTGCATACCTCATCTGTGTTCTCAACCCTTCCATATGCACTCTGTCCGACGGATAAAATTCCCTTATCATTGCCTCATACGCCGCCACAACAGCTTCCTGTGTAAAATCGCCTTTCTTCTTCCAACCAACAATAGGATTAATAAACAGTCCATCACATGTTTCAAGGCCAAGTCGTTGAATATATTCATGAGCTTTGTGTATCGGATTTCTTGTCTGAAAACCGACTACTGTTTTCCAGCCTTTATCAGCAAAGATTCTCTTTGTTTCTTTCGGTTTTAACGCGTCTGATAATAGCTCCTTTTTTAATAAACTGGTTTGTCCACCAATTCGATGCCTGCTGCGATTTTTTTCTTTTAATACTCCCGGATGCGCATCCTCTAATGTGCAGAATACCTTTAAAATATCCTCATCCGTCATATCATATTTGCTCTCTGTAATAATACAGGCCACGACTTCTGAGTGATATATAAGTTCGATCTTTTCCCCAATCTCAACATTATTGAATAGGATTTCATCCACATCAAGAGTTACAGGTATTGTAAACACCTGACCATCATCCATTGTATAATTATCAATTACCGAACGAAAATCTTTCTCCATCATAAAACCATTCAATGGATATAATAACCCCGTCTCTATATTGATTATATCTTGCAATGTTTCTTCATTAATCACCTGTCGAAACTTCATTCTTATTTGTACTCCTCTCCATACTTTTCGACAATATAGTTCAATACAGCAGCATAGCTCTCTTCAACGGTCATTTTATCTACTTCCAGAACCAGATCCGAGTTCTGCGGCTCATCAAAGGTTGCGTCAATTCCAACTATCTGAGTCTTTCCCACATTCTCTTTGTATATTCCTTTTACATCATTTTTCATACTGATAGCAAGATTTTTTTTAAGATAGATCTCGTTATATCCGGCTATCTTTTTTCTGGATAACTGACGCAAATGCTCTAGAGGTCCAATATTACATATAATGCCAATAATATCATTCCTGTCTAACAAATATGCTCCCAATATGATCCTCTTAATATTTGCTTCTCTTTCTGTATCTGAGTATCCTAGATCTCGATCAAACAAGTCTCGAACTTCATCACCATCAAGCAGATAACATTTTTTGCCAATCTCATTAAAATGCGCTTCCAGCATTCTTCCAATTGTTGTCTTTCCAGCTCCTGAAATACCAATTAACCAAATTATCATTTTTTGTTTCCTCTTTTATGGTTTATACTAATATTACGTTTTTACATTGGAAAACCGACTTCATAACCTTCTGCATCCATACACGCATCAAAAAAATCATGTTCCAGCTTACAGCCATTTTGGGCAAAATAATCATAAATATCCAATCGTTGAATATACTCTGGATAACTTTCCGCTTCTTTTTTCAGCTTCGCTAAATTCACATAGGATGACAAGATAACCGCTTTAATCGCTTTATGTGAAAACGCTTCACTGAATGGTATAATTTTTGCATCACCCAACTTACTGCAATTGCATTTGGGATCATTATCAATAAAACAATATATTTTTTTCTTATTTTCCTCTGACAACCAGAAAAAAACTTCCATCGAATGTTCCCCGCCTGGTCTGATTGCCAAGCTATTATCAGGAAACTTTTCAACTAACTGATTCAATAATTCAAATGCCTTATTTTTATGTTTAATAAAATTATCATATAGTCTGTATTGGTATTTTGTATATTTAAATTTTTCTTCTTCATAAAATCCTTCAGGATTTTCACCTGCCAGCTCCCTATAATAGGGCAATAATGATGTATCACATACCTCATCCGCTTCTGGCTGGATATGTGGTTCATAAATCAGTTTTCTCCTATCCACCAGAATCTCTTTTCCATTGTTAAAACGTTGGTAGATATATTTTTGATCCACTATTCCTCTATATCCAAATAGCCCCAGTTCCAGATTCTTTCTTTTAGCGATAATATCTTTAACCCAATTTGGATTATAGTGATCAAGAACTTGCAATTTTATGTATTCCTGTGTCAAATACCGTTCGTCAATATTACGCTGCTCTACAATCTGCTTCATTAATCTATAAAAATCAATCAGGGAAAACATTCCTTCTATTTCTCTATGTACTAATTTCTGCTGTGTAACCACCAAATTTACATGCGTATTTTTGATGTTACTCCATTGACCATGATCACTCATGAAAATCTTGACTGCATTCTTATTGATCGTCGATAAATAAAATTGCATCTGTTCATCCATTTCCATGCGGCCTTCTTTGTAATTTTCCTTTGTTTTTCCATAACTCATTTTTACCGACAAATGTGGATAATGCGTTTCAATCAGCAAGTGTACTAACAAAAAAAGCTTTTGCTTACCCAATAATAAATGTCTCCACATATCCCATAAAATTACCGATGCAGGTGTATAAAAATCATGTCTTACATCTGATTTTAATTCTTCCTTCCAACCATTCCAACGACCTGACATTGCTTTGACACTATATCCCATTCTTTGCATATAGGAAATCAATCGGCAATTTTCGTCAATCTCAGTATCCCGATATCCATAGTCATCAACTTCAAACTTTGAATTTACAATTGCCCTTATCGTAGGATTTGTAGTTGGCGTAACTGTAAATGCATTTTTAAATACAACACCTTCCTTAATCTGTGTTTGAAAATACGACATAGCGTCTCCATCCCCATATCCTATCGCATCCATCCAGATTAAAATAATATCTTCTTCCAATCTTTCTTTTAAATGTCCTTTAATTTCTTTTATTAACTCCTTTAATTCATTCCATGCATTCAAATATCTTTTTCCAATTTGTAGTTTTGCCACATTTGCTTCTTCGATAAGCTCCTCTGCCAACACAAAATTTTTCATATATACTGCCAACGCAAACTGTTTTTCCCAATAAAAAACTTTACATTCGTCCTTACTTTCCTTCATATATTTTTCTTTTTGAATTAAAAACTCTGCTATTAAATTGTTTCTATTATCATGCTTGTCCTGAAACGTATCCATAGATGCACCATCCTGCGTATTTGGCACAACCTCAATATTCAAACGATGATACTCATCTTCAAAATACAAATCATGTATTGCCAAAAAATCATAAAGAGATTCATATTTTATACCATGTTCGCACAACCATAATCCAGTTTGTGTTTCGCCATGTCGTGAAATAAAGAGGACACAATCAAATTTAGTCCATTGTACTTGTTCCAATTCTTTTACGATTTCATTTCCACATAATAAATATTCGCAAAATAAATTAGCTTTTTCAGCCAAATATTTAATGTTCTGAATATCTGAAGCCGAACTTCCAATACAACATATTCCTGCACAATTTCGATGATCTTGAAACCAGTTTACAATCAGCCTTTCCGCTTTCTTATATTTTTGCAATCGTGGATAGTGCGCAAATAACTGATTCTTTTCTACAATCAATTCATATAATTGATTAATATCCTGCATATTTTAATTTCTCCCCCTTTTTACTTAAGTATTCACCAACACCTTTAACTAGCATTATGTAATAAAAAAAATAAAAAAGAGCTGCCTAAAACATGCTTGCTTTTATTCAATTCATTCGACTGGTCAAAAAAGCCAAAACACTGCCTTATTTTTACCCCCCCCACGTATCAACAATATTTATATTCTCCTCCATACAGCTTTTACATAAAATACATTCTTTTTTCACATAAATAACTGCTCTCTTTAACTGCTTTCTACATTTCATATACATTTCCTCTATATTCTTAAAATACACTCTCTGTATTATCCTACTCTGTCTCTCTATTAAATTCTACCCTCTGATGAACCCCCACCGTTTTCCATAGTTAGATTTTAAAGTTTTATCCAAGAGTTCTACATCAGATAAATAGTATTCCATAAGTTTCTTTCTCGTTTCTTCGTGAATGTATATTCTTTCGTTTTCTCCAGCAGGAACTGTAGCTTTTATCCTTATATTCCAATACCACGCATCCATCATACGCTCTATTTTTTCTCCCATAAAAGGAAAATATGGAACATAAAACTTATGCCAAAATCGATATTTTTTTCTAGAAGCTTCTAGCGCTTTTTCACCTTTTGAAATTCGGTTTCCTACATTTTCTTTCACATCATAATTTATTTCTACATTTATATCAGCCCCTATGAAAGATAATATTTTCTTTGTTTCATTTTCAATATCTCTAATATAATCCTCAAACAATACTACATATACGTTTTCTATTGGTACATACTTTAAAGCAGTTGCAAGATGGCATCCGTACTTATATTGTGCAAAACCCATTCTATAACGAAAATCTTCCCTTTTCTGAGAATATAGAAAAGAATTTACATAGTCATCAAAACTATTTTCTGTAATAACATTATCTTTACACCTTTCATACAGTGCAGCACTCTCTGTCAAGTTTCTAAACCATGAAAAAAGAGCATCTACTGGATTTCGAATAATATATATTAATTTAACTTCCTCTCCAAAAGTTTTTATAACATTTTTCTCGCAATTTCCATTCCCGATATTGCGAGGATTAATCTCTCCATATATTTTATCAAAACTCTCGCTTTTGCTATGTCCATAATATCGGCTTTCATACCATGATATTCCTCTGCGATATAAATCTTCCCTTTCAAAAAATAACGTTTCCTTATGACAGGGCAATTTTATTTGTGGATGCTGCCGTAAAATAGAATCTAAGGTTGTCGTCGCACACTTCGGAAAACCTAGGCAAACAAAACTATGCTTCATTTTGCATTTCCTCCATTTCTTTAAAACAATCATCTATCCCTATCAATTGGCATGCATCTGTGAAATAATTACCAATTTCAAATTTAATAAAATCTTTTTCATGGCAAGGCATAATAATAACTGCGTCTACTTCCGGGAGAAAATCAAATCTGATCTGGAAAATAGGTATTTCCCCTATTTTACCACTAATAAACTTATCAATGAAATATTCTGGCTTAAGATGACATTTTGAACATACCCGCTCAAACTCTTTTCCGGCGTCCCCCCCTCCGTATATTGCAAAAGTTCTTATCGCATTTCTTTCAAAATATTGCTTTACAATTTCACATTTATTGTCTTGTAACAGAATAGCTGCTAATTGATTTATTACCTTTTCATTTACTGTCTTACGATTCTCTTCTCTTTCTCTGAATTGTCTCTTCGTCATCCCAATTATCTCCTTGTTAATCAAATTGGTTGCCTTCTATAGACCACGCACTGTTCTATTATATGCTTCTGTCAGCTAATCCTCAATATAAGCATAACAATCTGTATCCCAAACTGCTGGTGCATGGTGACGCAAGTATAATTTATATTCTGGTACTAAATTCTTTATTGCACGAGGAACTTCCCATAAATGGGATAAATAATGATATGCACTAATGGCCAATTTAGGCTTCTGCTCTGTAATAGTGTTCTGGGCACCCTCTAGTGCCTTGATCTCATACGTTTCTACATCCATTTTGATCAGAGTAACCTTTTTGCCTCTTAGCGCCTTATCAATTGTGGTCATATGTTCAATGTTTTTTACCCCTCCCCCGTAACTGTATTCTACTTCACTGTCTTCATCAGAAACCCCAGCATTAAATAAATATATTTTTTTCCTGTCATACTTATCTGCTGTTTTTTCTAACTCAGGAAATATCTTTGAATCCAACTCAAAGGAATAAATTGCACCAAACTTGCCATTAGTTGCTTTTAACATTTTATCTATAGAATCACCTTTATACGCACCAGCATCTACAAAGTACTCGTTTTCTCCCATCGAAAAAACTCCAGACTCAAAATACTCGCCAGGTATTTTAATTTCATTGAATATTTTTTTTGCCAATGGCGGAGCAATTCTATTGCAGATTGTTTCCACATAAGTTTCCTTAGAAAAATCATCCTCAAACAAATCCATGGAATCAATCATTATTCTCCTGTTTTTTTCAAACCACTCATCATTATAATGTGGGTCATATACATTCTGGGAATACCAATCCATAGGATAGCATTCAATTCCCATACCAGATAACTGTTCATAAACGGGACGCCATTCTCCAATCATAATCAATACTGCTATATCGTCCATCTGAGCAATTTCATCGGGAGAAAGGCATTTTCTACCTTTAAATAATTTTCCCCATCGATCTGGATTGTTGTCACCCACATACTCAAATCTACGCAAATGCAATGGTATGGCACAATCTTCAAAAAATTCTCCTGTTCCAAAAACACATACATTTTTATGAGAATATAGCGCCTTATGTATATTGATCGCACGCTGATGTACCTCATAATGAGTTTCTATCGCGTAGTCAATTGCTCTATTTAATTGTTCCTTTATATCCATTTCTATCCTCCTGCAATATAATTCCATATTATTTTATTAGTTCACCCATTAAGCATTGTATCCTTTGCTGGGTGCACACTCATTTATAGCTATTAAATTACTGCATACAAAACAGTTCCCCCCATTCCCCCCTTTTGATGATGTCTTATATAAATCTTATATTCTGGAACTAACGATTTTATATATGTTGGGATTTCCCAGAAATCCTGTAACTTATGATAAAGACATATTGCCATTTTGGGTCTGTTATTGAGAATAATTTTCTTTGCTCCTTCCAATGCCTTATACTCAGCCCCCTCAATATCCATTTTTATCATGCTTACCCGTTTATCCTTTAACAGGTCATCTAACTTTATTAAACCTGTATAATCTACAATTTCTGATTTTAACAAGGAAAAACTTTCTTTAGGCCCCAATGGCTCCTTTCCATAAGGCATTGTTCCATTTTCACTCCATACGCCTGCATTATATAAATTGAACACTTCCGATGACAAATTATATTTCTGAATCATATTTGCGACATTTTGATTTAATTCTCGATAATTCTCCTTATCCATTTCAAATGCATAAATAGTTCTTACATGTCCATCTGTGATATCTAAAAAACGCTCAATAGTATCTCCATTATACGCCCCACAATCAATAAAACATTCCTCATCTTCTATTCTGAAAGCTGACGTTTCAAAATATTCACCTTCACTATACAAAGCGTCATAATAAAACTCTGAAAAGTCAGGTGCTATCCTATTACAAAGAACATTTGTGTATACACGTTTTGATTCTTCATCTGCTAACCAGTCATATACATCCAAAATATTGTTTTTATCAAACCACTCTTTGCTTCTCTCCATATTTGCTATTATCTCAAAAAAACAGTCCTGCAACTTAACAAAAGGCAGACCAGTTTTTATTAAATCCAGTTCCAGTTTTAATGGATCCCCAATAAAAGGAATAACTAAAACACGCTTGCTCTTACTTAACTCAATCAGCTCATCTGGAGAGACACAACGGAGACCAGAAATTACCCCCCCCCCGCATTTCGCTTTATTACTATCACAAAGCAAGTTGACATGCATTATATTTCTAAAATCCCATTTTTCAAATGCATCTTCAAAAAACTTTCCTACTCCCCATGCGCAAACTATATCCGCCTTTTCTGCCATATTGATTTTGCTAAAACTACCTTCCTTTTTAGCATACTCAACTGCTCGCTTTAACCGTTCTTTGTGATCCATATACTTTCCTCTACTTTCTTAATGCGATTTCATTTATCATCATATCATCAATGGTTCATACCCTTCTGGCGGATCATATGACTTAGTCCTCTCAAGAGAAGCTCCGCTTTGCAATTTTTTAAGAGACTCACTCAATTCACTTCCTCGCAAGTCAACACACTTTAACAGTTTTTTATACGTCTCATCTTCAACAATGTTTCGTTTCAGTACAGGTGCAAGCAACAAATATCTAAGAGCAGTATCGTTCAAATTATTTTGGAACATTTTAAACGCATATCTCAAACACATAGACCCAAGCTTTTCAACAGCTTCTGTGTATCTGGCTACAGGTTTTGTCATCCCAAAATTCTTTGATATCTCTACGAATGAATTAATCAATTGATAGTGTTCAAAAATACCCATCAAATTCTTTTCTGATTCATTTGTCTCATTTCCTGAATGAACACGGTAATTACAAAGTGGCTCCGCTATATATGCTACATCGCCACACATAGCCATCAAAAAGTTTTCATACCAGTCACCTGCCACGTTAAATGTTCTTTTATATGGCATAATCGGACCTGTCACAGAATTTCGACTCATTCTCTGCCCTGGTATAGCAATTCCAGCCATCATAAACACAGCGGCCTGATCTTCTCCTTTTATAATACAATTCTGATTATAAAACGGCGGCGTTTTCTTAACATTACCATTTTCATCAACTTCATTCCTATGTGTCATAACAAATGCTACATTCGGGTATTTATTAAATACGGTAATACATCTTTCAATGAATGTTGGCTCAATACTATCATCGCTTGCCAATACATATGAAAATTCTCCTCTGGATCTTGCTAAACATTGATTTGTATTTTTGTCGCTACCACAATTTTCCTTATTATTATGTATTGACATATAAATTCCCTTTTCCTTAAATATACGATAATATTCCATCGCAATTTCAAAAGAATCATCTATCGATTTATTGTCATTAAATATCACTTCAATATTCGGATAGGTTTGTGCTAAAATACTTTCAAAACAATTTCTTAAATAGTGTCCATAATTATAATTTGGTACACAAACACTTACTAATGGTAACTTATCATTCATATCCCTCTTTACTCCTTATAAAATTTCTACTTATACTATTTTATTTATAGTATCATTGCTATGAATATTAATAAAAATATTATTAATCCCTTATTTCCGATTATTTCACTTTCCTTACTTTGTACCAAAATCATACTTAAAATAATGACATATTCAAAGGCTTCTTAAAATCAGCATATCCTTGTTCTGCAGCTTTGGATGTCAATCCCTGCATACCCGCACAGTGACCACATACACGATAATAAGGCTGATCAATATAATTCCTAATTTTATCCTTAAGATCCTCCGCACTCTTACTATGCTCTATATCCACATAATCCGTTGCATAATCTGCAATCCCTAAACTGTAAACAGCTGTTCCAAAATCACATGGATGTAATTTTCCATCCTTTACCTGCATACACCTGGGCGGCTGAACACAACTAGCCTTTTTTGCTATCATCTGCTCTTCTGTATCCCCTAAATCATATAAAGTAGAAGGAACAGACCATTCGGGAATAGTAACTCCAACAGTATATGAAATGCCTGCATTTTTAATCAATTCTATATTTTGATACATCATTTTTCTTTGATTTTCAGTTATTGCATGTTCATAATTGGAAAAACTGACATTTACCCTTTTATCATTCAATCCTTTCAATTGCTCCATTTTAATCGGATATGTGCCAGATGTAGCAATAGATATCAGACCAAAATTATTTTTAGTAAGTAACTTTTGAATAATACCTGACAACTGGGGATGCATAAACGGTTCACCCCCCATTACCGTCACAGTTCCGACACTGTCCATAGCATCAAAAAACTTGTCAATATCATCACATATTCTATCAAATGGAATATCTATTCTCCTTTCTATCGGATATTCATTCATATAAGAAGTACAACATTTACATTTCAAACTACACCGTTGATTAATAATCAGTGTAATGCTAAACATATGTAATGGATTTTCATTCTTACTTCTACTCTTTACAATATTACTAAGTCTCTGACAAAAAATCGATCTACAACACATGCTTCCCTGACATTGACGGGATTCGATTCCTGTTGTCTTATCAAATGGGCATATTGCTCCCATATACAAATAATCGCCACGCAAAACATTCTTATAACCTTTTTCACACAATTCTTTCAAAAGTAACCCTCTGATTACATTATTTCCTATGCAAAAAACAACCAATGTATTATCTTTATCTTCCATGGTAAAAGGTAGATTAACCTGTATATTATTTACTGCCTTTATTTCTCGTGCTCTTACATCCCAATAACAAGTTATTTCTACACCATGCTTTAATAGATACTTGCCAACTGCATTACCAAGATAACTTCCTCCCCATAACACTACATTTTTAAAGGAACGAATATATTCTAATATCTCTGAATTATCTATAACCTCTCCTGAATGTGCTTCTGTATAATATGCTTCTACATTAAACATTTTTGTTTTCCTTTCCCACTCTTACTTCACTATATATACAATAACAAATCGCTTACTATATGGCTATTAATGAAGTAAAACATTAAACCAATATCTCTATTTAGCATTCGTTTTCGAACAAATTGTAAGTATCATAGCCATACTTCCTAATGGCTTTAATTGTTTTTGAATCTCGATACCCTTTTTATCATACGTAACGCCAAGAAAATTCTAAATTCCTTCTAAATTCACTTGGTGGAAAACATATTACTCCTTAAATCTCCCCCCTACTTTCTTTGTTCTTTCCTATTATCTTTTTCCTCCATTTTTTCTTTATAATTTAAAATAATAAATCTACCCACACCACGCATACAAAACCGTTCCATAAAATATACCACCACAATGGTGCATAACACCAAATCGATATTCTGGCACCAATGAATGAAGATACATTGGTATCTCCCAGAAATCTTCTATTTTATGATACAGGCAGATTGCCAGTTTCGGTTTCTGCACCTTAATAATTGTTTCTCCACCCTGTAACGCCGGCAATTCCGAACCCTCGATATCCATTTTCATAAATGTAACTATCTCATCTCTTAAAATATCATCTAGTTTTTCTACATGAATTTCCTGAACATTACTTGATTTTAGAATACTAAAACTTGTGCCCCCAGATTTTTTCTCATTCCCGTAACTAATTATCTTATTCTCACTCCAGACACCTGCATGATATAATTTAATCCGTTTTTGCAACTCCATCGGCAGAGTAGATACACATTTACCTAAATTGTCATAATTTTCGTTATCAATCTCAAATGCATAGACTTGTCGAAATTGTTTAGCAACCTTTAGCAATTCCCTGACCGTGTCTCCGTCATAGGCCCCGCAGTCAACAAAACACTCTTCGTCCGTAACAGGAAAATATGCCCCGTTAAAGTAATCACATGGACAAAACAAATCCGAATAACTTTTCTCCGCCAATTCCGGCGCTAAACGATTCGCCAGCAACTCCGCATATGTATCCTTTGCATCCTCTTCCAACAAATCATAGACGTCTAATATCTTATTATTCTCAAACTGTTCTGCGGTCACAACCTTGCCAAGGGACATTTCCAACAATAATTCAAATCCTGCCACATATGGAATTCCCCAATCTAAAAACTGTTGTTCTAACTCCGTTGCATCTCTGACCATAATAATAACAATCAAATCATCCAATTCCTTCAACTGGTCTGGACTGATATACGGGATTTCAAATACCCCCCCCCTGTATTTTTTGGTATTTGAATCAGACAAATAATTGACATGAAATCGTTTTGCCATATCCCTATCCCCAAATGTATCTTCAAACAATTTTCCAAGCCCGTAAATACATACGTTTTTATGAGCAAGAATCATTGTCTGCTTACAGTACCGTCCGCTTAATTTTGCACTTTCAATCACTTTGTACAATTTGTCCCTGCTATTCATTTTTTCTCCATTCTGTGCATATACACATAGCATACTACATCCAATATCGAATACTTCCTATTTTACTATTCCGCGTAGAGTACCGTATCCGTATAATTTTGCACACTATGATGCCGAATAATCATTTTGTAATCTGGACGCATCTCATGAATCAGTAATGGTATTTCCCATAAATGTTCTGGTGTATGATAAAGACAGATTGCCAATTTCGGCTTCTGACTGATTATTATATTCTTTGCACCATTCAGTCCCTGTACTTCAGCACCTTCAATATCCATCTTCAATACCGTTACTTTTTTATCACTTAATACATCGTCTAATTTATCCAATAGACACTGCTCAGCATTCGGTCCTTTACAATCTTCTGTCATCAGCTGAGTACCATCAGACTCACCTAGATATTCACACCAGCCCGTTTCCCTTTTATCCCAAATACCGCATTGAAACGTCTCTATTTTCTCCTGAATTCCCTGTGGAAACTTTTTCATATTGTGAGACAATCTTTTATAATTTACTGCTTCATATTCGAACGAATATATGGCGCCAAACGCTCCTTTAGTGTATTCAACAAACTCTGTAACTGTATCACCAATATACGCTCCACCATCTACAAAATACTCATTTTCCCCTAATGTCCAACAACCATTGTCAAAATACTCTCCTTCACTGCTAAACATCTGATAAGGAGTATTTGTATTGGAAAGATATATTTTATTACAAAATACTTTTGTAAATATATCCTTAGATTCTTCATCGTGTAATAAAGCTATTGCATATTCAATCTTTGACAATGCGTTCTCCAGCCAATCACACGATTTTCCCTTCTCATAATTCGAAAAATGTAATTCACTGATATGGGCAGATATAATACCCCCCCCCGGTGTGGTTTGAAGTTGTTTCATAACCGATCGGCAGTCTCCCATGACAATAATAACAAATACATTTTCTATCTGAGAAAGTTCTGACGGACTAATACATTTTTTTCCATAAAACTCTTTTCCCCACTTTGTACTGTCATTATCACATACATATTTTACATCTACCATCTGAAATAGTCTTTCATATGTATCCCGGAAAAATTTCCCAAGCCCAAAAGCAACTACAACTTTTTCCTTTAGCGTTTCATTCCAATTGTACGCTGTGACAATTCCCTCTTTCTCCGCATATGAAATTGCCTCTTTTATGATATCCATATAATTTTCTAATTTCATTATATCATCTTCTCCATCATCCGCCGTACCCCGTCCGCAAACGACGCCTCCGCCTCAAACCCGATCCGGTCCAGTTTCCCCACATCTGGCTGCAGCCAGAAGGTTCTATCCGGATCCGCCTGCCTGGCGCCGAATCCCAATGCGGTTCCCGGTGCGGCTATGTCCCGCATCTCCGTCACGAACTCTTTCAACAGTCTTGTGTCTTTGGAGGCCACATGGCAGATCCCCTGCACTTCTTCGCTCTCTGCCAGTATGCGGAGCGCGCGGACGCAGTCCGTGATATAGAGGAAGTTCCACATATTCTCACAGGGGGAAAGTTCTGGCGTTTCTCCTTTTTTCAGGGTGTCCAGCACATAGTTGACCAGCGTTCCCTGATTTTCACCCACGCCGTACACGCTGTAGATCCTCGGCCACACCAGTTCGATCTGCAGCTGCTTTGCCAGGATGGCGCCGAGCTGGTATGCGGCAAGCTTGGCGGCACCATACATCATGAAGGGGGCGGGCACTGTCTTTTCTTCCACGGCGGTACCGTGTACCACGCCATATTCTGCCTGGCTTCCTGCTCCGATCACTTTTGCACATCCGCACGCTTTTGCGGTTCTGACCGCGTCAGCCGTGTACGCGATATTCGTGTGCTGGATCTCAAAATCTTCCCGGGCGCTTCCGGCGGAGCCGTTCCATGCCAGATGGAAGAAGTAGTCCGCCCAGATATGATGTTCGGTGTGAAGGCTGTTTATATTGTTTAATGGGATTTCCAGAATCTGGAGAGATCTGCCTGATGAGTCGTTTTCCTTCTGTAAATCCAACAATTTATCCTTCTTCTCTGTGTCCGGCCGGATCACCGCCGTCACTTCATATCCGTTCTGTAATAATTCTCTGCACAACGCCAGTCCGATAAACCCGGTTGCGCCGGTCACAATCGCTTTCATTCTCACCCTTCATTCCTTCGTAGATTATTTTCGATCATTCTCTTCGTATTCCTGTAATTGACACAGTCGTCATAATCCTCTTCCCTGATCTCGAGTGTCAGCGGGCAATCGTACCGGTATTTGCGGTACAGCCCTAACAGGTGATCCACTTTTTCCTGCGATGTGAAGCCGGTTCCGTGGTTCTTCCGGTATCCGTTCCTGACAAAATCATTGAAGTGGATCAGTTTGCAGATCTGCCGGTTCGCCTCGAAATAATGCTCTATGCTGTAGTCCAGCCTCGCCGGAACTTCCCCATTCCCTTCGGGATAAAAATCTGCCTCCCTCAGCCACAGGGACATATACTTTTCCGTCATCATCGCATGGCAGGTGTCCAGCACACTTCCGATCCGTTCGCCAAAGCGCTCCCGCAGGTATTTTACGATCCCGACAGTATCCAGGAAGATGCCGTTGCACAGACGCGGTATCTCCGTCCGGTCCGGCTTGTATTCCATGGCCACCACGTTCTCGACTGCCATGTCCACCAGAGGATGCTCCTCCAGCAGGAGCCCCAGACGCTCCTCGAGCGTCTCGCGGAACAGTTCATATTCCATAAAGTCGTACATCGACAGTCCGCAGTGAATGACGACCAGGATCCTGTGTCCCCAGATCTCCGCGCAGTACTGTGCCAGGCGGAATACATTTCTGACTGCCGAGTAGTCCCTGTGCTGGAATATATGTTCCATGTGCATCATCTGCTCGTTCGCCAGACAGGGCACATGGACGACTTCTATATTATGTGTGGTAAAGATCTCGTTCGGATAATGTCTCTGAAAAGAATCTCCGCAGAGCAGGAATTCTTCCGTGAGGTTATATTCTATCCCGTCACATCCACATCGTATTTTCTCCATGATCTCATTGCGTTCCAATGAGGCTTTTGCGTACAGTTTCATCGTGATCCTCTGATACGGTTCTTTCTGGCGGACACGCCCTTTGACAGACGCTCGACCTTCGTCACCACATGCGAATGCAGTGTGATCATGCGGATGTGTTCCAATATCTTCTCCGCGCGGTAGCTTAGCATGGTCTGTCGATTCGCCAGGATCTTCAGGATGATCCTTGCCTTTACCGTACCTTTCTTTACATATTCTGAAGCGCTGATGCATTCATCAAAGCACCGGCTGTATATATTTTTGTCATAGTAGGCGCGTATACTGCCTCTGTCCCGCCTCCCGCGGGCGTCTGCGATATTCTGCACTGCTTCCAGGTACTGTCTGCAGTGCAGGACCTTTTTGAGCCATTCCAGGATCTGTCCGTCGTCTATTTTTCCCACCACGCTGCTGTGCAGATCCTCATAACACTGCTGCTGTTTTACAGCGATGTCCTCTATATATCTGTGGGAATGGGATTCCGAGCTGTAATTCACTCTCCACAGATACCCGATCGCGGAGACCGTACTGACCCTCTCCGCTTTTGCCAGAGCCTCCACTTTTACCAGCAGGTCATCCTCATAATTTACATATGCCCTGAACCGGAGACCGTGCGCTCTCCAGAAACTCATGCGGAACATGCAGGACCATATGTGCGGATACCGTCTCCCCGTTCCCATCGGAACAGGCACGTCAAATCCATTAAACAGAATCGGATACAACAGCTGCTCCAGTATTTCCCCGCCTTCGCAGCAGCTGTCTTCCAGCAGTTCAAAGGCGGACATTTTCCCTTCGATGCTCTGGCCGACACTGCAGATGCAGATGTCGCTCTGGTCTGCTTCTATTCGCTCGACCTGCCTGGCATAACAGTTCCTCTCCACGATATCATCCTGGTCGCAAAAACACAGATACTTACCGGACGCCATCGCCGCGCCGCAGTTTCTCGCCGAGACGATCCCGCCGTTTGTCTTGCGGTGCAGTACGACCCTGTCATCTTTTTGCCGGAGCCGCTCACAGACCGCCGGGCTGTTGTCTGTCGATCCGTCGTCGACCAGAATCACCTCGATCTGTTGATACGCTGACCTCAATATGCGGTTCACCGTTTCCGCTATATACGCCTCCCCGTTATACACCGGAATGACGACGCTGACTTTTCCACTCTGTTTCATCTCTGAATCCCGTTTTTCGCACCCTGTCTGTCCATACCTGATCACCCGTGCCTGCCTGTCGGCACCCGCGATCGCCTTCTTATCTGCGCCTATCCTTCGATCATGGCCGTTTCATCATGCGGCTCAGCTTCTGAAGCACCGCGACCGGCATCAGAAAGGTTCCCATTGCCGCCGCCCTGTTGACCGCCCGCGCAGAAGGATCAGACAGGATTGCTCTTCTATATGTTTTGATCTCTTTCACAAGTATGTTGTATTCGTTCTGGTGATCCTTCTGATCCGTCCCCATGGCGGCAAGCAGTTCAAAACAGGCGCTGAAATGTCTGGATATCGCCGCCCGCTCCAGATCCGGATGTCTCTCTCTCATGGCTTCGATACATTCTCTGGTAAATCGGATGTAATCCATCCTTCGGATGTCAAATCCTGAATGCGTGATGCTCCCCTGCCGCTGTACATAATCGTATTTGATCTCTTTTCCGACAGCGATCACTTCCGCGCCTTCAAGCAGCCGATACATCACTGCGGCGTCCTCATGCCATCTGCCTTCCGGAAACCGGATCGATGCGAACAAGTCCTTCTGAAACAACTTCCCCCACACCGATGCGGTGATCCCCTTCTGATAAAGCAGCATAGACAGAGCCTCCTCAGACCCGCACACCGAGACGTCTCTCTCTTCCGCCCGTTTTACCGTGTCCCCGCCGTCTTCGTATATTTTGCGATACCCGCACACCGAGATCTGTGCACAGTTCGCACTGGCCAGATGGTACAGATACGCGATGAGATTCTCCGCGATATAGTCGTCGCTGTCCACAAAGGAAATATACGCCCCTTCTGCAGCCTGGATCCCTGCATTCCTTGCAGCCGACATTCCGCCGTTGCACCTGTGAATCGTCCTGACCCTCGCATCCCTGTCCTTATATGCCTCGCAAACCCTGCCGGAAGCGTCCGTCGATCCGTCATCGACCAGTATAATTTCCAGATTTTCATACGTCTGCGCAAGAATGCTGTCCACGCAGCGCGATATATAACGCTCCACATTGTACACCGGCACGATCACACTGATCAATGGTCTGTTCATTTTCATGCCTGTCCCATAAATTCATCTATTTTTTCCACCAGCCTGTCCCATGAGAACCGGTCTGCCTCCCTGCGCACCTGCGCCTCAAATCTTTCCGCCATATCGTTCTCATAGAATCTGACAATGGCGTCTGCAAGCTGCCCGGGATCCCCGCGTTCCACGATATACCCGGTCTGACCGTCCGCCACCACATCCGGCAGGCCGCCCACGTTCGTGACGATGACCGGTTTCCCAAAGCCAAACGCGATCTGCACGATCCCGCTCTGCGTCGCCGATTCATATGGAAGCACTGCGATATCGCATGCGGCGAAATATTTTTCGACCTCATTGTCCGCGATGTATCTGTCCACCACTTCGATACAGTCGTTTGCCCCATTGTCATCAATCATACGCCGGTACGAAACCCTGTCGCTGCCAAACGCCCCTGCCACGATCAGCCTGACATTTCCAAGCCGCCTTTTGACCTCCGGCATCGCCTTTATCAAGTGTTTCAACCCCTTGTACTCCCTGACGAATCCAAAAAAAAGCAACACTTTTTCATCCACCGGCAACAGGAGCTCCTCCCGCGCCTGCGATTTCGTCAGATTGCGGATCCTGAACGCATTATAGGTTGGATGCGGGTTCAATCTGTACTGTGCATCCGGGCGGATCGCGAGCAGATCATCCACATCCCTCTCAGAATGAAGCAGGAAATAGTCCGCTTTGTTTAACACGAGTTTCGTCAGCGCCCTGTCAAACGGAAACCGCTCGTGCGGAAACACGTTGTGACATATGAACATTTTCCGGATTTTTCTGCCGAGCGCCGCCTCCAGGATCCGGTAACACGGCGCAAAGTAGGGATGCCACCACTGTATAATGACCAGATCCGGATGCATCCTCCTGATCTTGGACGCAGTCCTTATGATATTGAACGGATCCGCCGTGTGGAGCAGAAACTGCGCATCCTCGATGCGAAACACATCATTCCTGTAGTCCTTCTGCTCCCTCCTGAACAAAAACCTGGGATACTGCATCTTGTATGATATCATTTCCACATCATACTTCTGCGACAATGCCCTGTACAGCAGGCTGGTATAATGGGCGATCCCGCCCTTGTAAGGATAAACCGGTCCGATCAGCACGATCTTCCTACTCTTCATCCTGACCACCGGATCCCTTGTACTTCTGCTCCATGTTGTATTCCATCCTTCTCACGTGATACTGTGTATCGGCCAGTATCCGTCTGTTTGAAGAGATCAGATCGGACACGAGCCCTATGGTAAATGTGAGAAAGCCGATGATGATCAGCGTGCATGCCAGTATGAGCGACTGCACATGCCCTCCTCCGTCCCCTGTGAAATAGAAATAGAGAAATCTGAAACTGACGCCCAGCCCCAGCAGTGTCGGAAGGATGCTGATGTAGGTAAATGCCTTGAACGGCTGGTACATCACATAGGCCCTCAGTATGATGACGACCGACTTCTTCACATACGACCAGATACCGCCAAAGAGTCTGGAAGGCCTGACCTGCGGATTCGTGTGGACAGGGACGCTCGTGATGGCGATCTTCTCACGCCCCGCCTGCACGATCGTCTCCAGTGTGTATGTGTAGTCGTTGACCACATTGATGCGCATCGCCGTGTCGCGCGTCATGGCGCGGAATCCGCTGGGTGCGTCCGGTATATCTGTCTTGGAAGCCTTTCGCACGGCCCAGCTGCCCAGGTGCTGGAGTTTTTTCTTCAGATAGGAAAAATGCTCCGTCTCATCGATCGGTCTGGCACCCACGACCATGTCCGCACTGCCGTCCAGGATCGGCTGGATCAGCGCCTGTATGTCCTCTGCACAGTACTGGTTGTCCGCATCCGTGTTCACGATGATGTCCGCCCCGTTTCTGAGACACCCGTCGAGACCTGCCATAAATCCCTTTGCTAGTCCTCTGTTCTGGCTGAAATTCACGATATGGTGCACGCCCCATCTCCTCGCCACCTCCGCCGTGGCATCGCAGCTTCCGTCATTGATGATCAGATATTCGATCTCATCGATCCCCTCGAGTTCCCGCGGCAGATCGTTCAGCGCCGCCTCAAGTGTATCCGCCTCGTTGTAGCAGGGTATTTGTATCACGAGTTTCATTGTTATTTCTTTTTCCCCTTATTACCTGCCAGCGTGGTGATGATCCCTACCGCAAAGATCGCGACCACCAGCACCGCGATCACGATTCCCCACATTTTTTCAGATGATGCCTGCTTCTCCGCGTTCTCTGCCTCCTGATACGCCATCCGGTTTGCTTCCTGCACACTCCGGAATTCCTCGTCAAGCGCATTTTTCTGAACCTGGGCATTGTCTTCACCTGGCGCTGACTCCGCCCTGCCGCCGGCCAGATCACTGTCATCCTTTTCTGTCTTCCCGCCTGCCGCAGCGCTGTCGTCCGCTCCAGCTTCATCCGGCGATAATGCCATGTCTGTCTCGTTCACCGAAGATTCCGACGCCGCTTCGTCCGGCTGAGTCTCATCCACCGCTATTTCCGGCTGATCCTCCACTGCCGCAGGTATGACTGGACTTCCCAGCAGCCCCAGGATCGAAGTCCGCACATACCCTGTCTGCGTCTGATATGCTACCAGACACCACCCATCTTTCGCGTCCTCCTTGGCGATCACCGGCGTCCCGCCCGGCAGCGTGGCTGTCACGGCTGACGCCGCATCCGGCTGTTCGTGCAGCTCCGCATCACTGTTTACCTGAAATACCTGATTCTTCTTTATCTCTATATTCATCCCAGCGTCCGCTGCCCACACTGTCATACCCATCACAAGCATCAGCAGCACGCCTGCTATTATTCCCAAACGCTTTTTCATAATTCTCCAGTTCCCTCTCCACTATTCATTGTAATATAACGTGAAATGCCCGCTCGTCAGATGCTTGTTATATCTTTCCTCCAGCATCTGACCCTGATCGCTCCGAAAATCGATCAACAGCAGATCTTCCTCTATGTGACTATCCAAGTCATAGTCTTTTTTCACAATATGGATCGGTGTATCCCGCATCATAAACTGCAGGATACCGATATTTCCAAAAGCATCCCCCTCCGTACTGTAATAGACCTCCCTGCCGCCATCAGAGTTCAGCTCATAGAGTACATCCCTCAGCATAGTGTCCCTGAAGCATCCCAGCCTCGAGGCATCGATATATATCGACGACAGATGTATGCTGATCACAACCTGCACAGTCACCAGGACCATCAGGAGCAGTTCCCTGCCCTTCTGCATGCCGATCCACCAGATTCCCATGCAGATCATCACTGTCATGGCCGCGCTGGTCAGATATGTCTTCCAATAGTAAGCGACAGGCTCAAAATCCTCCGGGTTATACAGCCAGCTGATCCCGCAGATCGTGTTTCCGAAAAAAGCAGTCTGACCGTTCTCCTTCAGGCTTAGCGTCACCAGTCCTGTCATGACGGCTTCCAGAACGAGCATGACAGCGATGGTGCACACTGTCTTTCCCGCTGAAACTTTCCTGCCGCGCAGTTCCCTGATCCCCATCAGGAGCAGAACAGGCATCACATACTCGTGATAACGTCCGTATGTCAGCGTGTCCACCCGCCCGGGGCGTATGGTATAGATCGCGCAGATCATCAGTGCCGCAACTGTCGAAAACAACACAAACAGTGAAAAATAATCTTTCTCCCGCGCCCTTTTGACAGCATAAATGATGCCAAAATACGCGATACCAAAACTCGCAAGCCCCAGATACAAAACTTTCCCCGACACGCTTATGAACAGATTCTTCAGTCCCTCTCCCGAAAAGATATACACTACTTTGCCGATCTGTCCGGCATAGTCGTTCACATTTTTCAAGGCATCCTGCGGATCCTCAGAAAACAATCCTGTCAAATACAACCAGATGAACAGTCCAGCCGCCAGTATGACAGCTGCTGTTACTGTCAGCGCCAGCACACACTTCACTTTCCTGCCGGCATTGCGGAGACTGTATATCAGAAGTACCGCGATCCCCGACACCAGCACGCCAACCGCGCGCAGATGCACCAGATACATATAGAATATCACGGCAATCATTGACACCACATACACTTTATTGTCTGTCTGAAGATACCTGAGCAGAAGCAGGCAGATGACGAGATAGAGCGTGACGAGCAAAATCTCCGCGAACGTAGTCCCCGCATAAAACAGCCATGTGGGATAGAACGCCGCCACTGCTGCGCTGAAGGTCTTTCCCATCTTCTGCAAAATAAAAAAACACACTGCAAGCAGCACAAAATTCACAAACAAGGCTGCCCGGTAAGCGATTACCCCATCTTTGAACACAAGAAAAACAGGGAGCAGTATCAGACTGTATCCACAGGAATAATAAGAGCCCAGGGATTCAATATCCGACCAGTCATATCCGGCAAGTCTGGCTGCATGAGACCAGTAGCCAAACTCATCGGCCGGAAAATAGAACCCATAACTCTTACTGATACCATGGCATGCGACACAAAACATGAGCAACACAAACAATATGTCGAACCTTTTCTGTACATACCACGCCTTCATCTGTCCAAAGCTCCTCCCTGTTTGTTCATAAACCTGATCTACGCCGCAGCATCTGTCAGGTTCTGCTACAATCAGCAAAATTAATCAACAGACCCTGGCAGATATCTGCCAGAGTCTGTTGAATCTGCTTACTGTGCTACGATCGCATATGTTCCGATACCAGCTTTTACTTCAAAAGTAACAGTATCCGGATTGGTATCCTGATCCTCAAGGACCGTTACGACTCCGCCCGGCTGTACAAGGATCGCGCAGTATGTCTTTGTCTTGTCAGCGTCCTTGGGAAGACCTGTCGCAAGTGCCACAGCACCGTCTGAAAGTGTTACCCACTTGCCATTCTCCTTAGCGCCAAGATCGATGTTCAAAGACGTGAGCACTTCTCCGCCAAGTGCCTCTGCAGCTGCATTGATACTCTCAAGAGCTGCCGGGCTCTTCTTCGGATCTGTGTCGTAGATCGTGATGGCAGGTCTCTGTGTATCAGTCAATCCAAGATTTGCCTTTACAGAGTCAAGCGGTGTTGTGACTGCTGTACCCTGTACGCTCTTTGCTGCATAAGCGCCGCCAATAGAAGTCTGTACATTATCGCCAGCAACTTTGACCGGTTCAGTCGTTCTCTGAATCGTCTCAGGCTCTGATGATACCGGTGAGGGAACTGATGCTTCTGACGAACCATACTTCCCCTTAGCACCTACTGTCATAACAGATGACATTACCATCGTTGCTGCAAGTGTTGTAACAAGAATTTTTTTGAGTTTCATAACTAATTCCTCCTTCTCTGAGTCAATATGACCAGATATTATTATAATATATACTTGCTTGTTTTTCAACTAAAACGGACATTTTTACAACCAAAGTTGTGTTTCTTTGTGAAAATCCTACAAAATTGTTTATACTTTATAATATATTTTTTCATTTTTTAGTTCCAATATGATCATTATGTTGCATAATTTGTTTTTCCTTGTAAAAAAAGCCAAAATAAAGGACTTACTGATGCCCTCGACTACTTCATCGGCAGGACCACCGTGATCCGCACTGTTCCCGCAGCCGGGGCCGACGCCGTTATTTTTCCGCGGTGCGCCTCCACGATCGATCTGGCGATGGACAGTCCCAGGCCATACCCTCCGGTTTCCGAATCCCTCGACTGTTCCGTCCTGTAAAAGCGCTCGAAGAAGCGCTTCAGCTGTTCCTCGCTGACCGGTTCGGAACTGTTGCTGACACTCAGACAGAGACTGCGGCCTTTTTTTCCGAGTTTTAGCAGTATGTCCTCGCAGCCTCCGTCCGCCTGCTCCCTGATGTATTTGATGGCGTTGTCCAGGAGGATTCCCACCAGCTGCCGGACACTGCCCTCGTCGCCATGAAAGGATAACATCGGTGCGATCTCTGTCATGATATTCCTGTTCCTGCTGTGCGCCAGCGCCTGAAAGGACAAGACCGTCTCTTCCACAACATCCGATATCGGGAAGTCGATCATCGTATACTGCTGCCGGTGCTCGTCCATGCGGGACAGTGTCAGCAGGTTGTCTGTGAGCACCGCCATTCTTTTCGTCTGTTTGCAGATATCCTGCAGCCACTCGTTCCCGTCCCCGATCTCCATCGCCAACAGTTCTGCATCGGCATCGATGATCGTGACCGGCGTCCTGATCTCATGCCCCGCCACCGAGATAAACTGTTTCTGCTTCTCATAGCTCTCCGACACGGGTCTGACGATCTTCCCGGAAATGACGACGATAACGATAAAAACTGCCACCAATCCCAGAAAGGAGATCAGGCAGTTGATCATAAGCGAATGTTTGAATGTAAAAAGATTTCTGCCACAGTCCAGAAATAAAACGCACATTTCATGATCACTGTCCGAGTTCTCCCCGGTAAGCTTCTGATACCGAAACTCCCCGATAAATCCTCTGGCACCCTTCTTCCTGTATGCTGCCTCACCATAATCCCCCGCCTCCGTCTCATCCACCATCACAATGCGCTGTGTGTCTACCCGCAGGACCTGCCCTTCCGCCGAGAGCACTACGGCAAAAAACCTTGCCTCATACATGCTCTCCGGAGACAGCGGCCTGCGCCCGAAAGGTCCCATGAACTCTTTATCACGCTTCTCCGCATCCGTCCTGGGAAACCTGACCTGTTCCGGCGGCAGCTCTGGCAGGGGATGTACACCATTCTCGGCAAGCATGGCAAGCACCCGGTCCGCGTTCTCCACCAGTTCCCGATAAGTCAGAACGCTGCTGGATATCACGATGATACCCAGCAGCAATAACAGCGATGCTGTCGAAAGAATGATAAACCGCACTCTCAGCTTCCTGATCATTTAATTCCTCCCTTTTCCAGAGAATATCCCGCGTTCCGTCTTGCCCGGATCTCCACATCCGCCCTGAGCGCCGCAAGCTTCTTTCTCAGATAGGAGATGTAGGTCCACACCACATTGCTCTCCGTGCTCGTCTCAAATCCCCATATCCTGTTCATGAACTGTTCCGCCGAGATGATCTGCCCGGAATTGCGCATCATAAGCTCGATCATCTGAAATTCCTTGTTAGCGAGCACAAAGCTGCCGGCGTGCGACGACAGTGTGAAGGTCGCATAATCGAGTGTTATATTTCCAAAATGCAGTCTGGAATCCCCCTGTACTGCCGCACCGTTTCTGGTCATGGCGCGTATGCGGGCCAGCAGTTCCCTTGAGGCAAACGGTTTGGTGAGATAATCGTTCGCACCGCTGTCAAGTCCCAGCACTTTGTCATCCACCTCCGCCTTTGCGGTCAGTATGAGCACCGGTACATTGTTCCCGTCCTTTCTGATCTGCTGCAGCACACTGATCCCGTCCATGCGCGGCATCATCACATCCAATATCACGCCATCGTACTCATTTGACTCCAGATATTCCAACACCTCAATGCCGTCGTATGCGGCATCGACCGTATAGTTGTTTTTCCTGAGGATCGTCACGACCGCCCTGGAAAGCGATGCCTCGTCCTCCGCGAGCAATAATCTCATAATAACCTCCCTCATCCCTCCGGTCTGCCGCCACGGCCTGCACCAAATGAAAAACCCTCTCCGTAAACCAGACCATCCATCGTGATCTCAGTTGATGTACCGCCGATCTTTACGATATATGAACCTCCGCTCCTGATCTCAGGACAGCTGATCACGACAGAATTGCAGGCTTTCTCCATCGTCCATACGATCAGTTCCTCTCCCTCCGTGTCCAGCAGCGCGATCTCACTTCCTGCCGCATTCTGCTGCTGTGTATTCACCAGGATCGTACCCTGCGTCGAATCCGCACTAAAGTTCTGCGCCATGCCGCTCTGGCCTGCCGCCACCACGATGCCTCCGCTGACCGTGGCATCAATGCCATAGTCAAGAGCGCCGTCCTTGCCCGACGAAGGTCCTGTCACATAGAGCTCCCCTCCGCTCACGGTGATATATCCATTGGAGTCTACGCCATCCCCCTCTGCATCGATGCGGATCACACCGCCGGAGATATGGATGCTCGCATCCGCCTGCGTGTCTCCCATGCCGCCGGGGAAACCTCTCTTTCTATCATTTTTATTATTTTTATCATCGTCATCCCACGCACTCCGGTCATTCCCTGTCACCGCTCTTTTGGAAGCATCATCCGCGGCTGTTTCGACCTGTGAAGACACTTCGGCAGACAGATCGACCCGCTTATCAGTCGCGTTCAGACCGTCATCGCGCGAGGTGATGTCCACTTCACCGCCGGAGATATTGATGATCCTCGCCTCCAGCCCCTCATACGATTCCTCCACCGTGATGGTCCCGCCCGCAATATAGATCTCATTGACAGCGCTGATCCCGTCGCTCTCCACGTTCAGTACAAACTCTCCATCCGCGATATACACAGATCCCAGCGTGTCATCGTCCTCATTCTTTGACTGTATGGCGTCCTTCCCGGCTGTGATCTCAAAGCTGCCGTCCGCTACCGCCACACCGTCCTTGCCTGTCATGCCATGCGATGCCGCTGTGATCCGGTATGTCCCGTTCGTGATCGTAAGTTCATTCTTGGACACGATGCCACGATCCGCCGGCGAATCAATGATGAGCGTTCCTGTCCCGTTCAGTGTCAGGTCATCTTTGGAAAAAAGAACCGCATCGATATGATTGTCGTCGATCTCCTCAAATGTACCACCGTTTTTCAGTGTATTTTCTGTTCCGTCAGCCAGTGTCACAAACACCTTGTCAGCCTTTCTGACATAGATGGCCGCCGAAGTTTCCGAGGTGATATCCACACCGTTCAACACCAGCTGGACTTTCTCGGATTTGTCCACGTCAACGATGATCATTCCGTCGCTCAGTGCGCCGCTCACGATATAATCTCCCTCTCCTGTGACCGTGACAGTGCTCCCATCGATCTCCACATTTCGGGAATCCGTCGTGCAGCCTGTATCCGAGAGCGTGATGCTGTCACACTTTGATATTTCATATGCTCCGCTTAAGTCACGGTCTGAGAACAGATCTGAACTGTCGATCGTTGTCCCTGTATATGCCGCGTCTTCTCCCGTCTGCCAGTCTTCTGTGCTGCCCGTTCCGCCATCACCTGCAACAGCTGCTGCATCCGCATTCTGACGCGCCAGATCCCCACACGCTGTCACAAGCATACCGCACATCAGTACTGCCGCTGCTATCTGATACTGCCTATTCTTCATCGATATGCCACTCCTCTCTACATCATTTCCAACACACTGCTCTCCCGGTAGGACAGCGAAACCTCCAGATTCCCATTCCTGCAGCGCAGCTCATCGATAAACGCCTTCTCCCGTCCAGCCTCCCGGAATGTGATATGGTACGTCAGTTTGAACAGGCTTCCCATATTCGTCGTCTTGACGTTGAGCAGTTCACACTTGCCCGCATACTGCTCAAACAGATCGTCAAACACATCCGCATAGTCCAGATCCTCCGGGATCGTAACGTGCAGCGTCCGAGCCAGCACAGCACTTTTCCTTGTACCAAAATCGATCCGCGCATAAAACATATCGACAGCACCCATGATGACGACGAACAAAAATGCGTACGCTATATACCCCATTCCAGTGATGATACCTGCGCCCATCGCCATGAAAAGCACTCCGATCTCCTTCGCCGTCCCCGGCGCAGAGCGGAACCGCACCAGGCCGAAGGCTCCCGCCACTGCCACGCCCGCCCCCACATTGCCGTTCACCATCATGATCACCACGCACACGATCGCCGGGATCGTGGCGATCGTCACGATAAAGCTCCTGGAGTATGTATTCCTGTACATATACATCACCGACAACATGAAGCCCAATATAAGCGAGCTAACGACACAGATCATAAAATCCGCCACCGGGATCACTCCCGCCGTCTCCGCGTCAAACAATCCCCTGAATAGATTCTCTGCCATTCTGATTACCTCTCTTCATCTCTTAATTTACGCCCAAATCGGATTTTAGTAAATACTTTTTCCTCATCGCAGGATGATCATCACGCAATGATCACCTTTCCAGTCGTCTCCGTCTGCTTTCCGCAGATCATCTTTTCATACGCTGTGCCATATTTCGAAAACGACGTCTTATATATTTTTTCCTGCGCCAGCACATGCGTCATCCACAGAGGGATACCGCCCGAAGTCTTGATCTCCATCAGCACTTTGTCCGCATCGGTCAACGGTTCACCCCACACTTCCCTGGAAAGGGCGAGCTCCTCCTGTCTGGCAAGGATATTCTCATCGAACGTCACCCTGAGATCACTGCCGTCCAGTGCATAAAAGGCTTCCCGCTCATACGACAAGAACACCTTCGGCCTTAAAGTCTGATACAGGTGGAAAAAGTAATCGATCTCATTTCCGATCTGTGTAGATTTCGGAAACGGCGTCCCGCGCACAAGCCATTCCAGGGTTTCCAGCTGCGAAAGGGACTCCCGGCGCTTATAGACGACATCGTCATATTTTTTCTTGAGCTCTATAAAGACCTCATCCTGCGCCTCTGCCTTCTTGTAGCTTCTGATGCGGAGCTTTTCCTTATAGACCGGCTTCTCGATGGAGCGCCGCACCAGTATGTAGCTGTCCGTATCAAAATAAACATTCCGGATTGTAGTATGGCCGAAATCGTCCAGCTTCATATGAGGAAGCATCGCCTCCAGCACCGCCTTTCGCTGCCTCCTCGTCATCATATACTTCATCTCATAACGCTTAAATACTGCCTGATATGTCATCTCTGTTCTCCTTTGCGCGGCCGTGACCGGGTCGACAATATATTTCTTTGCATCCTGCAGGATCCCAGCCGGTTCCGTACCCTGTATGTCTATGTCTGGCATGAAATGAGTATAGAATGTGAAGCTTAAGTCAAACTTAAATATGATGTGTTCTTTTTGTGAATTATTCAGACAGCACTTTTCTTTTTCCAGTTCAGAAGTGTCAAACACGAAACGTATTCCCCAAGAAATCAGGATGCATAGGTTATTTTTGAACAGTTCCTTAGACTGTAATGTATCTGATATTGATGAGAATATTATCATTCTGCCCCCACGGGAACAATCCAGCAAGCGGCAGAACACAAAAAAATTGTCTTCGGATACCAGAATGGCACCGCGGACATTTTAAACGAAGGAATGATTTCCATCTCCAAGTTGTCATTTTCAGAGCTTTAACGTGCTTATACTTTACGCACCGGTTACTCAAATAAGGAGTCGATCCAGGACCGACTCCCTATTTGTATCTATGTTATGACATAATTTATCTTATCGATTAGCCAAGCAGACTGAGTACGCCCTGGTTGGACTGGTTGCCCTGTGCGAGCATAGACTGACCTGCCTGGGAGAGAATGTTTGCGTTAGAGTACTTCACCATCTCGGTCGCCATGTCTGTGTCACGGATCGCAGACTCAGCAGATGTCGTATTCTCAACAACATTGTCGAGGTTGTTAATCGTGTGCTCCAATCTATTCTGAACTGCACCGAGCAGTGAGCGCTGTGCAGAAACTGTTGAAACCGCATTGGCAATCGCATCGATCGCGTATGTAGCTGCCGAACCGGAATTATCCGCTACGTTCAACCCCCTGATGCCAAGTCCTGATGTGTCAAGCGCCTGAATCTTCACACCGATCTTGTTGTTCATATCTGCATCCGCACCTACATGCAGGCTGAAGTTCAGATCCTCCTTGACGCTGATGTCACCCTTTTCAATGATGTAATCCACATACTTTTTCGTTGCATCAACAGCGTCAGCCCGATCCGCCTTTTGTGTAACTTTTGCCGGAGCGTCTGAATCTGTACCAATATTATTTGCCAGTGTCAGTTCCTGCAAGATCATCTTCTCTGCCTGCGTCACTGTAAGAACCGTAGCGTTCGTTGCATCACGCCCATCCACATCACCACTTGTGCCATCTTTCTTTACCATTGCAGTATGAGTAACACCATTGTATGTAAACGAACTTCCGTCTTTGATCTTCTTCTCAATCTTATCTGCTGTAAGAATGTTCTTATCCTCATTTTCGACAGTAGTTGTTCCATCAGCTATTGTATACTGCACGCCATCCAGTGTCACCAGTTCGCCGCCTTTGAAATTTGCCTTTAAATCCGTGAATGATGCCTTAACATCTGCTGTCGTTCCACCAATCGTATACTCCTGTCCGCCTATGCTGACTTTGTCGCCAAGTGACAGCTTATTGATGGTAAATGTTGCCGAGGTTGCACCTTCTCTCAAGGTTCCTACAAGACCTGCATCTTTCGCTGATGCCTTCTTCGTCACAGTGTCCGTATCTCCCTTCAAGAGATAGGTCTCATTGAACTTAGTCGTCTCTGCCACTCTGTCGATCTCTGTCAGAAGCTGATCGACCTCATCCTGGATCGTCTTGCGGTCTGAAAGCGCATTGGTACCATTGGAAGCCTTCACTGCCAGCTCATTCATGCGCTGTAACATATCATGAACTTCTGTCAGCGCGCCCTCTGCGGTCTGCACTGCGCTGATGCCGTCCTCTGCATTCGCGGATGCCTGCGAAAGACCTCTGATCTGCTTTCTCATCTTCTCAGAAATAGAAAGGCCTGCTGCATCGTCAGCTGCACGGTTTACCTTGTAACCTGATGACAATTTTTCTGCTGACTTGGACAATGTACCCTGTGTGATCCCTAACATTCTGTTGGCGTTCATAGCTCTAAGATTGTGCTGTACTACCATAATATTACCTCCGTGTAATGAACGGGAAGAAAATTTTGCATTTTCTTGACCTCGTTGTGTTATGGGCAAATCCGTTGCCCACATTGATAGTTTTTAGATACTTTGGTTCCATATTCAATTGTAGCTGAATTATGCAGCAATGCGCACAATTCTATATAAATAAACCACAAACTTCCAGTTTCGGCGCCTTCTGACCTGAAAATCTGTGTTTATTATCACAGACCTGCTTAGCCTAAAAGGCTGAGTACACCCTGATTTGCCTGATTGGACTGCGCGAGCATAGACTGACCTGCCTGGGAGAGAATGTTTGCGTTAGAGTACTTCACCATCTCGGTCGCCATGTCTGTGTCACGGATCGCAGACTCAGCAGATGTCGTATTCTCAACAACATTGTCGAGGTTGTTAATCGTGTGCTCCAATCTATTCTGAACTGCACCGAGCAGTGAGCGCTGTGCAGAAACTGTTGAAACCGCATTGGCAATCGCATCGATCGCGTATGTAGCTGCCGAACCGGAATTATCCGCTACGTTCAACCCCCTGATGCCAAGTCCTGATGTGTCAAGCGCCTGAATCTTCACACCGATCTTGTTGTTCATATCTGCATCCGCACCTACATGCAGGCTGAAGTTCAGATCCTCCTTGACGCTGATGTCACCCTTTTCAATGATGTAATCCACATACTTTTTCGTTGCATCAACAGCGTCAGCCCGATCCGCCTTTTGTGTAACTTTTGCCGGAGCGTCTGAATCTGTACCAATATTATTTGCCAGTGTCAGTTCCTGCAAGATCATCTTCTCTGCCTGCGTCACTGTAAGAACCGTAGCGTTCGTTGCATCACGCCCATCCACATCACCACTTGTGCCATCTTTCTTTACCATTGCAGTATGAGTAACACCATTGTATGTAAACGAACTTCCGTCTTTGATCTTCTTCTCAATCTTATCTGCTGTAAGAATGTTCTTATCCTCATTTTCGACAGTAGTTGTTCCATCAGCTATTGTATACTGCACGCCATCCAGTGTCACCAGTTCGCCGCCTTTGAAATTTGCCTTTAAATCCGTGAATGATGCCTTAACATCTGCTGTCGTTCCACCAATCGTATACTCCTGTCCGCCTATGCTGACTTTGTCGCCAAGTGACAGCTTATTGATGGTAAATGTTGCCGAGGTTGCACCTTCTCTCAAGGTTCCTACAAGACCTGCATCTTTCGCTGATGCCTTCTTCGTCACAGTGTCCGTATCTCCCTTCAAGAGATAGGTCTCATTGAACTTAGTCGTCTCTGCCACTCTGTCGATCTCTGTCAGAAGCTGATCGACCTCATCCTGGATCGTCTTGCGGTCTGAAAGCGCATTGGTACCATTGGAAGCCTTCACTGCCAGCTCATTCATGCGCTGCAGCATATCATGGACTTCTGTCAATGCGCCCTCTGCGGTCTGCACTGCGCTGATACCGTCCTCTGCGTTCAGCGATGCCTGCGAAAGACCCCTTATCTGTTTTCTCATTTTTTCGGAAATTGAAAGACCTGCTGCATCATCGGCCGCCCTGTTGATCTTGTAGCCCGATGAGAGCTTTTCTGCTGATTTGGAGAGAGTCCCCTGTGTGATCCCTAACATTCTGTTAGAATTAACTGCTCTGAGATTGTGCTGTACTACCATAATAATTACCTCCGTGTAAAAAATGTGTTTTGCAAACACATTTTGTCATGGGCAGTCCGTTGCCCACCTTTGATTTGATGGTTTTTAGTTACTTGTTTTTAAGATTTCCATATTTAGTTGTCTCTGGATCATGATGTAACATGCTGATCCTCTATGTGCCATCCACAGATGCCCGGATATCAGTCCCAGTTCCTGCCGAACACCTGTGGTCATCACCGTAGCCGTAAACCATACTCTGCCGGACCTTACGCGAGGCACTTGCTCTCCTCTGCAAGCTGTTGTGCGGCGGCTCTCTTCTCGATCGCCTTTCCCCTCGCCACGTTGATCTCCTTGGGAGCGTCCACCATCAATTTGAGCGTGTTGTCATTGCCTCCCAGAAACGTGATCCTGACATTCTGACCTACCATTAAGTACTCGTTCTTGTTCACTGATAATCTAAGCATCGTAAAACCTCCTTGTTTTTCATTGTTTCCATGAATCCATTCATGTGCATCCTTGCCTCTTTATCAACGCAACATTTTGTGTAGATTGTTGCATCATCAGCCTGTCAGCAGTATTGTTATACAGTACGAATGATAAGCTGAAGGAACAGCATTGACATGTTTTCAAGGAAAGGAATTGACATTATGAGCACAACAGAACCGATCAGAGACATACAGAAATTACTGGACTTCAAGAACTACTATCTGAATGTAAAACCAAACCTGCGCAATTACACGATCATCATCTTAGGGCTGAACACCGCCCTGCGCATCAGCGATATTCTGAATCTGACCTGTGATGACATCTATCTGGACGGCTATGTCCGGGAACACATCACTGTCCGGGAGCAGAAGACCGGCAAGGAAAACCGCATCCTGTTAAACCGCGAGGCGAAGAGCGCACTCGCAAATTACCGCAGGGAACTGGTCAAAACAGAACTGTACAGGAGCGGAAACCCCTATCTCTTCCCGAGTCCGCGGAAAGCCTATGCTCCGGTATCGCGCTCGCAGGTGTACCGCATGATCACCGCCGCCGCGGAGGCGGTCGGCATCGAGGGGCATATCAGCTGCCACTCCCTGCGCAAGACCTTCGGCTACCACGCGTGGAAACAGGGCAGCGACCCAGTCGTGATCATGGTCATCTTCAACCACTCCTCACTCTCCATCACCAAACGATACCTGTGCATCGAACAGGACGACAAAGATGAAGTATACCGCAGCGTCTACAGGACCGCGGCGGCATAACATTGAATTAAAAAAACGGAAATTTTGTGCTGGAAAGACAGATATGTCGGGACTCTGCGCGCAGTCCGGACTTTTTTGCGCGCCTGAAAGAAATTTTCTTATTAAAAACAGCAGATAAAAATATTTTTGAAAAAATCAAAAAAAGGGCTAAAGTTTTGAAAACACCCCACCGATATATAAGGTGTAAGCAAAGAGATGCAACAATTTACACAAATTGTTGCATCTCTTTTATTATATCCCATATCCGCATTTTGATAACATACAGAATCTTAAAACCTACATATGGTCCACTTTCTCCATCTTCTGGATCACACAGCTGCGCAGTTTATCCCTGTTTTCTTTATGATAATTGATGCCGACAAGCAGAATTTCTCCGCTGTAGCCCTCCAACGCCTGCGTGTAGTGTCTGTTCCTGATCTGCTGCAGGGCTGTTTCCGCCGTCCTGTCGTACTTCAGTTCTACGACAAGCGCAGGCTTATCCGTGTGCGGCAGTGGAAGGAACACGATGTCCGCAAAGCCTTTTCCTGACGGAAATTCCCGTATCATTTTATAGTCTTTTCTCGCGCTGTAATATGCAAGCCCGATTCCACAAGCAAGTGAATTCTCATCATTGTAAGTCAGTATGGAAGACACTTCTGTGTGCGCCCTGTCAAGCGCTTCGGCGACGCTCTGGGCATCGCCGTTTATCGTGTCCGCAAGAAGTTTCTCAGATGCCTTTAACACACGCATGACTTCAGGCCATCCGCCGACGCTCATTGCATTCTCGAACTCCTCTATAATCTCCTTATTGGGAATGAACGTTTCCTTTTTCTCTGCGTCATATGCGAGATACCCCAGGTGGATCAGCAGCGTGAGCACATCATCTTTTGTCTCAAAGGTGCGCATATCATTTTTAAAACTGCGCGTATTTACCGCAATGCGCCCGCCGCCCAGCATATGCACAATATCAGACCGAAGCCCGTTAAAATCCATGTCCATATATATTTTCAGCGCATCGTAAACCTCCGTGGATGTCCAGTAATTGGAAAATTTGTGGCGGCGCATCGCTTCCACCACGGACTTCGGATTGTATATATGTTGATATTTCGCAAAAAAATATCCGTCATACCAGTTTCCTGTCTCTGTAAAATCCATATCAAACTGCGCGCACAGCTCCTGCACCTCGTCCTCGGTAAATCCCGTATATTCTTCAAATACATCCTGGTCTGTCATGGAATATTCCGCAAACATATTTAATGCAGAGTGCAGTCCATACTTCTTTACAGGCAGGATCCCCGTCATGTAGGCGAGCGCTACATAGGGCTGGTCCTTTAACAGATCCCGCAGAAAATCCAGATACTGCTTCTGCTGTGCCTCGGACTCCTGCCGTTCGCGCATCACACAGTCCCACTCATCAACCAGGAAGATAAACTCCCTGCCTGTCCCGCTATAAATCTGCTCCAGCACAGTGGCAAGGTTTGTTTCCTCCTCGGAAAACAACTCCCCATAAACTTTACGGATATCTGCAACCACAACCCGCTCCAGATATTCTGTCACTTCCTGCTTCTTTGCACGGATCAGGAACTGCTGCATATTCAGATAAATCACATCATACTGATTCAGGTACTCCTCAAATGTACTCACACGCTCTATCTCTTTTCCCCGGAATAAATCGCGCGAATCGCAGCCGCAGCTGTAATAAGCCGCGAGCATTTCAAGCGCCATAGACTTTCCAAAACGCCGCGGCCTGCTGACACAGATAAATTTTTGTCGTGTGTTCATATAATTGTTTGTGTGTGCGATCAGCCCCGTCTTATCCACATAGATCTCAGAACGGATCGATTCCCAAAAACCTTTATTGCCCGGATTCAGATAAATGCCCATGGCAGTACCTCCCATTTTTTCATCTGACTTTATTATATGGGAAATCTGACCTCTTAGCAAGACAGCAAATATAATCAAAATGCTCGAACAAACTTTCTGTTATTATATTGGAATTCAAACTACCGTTTGGTATACTCGTTTCAGAACATACATTTATCCTTTCAAGTGCATGGCGCGCATCCATAAAGACAGCTCAGCCGACTGCTGAACTGTCCTTAAAATGGATCGGCTCAACGTCCACGCTGAGCGGCAGCATCTCATACTCCGGGAATCTGTCGAGCAGATCTTCCAGGATCTCTCCTGTATTATGTACGACGTCGTGCGCGAGGAGGATCACCTTTTTGCGTCCCAGTGTCGTCTGGACACCGTTGGCGATCAGCTGCGTGGGTTCCACGCCTGCCGCCGCGTCCTCGAGGCTCGCATTCCAGTCATAGTAGATATAGCCCCGTCTCGTCATCTCTTTTATGATCTCTGCATACACCTTATCATTATAGCTGTTGATGCTGCCGCCCGGGAAGCGGAACAGCACTGCCTCCACGCCAGTCGCTTCGCGGACAGCCCTGCGTGCACGCTCAAAATCTTCCAGAAAGCTCTCCGCGCTCCGGTACAGGTCTTCATAGTCATGCGTATAGCAGTGGATCCCTATGGCATGTCCCTCCGCCGCGATCCTGCGTGCGATCTCCGGATGCTTCTCCACATTCTCCCCGACGAGGAAAAACGTCGCCTTGATATTTCTCTCCTTGAGGATATCCAGCACCTTCGATGTATTTTCTGACGGCCCGTCGTCAAAGGTCAGGTACATCGTCTTGGGATGAAAATAATACTCGATCCCCTGCACGATGCCCGATGCGATCTTCTCCTGATACTCCTGCGATGCCAGTTTGGTGCGCTCCTCCTTATTGCTCAGGAATCCGGTCTCGATCAGGCACGCCGGCATCCGTGTGCTGCCTGTCACGTGAAAATCCGCGTCTGACCGGACTTCCCGCTCCACCGCCCCCGTGCTCCGCGCAGTCTGCTGGGAGACCAGCAGCGCCAGACGCCTGCTGTCGCGCTGTGCGTCCGCCCCGTCATACCACACTTCCATGCCTTTGACGCTCCGCACCTCCGACGAATTCTGGTGAATGCTGACGTAGATATCTGCGCTGATGTCATTGGCATTTTTCACCCGGTCCTCCTTTGCGACGTAGGTGTCCACGCTGCGCGACATGACGACTTCATATCCCAATGCCTCAAGCTTGTCCTGAACCAGTCCGGCGATGGACAGGTTGATATTCTTTTCAATGATATCTCCCTCAAAGCATCCGCCGTCATTTCCGCCGTGACCGGCATCGACAAACACCACAGGTGCCGTCCTGGACGGCACCTCCACCTGCTTTGCCGCCAGTTCCTGTATCGTCTGCTCCGTCTTTTCCGACAGGTCGATCTCGATGACCTCAGGCTCATCCTTTCCCCATTCTCCCGCCCTGCCCGGCGTCGCCCAGACTTCGATCGGCAATACCCTGTCCGACAGCAAAAGGGCCAGCACAGCCACCCCCGCGACCAGCACAGCAGCGAATGCCACCCTGCGCATCCGCCTCCTGCTCCTTCTCCTCCGCTCACAATATTCTGAATATCTCCGTCCAAATGACTGTCCCTCATACATTGCCAGATACCCTCCTCTTTCGTCCTGCAATATGCCTGAAAAATTCTCCGGGACTGTTCAGAGAGAACCGTTCCCCGTTCATCATAGCTCTATTGTAAAAGAGGGGTGCATCAGAATATCATCATTTTTGTATCAAAGTACCATCATATTTGCATCAGATTTGCATACTTTACGGAGTTGTTACAGCTTTTTTACAAACCGGCTTCATACTTCTCAAAGTGCCGGTTAGGATATTTTCAAAAATATCTCATTGATCCCTTCATAGTATCCGACCGTGACGATCGTCCTGCCATCTCCCATCCCTGAAAAGACATATTTCCTGAAATACGGCGTCGTCTCCAGCAGGGGATTGTCCGATTCATACGCGGTCGGTGCGTCCAGTCCCATGTAATCCGCCCACGCCCCGATGATGGCGTCCGTGTCAATATCCCGCCACAGCAGCGGCGTCCGCGCATAAAACTCATAGATCCTGCCGTCGTCCGCATCAATATAGGCATCGATCAGCCTGTTCTCCTTATCCGCATTTTTCTGGCTGTTGGACAGCTCCAGCTTCCAGACTGCGACATTGTTGCGCGGCTCCAGCACATCGATCGCGGAGTACAGCGTCGCATTGTAGGAAGACGCGCTCACATCGCTGACTTCCTGCGGCAGGATATTCAGTTCCTTTAATGCCGCCAGCCCTTCATTGCAGGTCGCGTAGATCTGCTCATCCGTGATCTCCTTGCCTGACGGTCCATTGTACTTGCGCACGAACGCATATGAAGCGTCCAGATTCTCATAGTCAAGGCTCGCATTTCCGGCGTAAAAGGTCAGCGCGTTCTGGTCGCTCTCCGAGTGAACCTGATTTCCGATACATCTGGACAGGATATAAAGCTTTTCATTTGCATTCATCTGGTAACGGTAGCCCTCCCCTGCCTCCACCACCAGCTCGACGTGCGGCTCGTTCAGGATTCCTTTGTCCTTGTACTTGGCGAGTGTCTCCGGCCCCCATATGGAGACTGCGATCACGAGCGCTACCGCCAGAAAAACTGCAAAATACCGTGCTTTTGCTCTCATGTATTGTCCTCCAAAGTAAATCCGATGCAGGAACCTTTTCCCTGCTCGCTCTGTATCGTCAGCTCACTGTGATGGATCTTCAGGATCTCCTCGCACAGTGCAAGCCCGAGTCCCGCACCATTTTTGCTCCTCGAGCGGGATTTGTCGACCATGTAAAATGCCTTTGTGATCTTGCGTTGTTCCCGAACCGGAATACCGATCCCCTCGTCCTCGACCTCAAACCGGTATCCGGTATCAAGCTTTCTGCCCCGGACCCGGATCGCGCTCCCCGCCTCCGACGCCTTGCAGGCATTGTCGATCAGATTGACGAGCACTGTCTTGATCAGGTTGACCTCCGCCCATACGACGCCGTCATCGTAGGTAAATTCAAACTGCATGCCGCGGTTCTCCTCCGCAAACATACTCCACAGATACTCAAAGATCTCCGCGGTGCGCACCTGGCTCAGATCCACATCCTCCTTCTTTGCCACGATGATATCCAGCAGGCGGAAGGACATTGCCTCGAGGCGTTTCCCCTCGGTATAGATATAATTGGCGGACAGGAAACTCTTCTCCTCGTCGAGCTTGCGGGAGCGCAGCAGATCCGCATAACCGATGATCGCCGTGAGCGGTGTCTTGAGTTCATGGGCAAAGGCGCCCATAAACTCCTCCTTTGCCTCATTCTCCTCCTCCAGCTTCTCGATATTCTCCTCCAGCGCATTCGCCATATCATTAAAATCGCGCGTCAGCTGTCCCAGCTCATCGCTGCTCACCTGCCTTGCCCGGTATGCATAGTCCCCGTCTGCCATCCTCCTTGTCGCCCTGGTGAGCAGCCGGATCGGTTTGGTCAGCAGGGAGGCGATCAGATGCATGATCCCCGTACCGATCAGCAGCATGGCCAGCGTCACTTTCCGGTACAGTGAAAATCCCATCGCACGCTCCGTGAACACATCCGAGACATCCTTCATCGTTTCCAGGTACAGGATCCTGCCAAGCGAGTTGACAGACGCGCAGGTGTGGACATAATAGCCGTCCGGCGTCTCGATGACGCGGTATGACTTGGTGTCCGTCCACGTCTGCTGCAGGAGCTGCTCGTCCGCGTCAAAGCCATCGCTCGTGTGCAGGATCTCCTTCTGCTCATCGGCGATCCGGATCAGACGGCTCGTGCCGCGGCCGCCGCGCTCGAGCTGCGACGCGATCTCCTCCACTGTGCTGTCGGGGAGCACGCTGTAGCGCGCCGGCACGTTCAGGACTGCCGTCTCGAAGGCAAAACCCAGGATGCTGCTCTCGTCAGCCGCCTGTCCGACCTCCCGCGCGAGCGAAGTCTCAAACACATAATTGACAAAATAAAATCCGCTGAATCCGAGCGCAAGCGCCATGACGACGATAGTCGACAGCAGTAATTTCAGTGATATTTTCATGGTTTAATCCGATACCTCCAGGCGGTAACCCACTTTGTAGACCGCCACCAGACTATGCTCCCACCCAAGCTTTTTCCGCAGGCGCTGGACATGCAGGTCCAGCGTGCGGCTGTCGGCAAAATACTCGCCTTCCCACACCTTCTCATACAGCGTCTCACGGAACAGCGCCACATTTTTATTTTTCATAAAGAGCAGCAGCAGCCCGAATTCCTTGTTGGTCAGCTCGATCTGCTTCTTTCCCTTCATCACGCGGTGCGCCTCCACATCGACGGTCACATCCCCCGCAGTGAGACGCCGCTCCGTCTTGTTGTAACGCCGAAGGACCGCCTCGACGCGCGCGACCAGCTCCACCACGTCAAAAGGCTTTACGAGATAGTCGTCCGCCCCGAGCTTGAGTCCCTTTACCCGGTTCTTGACCTCGTATTTCGCGGTGATAAAGATCACCGGAATCCCCAGCGGACGTATGTACTCCATGACGTCGTACCCGTCGGCGCCGGGAAGCATGATATCTAGAAGGACCAGATCAAAAGATTCCTTCTCGATCAGGTCGATCGCCTTCAGCCCATCCTGCACCGCCGTGCAGTGATATCCCGCCGAAGACAGGTTTAAGTCGATCAGATCGCAGATCGGCTTTTCATCATCCACTATCAGTACTCTAATCATCTTCTGTTTTCCACCCCCAATAAGCTCTCGCTCTCTCCACCACGACCTGCATGGTATCCTCCTCGCTGCACGGATACCGCTTCTTGATCTCCGTATCCGCGGAAAATCCGCCGGTTCTCTGGTAATATATGCTGTAATCACTCCTGACTGCCAGCTGGTGATCCTCGTCCTCGTAACTGTACTTTGCCAGCACCACGATATCTTTCAGCCCATCACCGTCAATATCCCGGCAGTTGATGCCCTTCAACGCATACAGGTTATCGTAATCGCCCATGGGCTGCAGTGCGGACAGGATGTAATCCTGCTCATTGACAAGGTATATCATGAACACGTCATAGTCCGCTATATGATAAGTACCCGGCACGACCTGCAGCTTCCCCAGCTTGCCAAACGTTCTCGTGTAACATTGCTCCGATATGATCTGGAATCCGTTCTGCAGAAGCTCCTGCAGCGTGACTGCCGTGTACAGGAATTCCGTGGAATAACCATCCCTGACAAACGCCGTGATGGAGTCCGTGTTCTGGTTCATGCCGAAGCGGTTGATCTTGTCCGAGATGCGGTAATCCCTGTAAAAGATCAGCCCCTCCGTGTCCTGAAAGAGAACATCCCCGATCCGGTATTTCCGATCGCCGCCGACCTCGCAGGATGTGATCAGTATAATATCCGTCAGCTGGTCGCCGTTCAGATCCTGAAAGGCCACAGAGACCAGCTCCTGCTTTGGCTGCCGCATCTGCCCGAGCACGCAGCTGTTCGTCTCAAAGCGGTCCGTCTTGTACACGATCCTGTCATCTTCATCTATGAAAAACAGCGCCAGACGGTTGTAGGTGCTGTCATATGCGGGGATCATCAGCATCGGCGCCTCCAGACCCATTTTCAGCTCCTTCACGTCCGCCTCGGGATCCGCCTTTATCTGCCGCACCAGTTCCGTCTCCATCTCCTTCTGCCGGTCGATCTCGTACTGAACCGGAAAGATATGGATATCCACTGTCTCAAAACCGTTTTCCGTGATATCTGCCCTGTTTTCGACTGCTGCAAAGCGCGCGTTGTACTCCTCGTACTGTGCACGGACATTCTCCTTATTTTCAGCGGATCTTGCAGGCAGGCGCGGTGCGAGCAGCGCCGTCATGTATATGGCTGCAAAAAGCATCGTTTTCTGCAGTTTCCTCTTTCTCATGATCATCTTACCTTTCGTATTGTTCCATAAAACACTGGCTATTTCTATATTACCACTACCGGAAAACAAAAGTAAATAAAAGTTTGCCATTCTGTATATGAAATGATAAAATTATTTGAAAGCTTTCACGGAAAGGATATTGCATCGATGACAAATACACCCATTTCAATCGGAACACAGGACTTTGAAAAACTGAGGACATCCGCCTCCTTCTACATCGACAAGACGGATCTCATAAGGGAATGGTGGGAGCGGCAGGACGATGTGACGCTGATCACCCGCCCACGGCGTTTTGGGAAGACGCTGAACCTGAGTATGATGGAATGCTTCTTTTCAAAAAAATATGCCGGAAGAGATGATCTGTTTGAGGGCCTGTCCATATGGAAAAGTCAAAAGTACCGCGAGTTACAGGGAACCTTTCCCGTTCTCTCGCTGAGCTTTGCCGCCGTCAAGGGAACGACCTATCAGAATACAAAGGAAGCGGTCATCACCGTACTGAGAAAACTGTACGAAAAGCACGATTACCTTCTGACAGGAGACGCACTGAGCGAATCCGAAAAGAAAACATTCCATACATTAGGCCAGTATATCGAACCTGACAAAGATCCCGTCAGGGAGATCTCGGACAACACGATCGCATGGGCATTGAATACGCTGATGTCCTACATGACCCGGCATTTTGGTCAGAAAGTGATCGTTTTTCTGGACGAATACGACACGCCTTTGCAGGAAGCCTATATTCACGGTTACTGGGACGAGCTCACTTCCCTCGTACGCAGTATGTTCAATTCCACCTTCAAGACAAACGACCATCTTTACCGTGCCCTCATGACCGGCATCACACGGGTCAGCAAAGAATCGATCTTCTCAGATCTGAATAACCTGATGGTCGTGACCACCACTTCCGAGGAGTATTGTTCCGCATTTGGTTTCACGGAACAGGAAGTGATGCAGACACTGGACGAGCAGCAGCGCTCATATGAGATGGCAGACATACGGCGCTGGTATGACGGATTTGTATTTGGCAGCCTTGACAATATCTATAATCCATGGTCGATCACCATGTATCTGCGCACCGGGGAATACGGGACATACTGGGCCGACACCAGCTCCAACGCCCTTGTCTCCGAGTTGATGCGGACAGGAACGCCTAAGCTGAAAATGCAGTTGGAAGACCTGATCGCCGGAAAATACCTGGAAACAGAGCTGGACGAACAGGTCATCTTTGAACAGTTGAAACAGAAAAAGGGCGCGATCTGGAGCCTGCTGATCGCGAGCGGATACTTAAAACCCGAACTGCGCACGTTCAACCGTGAATCCGGCAGGTTCCTTTACAGGATCCGGCTCACAAACCATGAGGTTGCGCTGATGTTCCGGGATATGATCGCTTCCTGGTTCCCGGAAGACGAGACCTCGTACCGCAATTTCCAGCGGGCACTGCTGGCCGGAGACCTTGATTATATGAACCAGTATATGAACGACGTCGCGGAGGAAATGTTCGGCAGCTTTGACACTGGACGCAGACCTTCCGAAAAAAAACAGCCCGAGCGATTTTACCATGGTTTCGTGCTCGGACTGATCGTAGACCTGTCCGGGCGCTACCACATACGCTCGAACAGAGAGAGCGGCCTGGGACGCTATGATGTCATGATGGAACCCCTGAACGATGCAGACGATGCCATCGTCATAGAATTCAAAGTATTCTCAAAACAGAAAGACAAAACACTCAAAAGGGCAGTGGAAAATGCCCTGAAACAGATTGACACAATGAAATACGACACGGAACTGCTCGCAAGGGGCATCCCCAAAAAGCGAATCCGTCACTATGGATTCGCTTTTGATGGACAGACCGTCCTGATCGGAGATGGCAGTTCCTAAAGAACATTTTTCCGGTACACTGCCACCGATAACATATAGCAGAGCACAAACACCGCAAATACCGCCAGCGTGCTGACGACATAGATCGAAAACAGGCTGGTGTGCATCATCCTGCCGAGTGCGTGCACGGAAAAGTACGCGGACACGGCCATGACGGCAAAGGGCAGCATGTACGCGCTCAGCAGCTCCTGCGCGATCGATGCGCCGATCGTCCCCGACGGAATCCCGAGCTTTCTCAGGACGAGATACCGTTCTTTTTCCTCAAACGAGTCGTTGTAGAGTTTCATGAACATGATGCAGCCGCACGCGACGACAAACACCAGAAACATAAAGATACACAGCGAGTGGAGCGCCTTGATCCAGTCCTTGTCATTGTCAAACGGATCGACCGCCACGCGCGCCGTAAAATTCTCATCGGTATTGCTGATCAGGGTGTCGACCGCCGCGCGCGCCGCCGCAAAATCCATGTCGTCGGCAAGCTTATAATTGTGGATATACAGCATCGTTCCCTGCTCTTTCAGGCGCTCGTACTCCCTGTCCGACACCACGTAAAAACACCCCATATCCCGCTGCATATAGCCGATATATGCGTCTCTGACTGTCCGCGTCGCCAGATACGCCTTCCCGCCGATCGTCACCGGATACGGCTTCTCATGGACGATCAGGGACATCAGTATCTGATACGCCAGATAAACAGTCTCATCATCCGCCGGTTCAGACAGATCAAACCTTTCTCCGCGCTCCTGCGCCACGCGCTTCACCTCGGAATATTTCAGCACGAGATGGTCCTGATCCAGACTCAGCGCCGTAAGCGATGTCTGACAGGCGATATCGCCCGCCCCGCCGATCAGCGCGGACGCCTTTTCTCCCAGACCGCTCTGGTTGGTGAGCAGCTGGAACGTATACTGGTTGTCAAAGCGGACTATATTGTGGTAGCGCTCCTTCATCGCAAATCCGGTCGCAAGCGCCGTGACCGAGCAGATCCCTACGATGCAGACCATAGCATAGGTGCGGTAATTTTTCCGCATGCGGAAGACCATCTGATTGACCCACAGACATCTCTGCCCGCGGTACAGAAAGTGTTTGTTGGCTGAGAGCGTCTGAAAAGCAAGCGGGATCAGACCCCCGAACAGCAGATATACCCCGGCAATGACAAGCACCACCGCCAGCAGGGCATTGTTCAGCATACTCTGCCTTCCGCCCTTATTTGCCAGATAATAGCCAGCCGAGAGCACGGCAGCACCCAGCGCCGCTTTTGCAGACAAGACCGTCTTTGGCATGCGCACATACTCGTTCTGCCTAGCTGCCGAGATCATATTGAGCACACTGCTGTGCGTGATGTTCCAGTATCCTTTCAGTGCAAAAAAGAAGTACATCGCCAAAAATGACACTCCCGTCACGTTTACTGCCTTCCATGAGACGCCGAACCGGACGTCAACCGCGATATCGGACACTGCGCTCATGATCATCTGAAACAGCCCCCCCAGCAGTGCGCCGGATCCGATCCCCGCCGCCAGTGCAGTGACCCCCACAAAACTGATCTCGATCACGTAGAGCCTGCCGATCTTCCGGTTCGACATACCCATAAAGATATAAATCCCGATCTCCCGCTTGCGCCTCGTCAGAAAGACATTGGTCGCATACCACAGGAAAAAGAACATGAAACAGCCAAGCACGACGGACACGGTCTCGACCAGCATATCGATGTACTGCTTATTGCGCTCTCCCAGGACCGCAAACGGCCCGGAATAAATAAGATTCTGGAAATTGAACAGGATCAGGATCGTAAATGCCAGGGAGAGCACCAGCGACAGATAGCTCCTGAAACTGTTTCTGAAATTCATAAAGGCAAGACGTAACACTCTCATGCGAAATCCCCTCCGATCGAAGTCTGCAGGTCAATGATCCTGTTGTAGAACTCCTTCCTGTCACTCCCCCTGCTGATCCGGCATTTCATCATGCCGTCGCTCAGCAGATACACATCCTTTGCATACGATGCGCAGTGCGGATCGTGCGTCACCATCAGGATCGTCGCCTGCCCGCTCTCATTTACCCTGCACAGACAGTGCAGCAGATCCTTTCCCGCCCTGGAGTCGAGCGCCCCCGTCGGCTCGTCGGCAAAGATGATCTCCGGCTCCGTGATCAATGCCCTGCAAACAGCCCCTCTCTGCTTCTGTCCGCCGGACAACTGATACGGATATTTGCGAAGCTGCGCCTCCAGACCAAAAGCCGCCGCAAGCTCCCTTGTCCTGTCCAGGATCTTTTTCGCCGGCGCGCCGTCAAGCGCGAGCGGCAGCGCGATATTGTCCTGCAGCGTCATGGTATCCAGCAGATTGTAATCCTGAAACACAAAGCCGATCTTGTCCTTGCGAAGCTTTGCCAGCTCCCTGTTCGAGATGTGCGTCACATCATGTCCGTCGAGCGTGACCATGCCCTGCGTGGGCTTGTCGATCGTGGATAAGATATTCAGGAGCGTCGTCTTGCCCGAGCCCGACGGCCCCATGATCGCGATAAAATCATTTTTGTAAATGGTCAGATCGATCCCTTTGAGCACCGTCGTCTGGAAATCTTTTGCGCCGTAACTCTTGATCAGGTTTTTGATCTCTACTACTTTGTTGTCGTTCATCTTACTCTTTTTTACCTCCCGTGTGATCATTTTACAGAGCCTCTGTATGATCCCTATTGTAAGATATTTTATCACAAAAATCCTTACATTCGCCTTACAGTTTTCTGCTGCATCTAATTCCTGATATTTCTTGTAAAGATCAGTGTTTTGAAGTAAGATAATATTTAGAACACATTCAGAGCGCGGAGGTTGATATGGGAATCTATCTGAACACAGGTGTCAAAAAATTTAACAGTGCTTTACAGTCCAAAATTTACGTAGATAAAACCGGCTTTTTGGAATATACCAATTCTGTCATTGACACAGAAGACCGATATATCTGCCTCAGCCGCCCAAGGCGTTTTGGTAAATCCATCACGGCAGCAATGCTGGCTGCCTACTACGGAAAGGGCTTTGATTCCAGTGCACTTTTTGACGGAAGGCGCATCGCGCAGTCAGCGGACTACCAAAAGTATATGAATCAGTACGACGTTATTCAGGTGGATATGAATGTATTCCGCCACCGTCTGGATCCACAGACAGCGCAGTCCATATCTGCAAGTGAAACCGTCATCCTGTTTCAAAAAGAAGTTGTCAGGGAAATCAGGGAAGCCTACCCCGGCAGCCTTGACAGCACAGAGATCGATCTGCCAAACGCATTGACCAGAGTTCACGAAATGACAGGATCCATTTTTATCGTGATCATCGACGAGTGGGACACGATCTTCCGCGAGGATCCGGACGATGAGGAAGCGCAGAAACAATATCTGAAACTCCTGCGCGGTCTGTTCAAAGACGATGTCATCGAGATGCTCGGCGGCGGACACTGCCGCGCCAACCCCGATAAATTCCAGAATGACATGGTAACTTTCAGGAGCAGGGACGATGTGTTTGCCTTGCTGATCCATCTCGGATATCTCGCCTTCGACCATGACCGCCGAGAAGTCTATATCCCAAACGAGGAGATCCGCAGCGAGTTTGTCAATGCCATCGAGGGCAGCGAGTGGAATACCGTCGTCAGTGCGATCGCAGCCTCCGACAAGCTTCTGCGCGCCACCCTGAAAAAAGAGGAAGAAAAAGTCGCGGACGCAATCGGCAGGGTGCACATGGAGAATATCTCTGTCATCCGATACAATGACGAGAATTCCTTAAGCTGCGTCATCACGCTCGCCTACTACAGCGCGATGAAGGATTATGTCCTCATCCGGGAGTTTCCCACAGGCGAAGGCTTTGCAGATATCGTGTTTCTGCCAAGACAGCATACGGACAGTCCGGCGCTGCTTGTCGAGTTAAAATACGACCACACCGCCGAGAGCGCCATCGACCAGATCAGGACAAGAAAATATACAGGAAAACTCATGGACTACAGCGGAACCGTCCTGTTAGTCGGCATCAGCTATGACCGGAAGACCAGGCTTCATCAGTGCAGGATTGAAGATGCAGTCCTTCATGAAAGAAAAATCCCCTGAACGATCAGGGGATTTTGTAACATGTTATTTCTGAACAGTTCCTAAATTCAAAACACCGGTCTCCATTCCGTCTGCCGTGATCTGCACTGTACCCTCCGCAATATCGCAAAAGTCGATCAGTCCGGATCCCGCATTCAGACTGACGCGTTCCCCCGGATACCCCACGCCTTCTCCTTTACAGGAAATCACGGCATCCCCAGGATCTACCCCCGCGTACGTTATCTGCGTTCCGGAAACCGTGAACGCTGCCGCCTCCTCAGCCGCTGCGGAGATCTCCACCGTTCCTACCTGCCCCATGCAAAATGGTCTGACGGGTTCAGCGATACCGTAAACTGCATATCCTGTCCCGTAAACGATATCCTGCCCGAAAAATCAACTGTAATGGAGCTGATCCCGGTTCCCGCAACCGAGTACGCTGTCCGCCCATAGACATCAAAGGAATCCCACAACTGAAAGGACTGCCGTACCCCCGAAGCGTCTTCCGTGTTCATATAGGTAAAGCTGTCACTGTAAGGGACTTCCAGTGTATATCCACCCTTGTCCGCCCGTTGAAAGGATACCGGCATCGTCCCATCCGGACGATTCCCGTCCTCACAGTTGAGGCTGTCGCCCTCCTGGTTCAGAAGCTGGAAGCTTCCTTCCCCTGCATAGATATAAGCTGATCCACCGTCTTCTTTCCCACACGCTGTAAAAGCTGCTGTCAGACTGATGCACAATAGGACTGTCGCTATTTTTTTCACACTTTCCCTCCTCGCCCTGCCCTGCAGATGCTGAAACGGTCATGCCAGCAGCCCTTTCATTTCAGCAACGCGCCTGCCGCCTTTTTACTTATATTGTATAACTATTCTGTCATCAAGATAAAGTCGTCGCCGTTCTCTGCAAAACTGATCACATTGGATCCTTTCTCAACATACCGCAACGTGTCATTTCCAATAACTTCAAAAACATATTGACCCCCGCCATAAATAGATGCTGTCAGAATATTATTCTCAATATAATATGTTCCACTAACATACATGGAAGACAAAAGTACATCATTCTCCAAAGCAAATGTGTTGTCTTCCTCATTGAATCGTATATTTGGCAGTACTACTGCATCCTTTTCGGTCTGCAGCACATAGTTTTTCTCTGTAGTCTGGGAAATCCCGGTCTCTGTGCTGCAGCCAGCAAGTATAAATATTACAAATAATAATGGAACTATTTTTCTCATAGATTTCTCCCGGTTTAATTCCGCCATACGGTCCATAATTTTAGAAATGTTGATACACCACACACATTTCCCACTTCGCAGTTACATAATATGAACTATTTTCTATTGTTCCAGTACAAACTGCTGAATGGTTGGCACTTTTATACCAGGCTTTAACTCCTGCGTATGGAGTACTTGAATATTGACGATAACTGCCATCTGTTATATAAATACTAGTATAATCCAATTTAATTAGCTTTACGTTTATACTTTTCATAGACTTATGCAAAAACAGCACAATTAGAATAATAAAACATATAGTTATTTAAATCGGATTATACTAGTACAATGCTACGCCTTCAATTTTAATCGGAATATTATTGTTATTTTCGACAAACACCGAATAAGGACCACTTTCGGAAACCTTAATCTCATTAGTCGATCTTCCGGTTACAGATATTGACGTCAGCGCACCTGTTTCCTTATTTTTTATACCTATTCTATAAGTAACCGAACTATCCGCACACAATGTTACAATTGATATAAAGTCACCTGCCGACTCATCCTTATATTGATAAATATACCGTGTATTCGCATTGATCGTCTCTTCCAGATCAACTTTTGACGAATGCGGCACGGTATCCTGACTTCCATCAATCTCAGCCACACTTCCGTCATCATACCCATGCTCTTCTATCATCGGATCCCAATGATTCTGCGGCTCTGCGATCGTCTCCACCTCCTCCGCCCGCAGCCAGTCCTCCTGCAGCCTGGCTGCTTCTGCGGAAACTGCCGTCGCCGGAATCATACTCATTACCGCAAGACCTACGCAGCTTATTCCTGTCATCCATCTCTTCGGTTTCACGAAACTTTTTGTCGCTGCCATTTTTTCAATTCGCCTTATCGTTTGATTTTTGTTCTCTGTCAACGCAGTCGTATATGCATTGGCTGCCTCCTTATCTGTAAGCCTCACCAGAAAAGCGGCGTACTCCTTTTTCGTATAATGCGCATTATCCAGCGCGATGCTCAGATCGCAGATCACTTCCTGCGCACAGTCCAGATCTCTCATCAATAGATTGACCACCGGATTGAACCAGTGGATCCAGGAGGTCACAAGCGCCAGGATCCTCCATGGCAGATCACCGTTTCTGATATGCATCAGCTCGTGCTCATAGATCATATGAAGCTCCGTGTCCGTATAATCGGCAAATGGAAGAACGACCTGCTTTCGCACAAGTCCTGCCGTGATCGGGGAACAGAGCAGATCGTTCTGGCTGAGCGTTACGCCGCCTGCCCCTGCCCGTCTTCTGCACGCCTCAAACAGCTCCAGATACCGTGCATCCTGAACCGGGACATTTCCCCGAAGCAGTTTCGCCAGCCTGCATATTTTTATGCCGTCGCGCGCAACAGACAGACAAAATCCCGCAAGCCATGCGGTTCCCAGGATATTAAAGACAACTGTCATTGATGTGACCGACGAACACACAAACTCTCCGGTATATGCCCTGACCCCATTCTCAAGAGAAATCCTTGGTATGCATACACACGCAAACGAGACCGGCAGCCAGTATAATATCAGCGTCAGTTTCTGAGACGCCAGCAGCAATACCGGATCCCCGGCGCGCCGGATCCTCCCTGCCAGTCTTGTCAGCCCATACGAGATGCTGCCGGCTGCGGACAGAAATGCGATACAGGAGATACACAGCCTAATCCATACCATCCAGCATCCTCCTTATGTGATCCTTCTCCTCCTCCGACATCTTCCCTGTCTCCGCAAAAGAAGCGATCAGATTTCCCATCCTGCCGTTTCCCCAGTTCTCGACACATTTGACGATCTCGCGGCTGCCGTATTCCTTCTCCGTGACCAGCGGATAATAGTCAAACGTCCTTCCCCGCCGCTTCATCTCCAGATAGCCTTTCTTGACGGCGCGGCTCAAAAACGTGGAGACTGTCTGTAATTTCCAGTCCTTCCCGTATCTTAGGTTGATCCGCGATGTGATCTCCTGTATGGACATCACATCATCGCTTTCCCATATGACTTTCATCACCAAAACTTCACATTCTGTCAGCGCTTCCTGAGTTTTGTCCTGCAACTTCTGTTCCATATTCGTTCACCGCTATCCTTTCTATACTATTTTTTCTATGCTGTCCCTTTTATACCATCCCTTTTATACTGTCCCTTTTATACTGTCCCTTCTATACCGTCCCTTTTATGACAGCCCTTCTATGCTATCCCTTTTATGCTGTCATTTCTATGCTATCCCTTTTATGCTATCATTTTATGGTTATTCCTGTAGATAACTAAAATATTAATCAACTATATTTTTAGTTATTATATCATATCTTTCTGCAGACGACAACACTTTTGGACGAAATGTCGTTACCATTCAGCCTTGCCGAATGGTAACGGTCTGTAAATAAATAACCTTACAATCTTGCTTGCATATGTCTGCGTTTTTTGACCATTACGTAGTAATTTGCATACTCAAAGACATATTCAGCGCAATAATCGAGTAGGAAAGAGTCCTCTTCCCCTGCTCGCCGCGCCGGGCATCCGCAGCGCATGCTGACATTTTCCTCTGGACGCCCGTGCACAAACAAAATCCCCTGATGTACTCAGGGGATCCCGTTATGCCAGCAGCCCTTTCATTTCGGCAAAGCGTCTGCCGTCCATGATCAGTCCCTGAATGGAACTGCTCCAGATCTCTGCCTCGCCGTGCTGTCCTTTCTCTGATGGATCGCTTTGTGCCTCCACGCTCTTTTCTTCCTCTTCCTTCTGCTCCTCGTCCCCGCGGATCTCCTCGTCCGGTGCGGTATCCTCGTCAATGTGATCGCGTTCGTCGAGTTTCTCCTGCAGCCGCTCTGCCACATCCTCCGCGCGGCTGGTGACGCCGTCCTGTCCCTGTGTCCTCATGATATCGTCCTCGTCAAACAGGGATTGCAGCTCCTTCTCCTGCCGCTCTGCCAACACAAGGTGACGATTGCCGAGATGCGCGATCCGCAGATCCCTCGCCGTGATCCGCTCCTGCAGCGCAAACTCCCTGTCTCTCTTTAAGTCGCGGTATCCGTTCTTCATCTCCATATTCTCGAAATAATCCATCAATGCACCCAGTTTTTTCTTTGCCTCCGGATCGGTTTCCTCTTTGATCCGTTGCTTGAAAGATGCCTTCACATCCTCATTGTTTGCAAGTGTGCTGACAAAGTATGACATTTCCGCGATCTTTTCTTTGATGTTAAAATTGGCGGCATCATTTGCCCGGTATATGTTGATCCGCTCCGCTTCAACGGCTTTGATCGAATGGTCGCTCGCTTCGATCCGGGATGTGCTGGACTGATCCATACCATTCAGGCTGTCCAGCATGCCCATCTCTCCCTTTGCCGCCATCGCTCCGGGTTCTCCTTCCATCAGGCTGCCCGCAGATTCCGCATCCCCGTCTCCGGCATCCTCCGCCGCTTTCGCTTCCTCCTCGTCCTGATCCTCAAAACTCTCGATCATCATGATCAGCTCGGAGCTCTTCTTGCTGATTTCCTCCTGCTGCATGGAAGCCTGCTCTGCCGCCTTCTGCGCATCCCTCTGCAGTCTGCTGATCTCAGACTTCTGCATCTCCTCGAGCTTCTGCATCTCGGTCAGCGCTGCCGCACGCTTCTCAGCCATCCGGGCAGTCTCCTGATGGTCAAAATGATGGCGCAGGGCATACGATTTGTCGCCCCATATGTTGACCTGGTTCAGCAGCTCGTCGTAGATCTCCTCGTCTGTCAACTGTACAGGCTCTCTGGATTCCTCACCCGTCTCTGTGCCGTCCGTTTCCGTTGCTGCTCCCGCATTCGCATACTGTTCGAGCCGTTCCATCGCCTTTGCCTGCCTTGCCAGCGCCATCGCCTCGCCGGAGATCGTGACCCGGACGGACTCCGTCTCCTTCGCCGCGTCCTGCGCCTCCATCATCCTGCGCCTGGAATGCAGTGACGAATCGTTCGTTGTCCTGTGGGTGCCGCCCACAAAACGATTATTAAAATGACTGTACGGATTGGTTTGATGAAATTGTATCTGCATACGTTCAACCTCCTTGTTTTCTGATGCTGTAAATCCGTTTACAGCGCCCGATATGTACCTGTTTTTTAGCTCCATCCCCGAGGGAAATTCCTGTACTACTGTTTTATTTCCCCACAGTTCCTTATCTCCGGCTATTCTGTCAGCAATTTTTGAACTTTTACATAATGATCCGCATCAATGAAAAGCATTCCTTTCCGATTGCCAGATGTTTTTAATTCCATTGACACTGATGGACTGTTCAGCAACCCTGTAAGGACATTTTGTGTCAACTCATTCTCACCCAAAATCCTGCGATACCCCTTTTCAATCTGATCCTTATCATATTGGTCTCCAACCAGTTCGGATTTCCAGCTAATTCCATCCGAAGGCTGTGCTCCTGTTCGATATTTTCCCAGATCATCCTGAATACTTTTTTGAAGCCTTTCTACCTCATCTGTATAACCAAGGACACCTTTCAGGCCATAGCCTTCCTCAAAGATCAGGGTAATATTCATTTGACAGCCATATATTTCCTGTAATTCCTCCAGATCATAGTGAAAAATATGGGGAGATACCTCCTCGCCATTGTCTGCAAAAATATAAAACTTCTGAACTTCCTTTTCTTCCATTCCCCACTCAAGATGATCCATATGAGTTGTCCACTTCCCACTTTTTCTGTTATTCAGGGAAATACATAGAAATATACCGAAAATGATGGTGATGATCAGAATCACAACTTTACTCCATTTTATCCTGTTATTCATTCCTTTATTTCCCTTCAAGTTCTTATTCACTACACCTTTATCCCAGAAATTAACACCACATGGTGCTTCCATAAAACATAGCGTAATCACATAACCATCCACCAAGAGTATAGTACACAATCTCTGTTTACAAGTTACCTGCTACAGTCTTTATACACCCATATACACCACCTCTTTTCACTAAAATTGTAGTTGCAAATTGTTTATTGAAAGGGACTGATGTCCCTCTAAAACGTATTAGTATACCGCTGCACTTAAAATGTTTATTGGAAAATTATTATTATTTTCAAAAAATGCTGTATATGTTCCGCTTTCAGAAATCTTAAATGCATGTATCAAAGTCCCACTTCCTGATACCGAAACCATTTCTCCCGTCTTTTGATTTTTGATTCCGATCTTATATGTAATTGCACGATCATCACATTTTACTGTAATATCAATTGTCTCTCCTGCTGACATGTTTCTATACTGGTAAAGATATCTTGTATTTGCACTGATTGTTTTCTCCCAATCAACTACCGAAGAATGCGATTCTGTCTCCTGACTTCCATCAATCTCTGTCACACTCCCATCATCATATCCATGCTCTTCGATAGACGTATCCGAAAAATCCTGCGGTTCTGCGATCGTCTCCACCTCCTCCGCCCGCATCCAGCCCTCCTGCAGCCTGGCTGCTTCTGCGGAAACTGCCGTCGCCGGAATCATACTCATTACCGCAAGACCTACGCAGCTTATTCCTGTCATCCATCTCTTCGGTTTCACGAAACTTTTTGTCGCTGCCATTTTTTCAATTCGCCTTATCGTTTGATTTTTGTTCTCTGTCAACGCAGTCGTATATGCATTGGCTGCCTCCTTATCTGTAAGCCTCACCAGAAAAGCGGCGTACTCCTTTTTCGTATAATGCGCATTATCCAGCGCGATGCTCAGATCGCAGATCACTTCCTGCGCACAGTCCAGATCTCTCATCAATAGATTGACCACCGGATTGAACCAGTGGATCCAGGAGGTCACAAGCGCCAGGATCCTCCATGGCAGATCACCGTTTCTGATATGCATCAGCTCGTGCTCATAGATCATATGAAGCTCCGTGTCCGTATAATCGGCAAATGGAAGAACGACCTGCTTTCGCACAAGTCCTGCCGTGATCGGGGAACAGAGCAGATCGTTCTGGCTGAGCGTTACGCCGCCTGCCCCTGCCCGTCTTCTGCACGCCTCAAACAGCTCCAGATACCGTGCATCCTGAACCGGGACATTTCCCCGAAGCAGTTTCGCCAGCCTGCATATTTTTATGCCGTCGCGCGCAACAGACAGACAAAATCCCGCAAGCCATGCGGTTCCCAGGATATTAAAGACAACTGTCATTGATGTGACCGACGAACACACAAACTCTCCGGTATATGCCCTGACCCCATTCTCAAGAGAAATCCTTGGTATGCATACACACGCAAACGAGACCGGCAGCCAGTATAATATCAGCGTCAGTTTCTGAGACGCCAGCAGCAATACCGGATCCCCGGCGCGCCGGATCCTCCCTGCCAGTCTTGTCAGCCCATACGAGATACTGCCGGCTGCGGACAGAAATGCGATACAGGAAATACACAGTCTAATCCATACCATCCAGCGTCCCCCCTTATGTGATCCTTCTCCTTTAATCAACTATACTTTTAGTTATTATAGCATATCTTTCTGCAGACGACAAGGCTTTTGGCGATATTGTCAACAGCTGCAAATTATGCTATGATAAAAATATTCTAAAGGAAACATCAAGGAGGAAAAAAATGGCATTCCCACAGGAACAGATTTATACAATTGATGACATTTATGCACTCCCGGACGGACAGCGGGCCGAGCTGATCGACGGACGCCTTTATATGATGGCTCTGGAATAACCTTCTCCCCTGCCTGCGCGAAGCACGATACAAAAGCGTGTATACTCCCCGTAACAACTCTCGACAGAGAGCTCATGCCCCAGTCTTTCTGCGATCCGCCCCGCCAGGTACAGCCCCATTCCGGTCGACTTGTACCTGCCATTGTGATGGCCGCTGCCTGTGAAGCCCTTCTCGAAAACGCGTCTGATATCACTCTCCCTGATCCCTTCCCCATTGTCCTCAACAAAAAGCTTCACCGTGAAAGCCTCCTCAAAAAGCCCCGCACCCCTTTCTGTTCCAGAAGGCACTGCCCGCCCTGCTGTTTTTTCAGTCCGGAACCGGATATGGTGCGCTCCCTCCGGCTCTGCATATTTCACTGCATTGTTTAAGATCTGGTCCAAAATATAGGTAAGCCAGACTTCGTCCGTATAGACTGTGACCGCCTCCATCTGCATATCAATCTGGAACTTCTTCCGGATCAGAAAAAACTGGTTGTTTCTGATGGACGCCCTGACACATCTTTCGAGCGGAACCTGCCTGATCTGCATGTCAAACAGCGGGCTCTGCAGCCTGCATCCCTGCATCATCATGTTCATCTGCCAGTTCATCCGCTCCAACTGCTCCCTCATGTCAGTTCTGACATCCGTGTCCCTGATCTTTTCGGACAGGAGCATTGCCGCTGACAGCGGGATCTTGAACTCGTGGCACCACTTTGTCACATAATCCTGCAGGTCACAGTTCTCCGCGAATTTTTCCTCAAGGCGCTTCTCCAGGATCAGGAGGTCATGCTCAAAAACCTCGCTGTCCTCCGGTCCATGAAGCGCCTCACCGATCAGCTCATCCTCCTGCAGAAACACCTTTTTCCTGCGTTCCCTTTTCCAGAAATCAAAAAAAGCTGTACCTTCCACCACTGTCAGGAACACCAGTACCAACAAGTCAAGATACAGCAGATACTCCACCCGTGTCGTTTGCATCAGGAATATGAAATACAGAATGTAACTCATTATCAATAGACACAGGACAACATACGCTCTCCACTTTCGCTGAAACCATTTCACGCCTATCATCTCACAAAATCTCCATTCTCCGCTTCCGCCGACGCCCGGATCTTCCTTTGCCGCTTTGCAGTTATGGCCATGTCGTCAGCAGATTTTTATTGAACATAATATCCCTGTCCTTTCCTGGTGCATATCACATCCTCTCCGCACACGGATCTGAGTTTCGTGCGCAGCCTGCTGATGATCGTGGTCAGCGCCGCATCCGTGACGTACTCGTCCGTATTCCACAGCACCATCATCAGCTCGTCGCGTGTGACGACGTCGGGCCTGTTCTCCGCCAGACGCGCAAGGATCCGCCGCTCTGATCTTGTGAGGTCGACTTCCGCCGGTTCCCCTCCGCATTCCGTGCGGCTGCATTGATCCAAATAAAAGAGGCTCTGCACGGCACAGTCGAAACACAGTCCCCCCGCGAGAAAAATGCGCTCCCGCACCTTGTACTCATACGTCCGCCGCAGCATCGCCTCGATCTTGGCCCGCAGAAGCTCCATGCCAAACGGCTTCTCCACATAATCGTCACCGCCCTGCGCGACCGCCATGATCTTGTCCGTGTCATCGCCGCGGCTGCTGATGTAGATCACAGGCACTTTGGAGACCTGCCTGATCTGGCTGCACCAGTAAAATCCATCGCGGCAGGGCAGGTTGATATCCATCAGGACAAGCTGCGGCCTCATTGCCGCAAATTCCTGCAAAATATCGTCAAACCGCTCCGGCACAACCGCTTCATACTGCCGCTTCTCCAGAAACAGGCTGATCTCCCTCGCAAGAGATGCATCATCCTCGATCACCATGATCTTCAACTTCGTATCCATCCTGACCATCCGCTCCTTTTTCAGTCCATTATACGCTTTTTATCCTGCCATGAACATATCAGATCACAACATTACAAAAATGTAAGAATGTCCAAAACGCTCACGCGCCCCGGACATTCTGTCTCCTATCTGAACTTCACCGCAGTCCCGTATGCCATAACCTCCGCCGCCCCCTGCATGACTGCCGCCGACGCGTAGCGGATATTGACAATGGCGTCCGCACCGAGCTTCTCCGCCTCCTCGACCATGCGCTTGGTGGCGAGCGCCCTCGCCTCGTTCATCATCTCCGTGTACGCTTTCAGCTCACCGCCCACCAGCGTCTTGAAGCTCTGCGTGATGTCCTTTCCGACATTTTTGGACTGGATCGTGCTGCCCTTCACGAGCCCGATCATCTCCAGTTCCTTTCCGCTAATGTAATCAGTATTGACTAAGATCATCCTCTTCTCCTCCTTTAATCTCTTTAATCCTGCTTATCAGAACACCGATCATCACCGCAGCCAGTGCAAGTGGTATCACGACCATCAAGACTATAATGACTGCGGGAATGACGGGTATCTTCACAAAAAATACTGCGGCTCCAACATAATACAATATCATGATCAGCGCAACCACGACCGGCGCGATCATTTTTTTCCAGTGACCCATACCCACACCCCCTGTCTAAGGAATTGTCATCCTAAATATCAATCTCCAGCGGTTTGTCTATCTCGTCCGAGACATACCTGCCATTTTTTTTCCGCTGGCGCACGCACTCCGTCAGGAGATACTCGATCTGTCCGTTGACAGACCGGAAATCATCCTCCGCCCACGCTGCGATCGCATCGTACAGCTTCGCGGACAGTCTGAGCGGCACCTGCTTCTTGCCCGAATCACCCATAGCATCATTCCCTTTTTTGTCATTTTGGCGATAAGATCCTTTCTGTTTTGATCGCGTGAAATATTTTCTTAATACAGACTGCCTGAGTTCACGATCGGCTGCGCGTCACGGTTGCCGCAGAGCACGACCAGCAGATTGGACACCATCGCAGCCTTGCGCTCCTCATCGAGTTCCACGGTGTGATTTTCGCTGAGACGATCCAGCGCCATCTCGACCATGCCGACCGCGCCGTCCACGATCATCTTTCTCGCGTCAATGATTGCCGACGCCTGCTGGCGCTGCAGCATCACCGCGGCGATCTCCGGCGCATACGCGAGGTAAGTGATCCGCGCTTCCACGATCTCGATCCCGGCCTCCGCCACACGTCTCTGGATCTCATCGCGGATCTTCCCTGCCACGATCTCACTGGAACCGCGCAGGCTCCCCTCGTCCGCGATGCCGTCGCCTGTCGTGTCGACGTTGGGCGCAACGTCATACGGATAGATCCGCACGATATCCCGGAGTGCGCTGTCACACTGCAGCGACAGGAATTCCTTGTAATTGTCCACATTGAACACTGCCTTAGCCGTGTCCACAACCCGCCATGTCACTGCGATCCCGATCTCGACCGGATTTCCCAGACAGTCGTTGATCTTCTGCTTGTTGTTGTTCAATGTCATGATCTTCAGCGAGATCTTGTTGCTGCCCGCCTCCACGGTCGTGCTGCCATTTGCGGCCGCCAGCATGGACGCCGCGCTCACATCGCCGCTCTGGCTCAATTTCGTCTTTGCCGCCGGGTTAAAACTGGTACAGAACGGATTCACAAAATAGAAACCATCCTCCTTCAATGTCCCCACATATCTGCCAAACAGGGTGAGCACCAGCGCCTCCTGCGGTTTCAGTACCTTCAGCCCGCAGAGAAGTATGAGGGACACGACCACCATCACAATACCTGCGACGAGCATCACGATCCCTGCTGCCAGCATCGGGGAACTGCTGTGTCTTTCGATCGCGATCGCTCCGAAGACGATGCCCGCGACCGACACTGCAAACAGCAGCAGAATGCCCATCAACGCCGCCATACCGTTCTTTTTCTTTGCCAGTACGTTCTCTTTCATATGTATCACTCCTTTGATCATTGTGTTTATATCTTTTTCATTTCTTTTGATATCATTATGATATCACCACGGGATCAATATGTCAATAGTGATTTTAAAAACCACAAAAAAACCTCCCGGAAATTCCAGAAGGCATTTTCTTCTTATATCATTTATTGTTCCTTACAAACCGCATACTCTGCAAGCACACGGAATATCTTCTCCATATCAAAGGGCTTGGTCAGGTGGTCATTCATCCCCGCTTCCCTTGTCAGCCGGATGTCCTCCTCACAGTCATTCGCAGTCAGCGCCAGGATCGGGATCGTCTTTGCATCAGGCCGCTCCATCGCGCGGATCTGTCTCGTGGCTGACACGCCGTCCAGAACCGGCATGTGGACGTCCATCAGGACCACATCAAATGTTCCCGGAGGGTTGGCACAGAACAGGTCAACCGCCGCCTGTCCGTCCGCCGCTTCCGTGACGATCAGTCCCCTCTCTTTCAGGACTTCCTGCACGATGTCCCGGTTCAGCTCGTTGTCCTCGACGATCAGCACTTTCATCCCGGCGAGCACATCATCATTCATTTCGCTTTCCGTATGTTTTAATTCCTTATCCATATCCTATTACTCCATCCTATCCATTCTGCAATCTGATCTGCTCCTCCCTGATCGTCGGATAATGCACCAGCTTTTCCCCGTCCAGGTTCTCCCTGTGCATGTCAACTGCAGTGATCTGATGGTTATCATAAGTCGTGTAATAATAGATCCCCCTGCTGGCATTGCAGCATGACGTATACAGCGTCATCTCGCACCTGCCGTCATCCAGCACACAGCAGCCCCGCTGCTGGTCCACCGAACCCAATATGTGAAAAAACTGGCTGATGCTCTCCTGCTCGCCCTCCCCCGATATGGAATTCATCCTCGTGAAAACAGCACGCACAAACCGGGACTGCGACGACAGATCCCCGGGCAGCCCGATCGCGCCCATTCCGCGGCTGTATGGCTCGAGCTCCAGCCCAGGCGCAAATGTGTTTACCGGCGGCTTCGCCGACAGCTGCATATAATTTTTCAGGGCAAACATCTGCTCGTCGAACGGCGGATTGTTTGTGAGCACCCCTACCGGATTGTCGTAGATCCTCAGTCCCTCTTTCACAGATTCCACCGTGATCGTCTCCACACTGTCCGCGATCATCCAGTGCAGTTGTGCCGGGGGCAGCGCATCACTGAAGGGCTCATCTGTGATATTGATCTGCTCCAGGAGTGCCCGCGCCTCCCGCACCGTCGCACACTGGCACAGGATCCACGGGATCATTTCAAACTGCGCGATGTTGTCCTTCTCTTCTTTTATAATGTCACTGTAGACTGCATTTCCCACAAAATTCAGTCCTGCCATTCCCAGTCCTTTTTCGTTGACGGCATCATAGTACAGCGGATATCCCTCCGCCACACACGCCATGCCGATCATCGCATAATGTGTACTGACCTCTCCTTTTTTCCTGAAGTGAAACGGATATTTTCTGGGCGTGACTGTCACCTCGTCCCCATACGAAAACTCATAGTCCAGTGTCCGCCCAAAGTAAAAATCCGCAGTCCTGTAGGTTGCAGCTGTGCACATATTCAGATTCCTCCCGCCTGATACTACAACGATTCCGGCAAATCCTGCCCGAAACAGTCGTCTGTTATATATTATACTTGTTTTGCGCTGTAATATCAATGTAATATGAATGCGGAGCAAAAATTTTTATGCGCTGGCCTTCATCGCGCTGTCGGTCATGACAAGGATATCGTCCACCTTCACGCCGAGCACTGCTGCCAGCACCACCAGATTGTCGATCGTCGGCAGCGCCGTCCCGTGCTGCCACTTGTACAGCGCCTGCGGCGTGGAGAAGCCAAAGATCTCCTGCAGCTCGCGCACAGACAAACCTGCCTGTACCCGCAGCTCCGTGATGCGCTGTCCCGTCTTCACCATGTCTATGGTAGGTATCGCGACCATGTTCTGTTCCTCCTGTTCCGGCACCGGACCAGAACAGGAAGAACTCCTGTATTTTAGTACTTCATCCGGCTAGAAATTGAAGTCTGTGACTACCTGTTTCGCACCATTGCGTCGTTAAAATTTCTAGACGATGCCACCGCATCGCCGTCGAAATTTTGCCTAGCACTGGCACGAACCATGCAGCCCCATACTCCAATTTCTAACTGGATGGAGTACTAGTCAGATGCCTTAAAATTGTAGATCGGTTTCATGATATCAATGACGTCGACGGCTTCCCTGATGACGTCGATGATGTCCGCCAGGGACTTGTATGCCATCGGCGCCTCGTCGAGTGTCGCCGCATTGACGGAGGTCGTGTAGACGCCCGCCATCGTTTTCTGGTACTCGTCCAGCGACAGTGTTTCCTTTGCCCTGGTGCGCGACATCAGACGCCCGGCTCCGTGCGGCGCCGAATCGTTCCACTCCGGATTGCCCTTGCCGACTGCCAGCACGCTCCCGTCCCTCATATTGATCGGGATCAGCACCCGCTCGCCCTTGTGTGCCGCGATCGCGCCCTTGCGCAGGATCATCTCCTCCGTGTCAATATAATTGTGAATGGTATGAAATGCGTCCGAGCCTTTCATACCCGTTCTCTCCAGGATCACTTCCGCCATCTTCTCGCGGTTCCGTCTCGCAAACTGCTGGCAGATCTCCACATCATGCAGGTAGTCCTCGAGATAAGTCCCGTACAGGTAACACAGATCCTCCGGTATCAGGCAGTCCCTGTGCTCCCACTTGAGCCCCTTTAAGGCATTCTGGATCTCACTTCTGCGCCCCGCCGCCTTGTATTCCGCGATCAGGGCGTCCCTCTTCTTAAAATACTCCTCCTTGCCGGCGTGCAGCTCGACCGCAAGCCGCTGGTAGATCTCTGCCACCTGCTTTCCGAGATTGCGGCTGCCGGAGTGGATCACGAGGTACTTCGTCCCGTCCTGCGCCACGTCCACCTCGATAAAGTGATTGCCGCCGCCCAGTGTCCCGATGCTCCGCTCCAGGCGCTTTGCGTCTTTCAGGCTCCGGTAACAGCGCAGCGCCAGCAGATCGAACCGCTCCTGCCTGCCCTCCCACACATTCTTGCCCGATGGGACAAAGTGTGCCGCCGCGTCCAGTTTCTCAAAATCAATATCGTCTTTGCCCAGATTGACTGTATACATACCGCAGCCGATATCCACGCCGACCACGTTGGGCACCGCCTTATCCGTGATCGTCATCGTCGTCCCGATCGTACAGCCCTTGCCCGCATGGACATCGGGCATGATGCGGATCCGGCTTCCCTGCGTACACTCGTAGTCGCACATCCTGCGGATCTGCTCGACCGCCTCGTCCTCCACGATCTTCGCGTAGCAGAGCGCCGTGTTCACCTTTCCCCTGATCTCTATTACATTCTCCATTACATTGTTCTCCCACATTTTTCTATCCCTTTCCAAAAGAAAACCGCCTACCCTGCCGAAATACTTTCCATACAAGATAAGCGGTGACAACCACAAATATGCCATTTTATGCCCTTACTGCCGTGCGGTTCAGCACACGAACCCCACATCAGAACATTCCAGCCAGCGATCTCTTCTCTTATATGAAAACTTTTCCGAGCATATCAAACGTAGACTCTGTTTTGCATCCAGCGCCTGTTCGAATCCTTTCCTGTGTGAATAACTGATTAAATCGATCGCAAATGTTCTGTTCATCCCTATTTCCTCTCCGGCGTGCCGTGGCATATAACCATACGCCTTTTGATCTATGATGCAACTATACCACAAATTCTATGATCTGTCATTAAACTTGTGGTATAAAGTCAGCAGGTCTGTTTTCGACAAAACCCCACCCATCACTTGACAAACTGCTTCAGCACCGCTATAAAGATATCCATGTTCAGCGGCTTTGAGATGTGGGCGTTCATTCCGTTCTTCAATGCGGCTTCCTTGTCCTCCTCCAGCGCATTTGCCGTCATGGCGATGATCGGCAGGTCTTTGACATCCTTCCGCGGCATGCTCCGGATCGTCCTGGTCGCCTCATACCCGTTCATGATCGGCATCTGCACATCCATCAGAACCGCGTCATAATAATATTCTTCGGACTGCTCCACCATCGCGACAGCATCCGTTCCGTCCGGCGCCGACTCGACGACAAATCCCGCCTCCTCCAGGATCACTTCCGCGATCTCACGGTTCAATTCAATATCCTCTACAAGCAGGACGCGCTTTCCCTCAAAATCCTCCAGCGTCCATGACGCGATCTCGTCTTCCTTGTCTGTCAGATTGTTTGCGGCAAGCAGCGCCGACTTCAAGTCGGACATAAAGAGCGGTTTGGCGCAGAATGCCGTGACGCCTGCCGCCTTCGCCTCCTCCTCAATGTCAGACCAGTCATAGGCGGTCAGGATAATGATCGGCGCATCGCTGCCGGCGACGTTGCGAATCTTTCTGGCAGTCTCCACACCGCTGAGCTCCGGCATCTGCCAGTCTATGATGTACGTATGGTACGCGTCCCCTTCCTCGTATGCCATCTGGGCGCGGTAGGCTGCTTCCCTGCCCGAAGTCGTCCACTCAGACCGCAGACCGATCTTTTTGAGCATCTTGCTCACACTGTCGCACACATGAAAATCGTCATCCACGACAAGTGCGCGGAGTCCGTTGAGTTCCTTGATCTGCTCTGCATTTTTCTCTATATCCTGCAGCTTTAATCCCAGCTCTACGGTAAAGGTGCTTCCCTTTCCGATCTCACTGTCCACCGTGATCGTACCGTTCATCATCTCCACAATATTTCTCGTGATCGCCATGCCGAGTCCCGTTCCCTGGATGCCCGACCGCGTGACAGTCGACTCGCGCTCGAACGGCTCAAAGATATGTTCCACAAACTCCTTTGACATGCCAATGCCATTGTCCTTAATGATAAAGATATAATCCCCGTATCCATGCCGGAACGTCGTCTTCTGCATGATGCGGAACGTGATCGTCCCCCCTGCCGGCGTGTACTTCACGGCATTGCTCAGCAGGTTGATAAACACCTGGTTCAGCTTGAGTGAGTCCGCGATGACGTCCTCATTGACGATCTCAAAGGTGTCAATGAAGAGCTCCAGCTGTTTTGCCTTCACCTGCGGCTGGATGATGTTGACCAGATTGTGCATCAGCTCCGAAATATTGCATTCCTGTTCTTTGATCTGTACTTTTCCGCTCTCGATCCTGCTCATGTCGAGAATGTCGTTGATCAGGCTGAGCAGGTGGTTGCTCGACGACAGCACCTTCTGCAGGCAGTCTTTCACCTGGTCCCTGTTGTCTATATGGCTGACGGCAATCGTCGCAAAACCGATGATCGCATTCATCGGCGTGCGGATATCATGCGACATGTTGGACAGGAAGGTCGTCTTTGCCCTGTTCGCATGCTGCGCCTGCATCAGCGCATCCTGCAGCGCCTGCGTCTGCTCCTTCTGCTTTCTGACGCTCTCCGTGATCTCCTTCATCACGACCATCACCAGGATGTCCCGGGTCTCGTCGTCCCTCGTCATGAGAAATGACTGGCGGATACAGATCTCCTGATCACGGCAGTCCCTGCACCAGTATTCGACGCTTACTTCCGACTCGCCCTGATCATAATGCCCGATCAGATGCGCAGTGTTCACCACTGTCCTGTAATCCTCGAGCGAATCACTCAAAACAAACTGCTCCCAGCGCCTGAACCACTCTGACACCCTGCAGGGCGCCGCCAGCTCCACTCTCTGCAGCAGCGATACCCGCTCCCCGCCCAGGTCACGCCGGATATCTTTTTCAATACGGTCCTGAGTCAGGTTGAATTCAAACGTACAGATGGCATTGGATGTGATCGCGATCTGATACTGGCGTTCCTTGCGGTTTGCGACAGCCATCTTTGCCTGAATGTGCAGCTCCTTCTCCTTCACCTCCGTGATATTCTGCCTGATCAGCAGAAGTTTCTCCGCTCTTCCCTCGTTTCGCTCCAGACAGATGATATTGACGTGCTCCCACTCCGACTTCCCGCCCTGCACCACATGGCACTCAAAACGCGCGTCATTGTGATCGTTCAAAGCCTGTATGAGCGACTCCTGGTCCAGATGTTCCATCAGTTCCTCACGCGCCCTGTCTTCTATCAGCTCCGAGCACAGGTGGCGCACCAGCTCCTGGTACGCGCCTTTGACCGCAAAGGTCCCGTCCTGCGGCGTCGTTCCTGCCAGATACTGGTAAGTGCCTGTCGAAAAATCTACCATGGCAAACCGCGAGAACAGCGTGGTGACGCCGTTGATGATATAACCCATCTCACGGTTCTCATCCTCCAGCATTTTCTTTTCCCTTCTGGCACGGACCAGCAGTATGATGATATAGATGACAAACAGCCCGATCAGCATCATCTCCAACTGGATTCCCACGATATTCTCATCCCTTATCATCTGCTGTGTCACATTTTTCGGAAATGTCTGCACCAGGACAAAATCATTGTCCGGGAGATGCATGACGCAGATATTGTCGGTCTTGCTGCCGGCAGCGCAGATAAAAGCGCCCTCGCCGCCATGCGCAAATATATCCTTAGCCTTCGCCGCCGTATCCTTGTCGATCACCTTGTTCTTCACCAGCGTGTCGATCAGATCCTCCTCATATATGTTGCCGTCGGAACTGGCGATCGCCCTGCCGTTCGGCATACACAGATACACGTCTGCCGCTTCGCCAAAGTAAGTGGTGGACAGCATATCCTTGAGGTACTCCTCCGCCAGATAGGACCCCCGGAGTACGCCTATGATCTCGCCCTTGTAGCGCAGCGGGACATAAAAGCTGACCATCGTTTCATTGAAGAAATAGGAATCCAGTATCACGGCGATACCGCTCTCACCGCGCATGCCGTTTTTATAATAATCGCGGTCAGAAGCATCCGAAGTACGCCCGTCAGAGGTGTGGTTCACACCTGCGGCATCTGTGAACAGCACTGCGTCAAACAAGGCGTTATGCTCGATCTCCTGCAGCATTTGCTCATTGATAACAGGCTGCTTCAATCCTTCGCTGACAAAGTATGCATATGTATGGATCAGCTCCAGAGCGTTGTTCATCTTCTCATTGATCCGCGTCGTTGTCTGACGGGCCGAGTCCGCCGCATAATTTTTGTTCCGCTCCTCCATCCGTATGCTGTTCTGTGTCGTATACCACTGAAACAGCCCAATCATGGCAGCCAGCAGAACAACTACACAAACCACTTCCTGTATCGTTTTTTTCCTGTTTTTCATCAAGACTCTCCCCTCCGTACCTGCGAATCTTCCCCCGATCACGAACTATTCCCTGTCAGACCTCTTTCTACAGACCCTTATATCATTTGTTTAGAATATTATACTACCAGTGTTTTCATGCGTCAATCACGCGATGGTCTTCTCCGCTGTCATGTGAAGAAAAAGACGTATGAAATGAAACGGTCCCATTTCATACGTCCTCAATCTGCTGTATTCAGATTCCTCCCTATTTCATCTGCAGAACCAGATGCTGCGGCAGGCCATTGACCATAAACGGCTGGTAATCGCCCCTGATCAGCGGTTCGATGTAGTTGATGAACTCGTCTGTCACATAGTTCCCCTCCTTGTTGACCCAGTCTCTGGGAACCAGCTTCTCATTGTTTGCGATGCGGTGTACGTCGTAGATGCCGGCAGCGCTCATGTACGGATCGTCTGACACGCGGTCGATGACAACCATCTTGCCCGTATCTCCTTCATCCGCCGCCTTGACCGCGGCTCCGCCCACCATAAACGCCTCGTCCACATCGACGCGCGACGCCATGTGGGAAGCGCTTCTCTGCAACGTTGAAAATTCGATACTGCGCGTCTTGCACCCGATCTCCGCGCCCAGGAAACCTGCCAGGTACGCGGCCGTTCCCTGAAGCTGCTTGTGTCCGAACGCATCGACATAGTCACCTCCGCCTGACAGCTCGCAGACATACCTGCCATCGGCGAGCTTGATCCCCTCGGACACCGCCACGACGACAGATTCTTTCTTTTTCAGCAGCTCCTGTACTTTTTTCAGGAATTTATCGATATCAAAAGGCACCTCCGGCAGATAGATCAGATCCGGTCCTTCGCACTCCTCTGTCCTGGCAAGTGCCGTCGCCCCGGTGAGCCATCCGGCGTTGCGGCCCATCACTTCGATGACCGTGATCATGTCCTTGTGGTACGTGAGGCCCAGCGCGTCGCGGATCACCTCTTTCGTGGAGGCTGCGATATACTTCGCCGCGCTTCCAAAACCGGGCGTGTGGTCTGTGAGCGCCAGATCGTTGTCGATCGTCTTGGGTACACCGAGGAACTTCTGCGAATGGCCTTTGATGATCGCGTAGTCGGACAGCTTCTTGATCGTGTCCATAGAGTCATTTCCGCCGATATAGATAAACGTCTCTATGTCCAGTTTATCCAGGATCTGGAATATTTTCTCGTAGATCTCCAGATTCTCGTGAATCTCCGGCAGCTTATAGCGGCAGGATCCCAGGAATGCCGAGGGCGTCCGCTTCAGGAGTTCGATATCCATGTCCGAGTGGATCTGCGTGGACAGATCCACATACTGTTCGTCCAGAAATCCCTGAATCCCGTGCAGCATGCCGTACACCTTGTGAAATCCTCTCTCCTTGGCAGTCTTGTACACGCCTGCCAGACTGGAATTGATCACCGATGTCGGACCTCCTGACTGTCCTACTATAATGTTGCGTTTCTTCTCCATTTCTTTCTACCTCCTAGTTTTAAGTTCAAAATATTTACATTCATTTTTCATTTATCCCGATCCGCCGGACGCTAACAGGTCGCGCCGCCCACCACGGTCTTCTTCAAAACCTGCTCGCGGTCGATCCTGCTGTTGAGCAGCTTATCCTGCACGTAGTCAAATCCGAGCCTGTCGATCGTGTCCGCAAAACGCTCCCCGGAAAGCCCCTCGTCGCGGAAGAACAGGATCGCGCGCTCCGCCATATCGATGACCTCCTCCTCGGACGTAAAGATCTTATCCAGCATATGTCCCTGCGCCACTTTCTTTCCCCAGCGCCCGCCGATATAGATCCGATATCCCGCCGCGGACTCATTCACCGCGCCAAACGGACATTTTCCGATACATCTGCCGCAGTGGTTGCATGCCTGCGGATCGATGCGTATCCTTCCGTCCTCCATCTGCGCCACATGGATCGGACAGCCCTTCTCCACCTGGCACACTTTACAGCCGCGGCATTTTGACAGGTCGATCTCGGGCACGCGCTGTCCGACGATCCCCAGATCGTTCAGATCCGGCTTCACACAGTTGTTCGGACAGCCGCCGACGGCGATCTTGAACTTGTGCGGCAGCGCCACGTCATGATATCCCTTGAAATACAGCTCGTGCATTTTCTGTGAGAGTCCGAATGTGTCGATCAGGCCATACTGGCACGTCGTCCCTTTGCAGGATACGACGGGGCGGACTTTGGAACCTGTGCCTCCGGTCTCCAGTCCTGCCTCGGACAGGAACGCGCGCACCTCATCGATGCTGTCATATGGGACGCCCTGGATCTCCAGTGTCAGGCGCGTCGTCATCGTCACCTCCCCAGTCCCAAACCGCTCTGCCGCCTCGGCGATCTTCTTCTGCTCCTCCGCCGTGATCTTGCCGTTTCTCGTGATCACGCGCACATTGAAGATATCGTCATAGCGCTTATCCTGGAGGCATCCAAGCCCTTTCACGCGCTTGATCTCCTCGGGGGAAAGCTTCTTTCCGCCCCGCGGCACACGCACTTCGTTGAAGGTGATGCCGCCCTCAAGAACACGTGTGTTTGTATATCCCAACGCTTTTAAGCGGTTCTGTAAAAAGTATCCTCTTTTGCCCTTCGCACACACGAGCAGCAGCTTCGCATCTTTGTCCAGGCCTTCGACCGGCTCCACCACCTTTGGCAGCTCGATCCAGCGCGCATTGGGGATAGACGGGGCGGGTAGCGCGTCGAGCACTGTGTACTCCTTTGCCGCGCCGGAAGCGTACTCTGACGGGCTCATGCTATCGATCACGCCGTCAAGCTTGTTCTCCAGTATGTAGCACGCTGTGACAAATGGGTGGATCGCCGTGGAGAAGGGCGGCGCGTAGGCAAAATCCATCGTGTCAAATTCATCCAGCTTCATTCCGTTATAAATTCCGGTCACGGCGATGTCGACCATCTTGTCGACTGCCCCCGCGCCAAGCACCTGGATCCCAAGGATCCGGCGGCTTGCCGTCTCCGCGGTCAGCTTAACGATAAAGGACGATGCCCCCGGATAGTAATGTGCCTTATCGTCGAGAACGCAGACGACCGATGTCGCCTCAATGCCTGCCGCCGCTGCCTGCTCCTGCGTGAGACCTGTCCTCCCTCCGTTCAGGGTGGGCAGCAGACGCACGACGCCCGTGCCAAGACAGCCGCCATATCCGGCACCCTGGTCATACATTCTCTTTGCCATCGCGCGGGCCGCAAGATTGGCCGTCGATCCCATCGCCGACCACTGCGGCCTGTCTGTGATCGCGTTTTTCACCATCGCACAGTCTCCGACTGCGTAGATATCCGGGATGTTCGTCCGCATGTTCTCATCCACGATCACAGTGCCCTTGAACATCTCGATCCCCGAATCGTTCAGGAACGCGGTCGCCGGACGCACACCGATCGCAAGGATCACGATGTCCGCCTGCAGGACGCCGCTGTCCGTGTCTACACTCTCGACATGGTCTTTTCCGTTGATCCCTTTGAGGCTTACCGATGTGAGCACGCGCATGCCGCTCGCCTTGAGCTGGCGCTTCGCATACCCTGCCATGTCCTCGTCAAACGCATTCGGCATGATCTGCGGCGCCGCGTCGATCACGACCACTTCCATATTTAATGCCGCCAGGTTTTCCGCCACCTCGAGCCCGATAAAGCCAGCGCCGCACACGACTGCCCTGTGGCACTTGTTAATCTCGGCATACTCGCGGATCGCCACCGCGTCGTCCGGCGTACGCACACAGAATGCCCCCGCAAGACCCACACCGTCCACCGGTGGGACAAAAGGCGCCGCCCCGGTCGCAATGATCAGCTTGTCGTACGTCTCGGCAAAGACGCTGCCGTCCGTGCGCCGGATCGTCACTTCCTTTCTCTCACACTCTACTCCGATCGCCTCGCAGCCGATCTGCACCTTCGCGCCTGTGAGTCCCGCGTATTTCTCCGGTGAGTTTACGATCAGCTCCTCCCTCGAAGCGATGTCTCCGCCGATATAATACGGAAGTCCGCAACCGGCGTAGGATATGTCTGCACTTTTTGTGAAGATCAGCACCTCCGCCAGTCTGTCGAGGCGCTTTAATTTTGCCGCTGCTTTTGTCCCGGCTGCTACCCCGCCTAAGATCACATACTTCATCCTTCATCCTCCTTTGGATATTTTGTGCCGTCTCAATACTACACTTAACTAATAGTATAGTGCAACTTGTTGTCATTATCAATAAAATTTATGCGAAATCTGTGAAAATCTGTGAAAAACATATTACAGAACGGTACTGCGCATAAGGATCCGGCTGCTTAAAACAGCCGGATCCTTATGTATCTCAATATTCCTCTTCGATTTTTTCTTCGATATCGTTGACAGGTCTCTCCAAACCTTCAATCACGATATTGTTTTTCTCCGCATAATCCCACAGCGCCGCGTGGATCGCCTCCTCCGCGAGCAGGGAGCAGTGCACCTTCGCAGGCGGAAGACCGTCGAGCGCCTCCATGACCGCCTTGTTGGTCACCGCCAGCGCCTGCTGAACCGTCCTGCCCTTCACAAGCTCTGTCGCCATGCTGCTGGTCGCCACCGCGGCGCCGCAGCCAAACGTCTTGAACTTTGCCTCCTGTATGACGCCATTGTCATCTATATCGAGATACATGCGCATGATGTCCCCGCACTTTGCATTTCCGACGGTTCCGACACCGCTGGGGTTCTCGATCTCTCCCACATTGCGCGGATTGCTGAAATGATCCATTACCTTCTCACTGTACACAGACTCCTACACCTCCTTCTTCTGGTTCTGCTTCACAAAATCCTCATACAGCGGCGACATGGAGCGGAGCCTCTCCACGATCTTCGCGATCGCCTCCACCGTAAGATCAATGTCCTCCACGGTCGTCTCCTCCGAAAGTGTCAGCCGCAGGGAGCCATGTGCAGTCTCATGGGGAAGCCCGATCGCCAGCAATACATGAGACGGCTCCAGTGAACCTGATGTACACGCCGAGCCGGAGGAGGCACAGATCCCCTGCTGGTCGAGCAGTATCAGGAGGGATTCCCCCTCTATAAAGCGAAAGCAGAAACTTGCATTGTTTGGAAGCCTGTCCGTCTCATGACCGTTCAGCCTGCTGTACGGTATCTCTGTGAGCACGCGCCTGATCAGATGATCCCTCAGCGCCGTCTCTTTTGCCATGCGTTCCGCAAGGCCGTCCCCCGCCAGCTTCGCCGCAGCCCCCATGCCAACGATCCCCGGCGTATTGTGCGTACCGGCGCGGCGCGAGCGCTCCTGCGCACCGCCGTGCACAAAAGAGCCGATGCGCACTCCTTTCCGGATATATAAAAAACCGATTCCCTTTGGCCCATAAATCTTGTGGCCGCTGGCACTGAGCATGTCGATGTTCAGTTCATCCACATCTAACGGAATGTGCCCATATGCCTGCACCGCATCTGTGTGAAACAGGATCCCGCTCTTTTTTGCGATCGCACCGATCTCCCTTAGCGGCTGTATCGTTCCGATCTCATTGTTCGCCGCCATGACCGTGATCAAGATCGTATCCGGCCGGATCGCCGCCTCCAGTTCATCAAGCTTTATCACGCCATATTCGTCCACATTCACGTATGTGACCTCATATCCCTGTCTCTCCAGATACTGGCAGGTGTGCAGCACCGCGTGGTGCTCGATCGTGGATGTTATGATGTGTTTTCCTTTTGTTCTGCCAAGCTCCGCCGCCGCTTTGACCGCCCAGTTGTCCGACTCGCTCCCGCCGGCCGTAAAATAGATCTCATTCGGCTGCGCACCGATCAGACCCGCGATGCTTCTTCTCGCCTCGTCCACTGCCTTCATGGATTTTCCCGCAAAGCTGTAGATCGCCGAAGGGTTTGCATACTGTTCGCAGAAATACAGCTTCATCGCCTCGAAGACTTCCCCGGATACCCTGGTAGTCGCCGCATTGTCGAGATAGATCATTCTCCTTTTCCTCCTCATTTCCTGTTGCCCACAGTCTTGTCATGCTCAATATCGGCCAGGTCCTGCAGCGTCATCGAATCTATGACATCGTTCACTGCCGCATAGATGCGCCGGTACACCTCGACGGTCGCGCATTTGTCCACGCGCTCACAGGGAAGCGCATGTTCCGAAAGGCACTCGACCGGTGCCAGGGTTCCCTCTGTCAGCCGCAGGATCATGCCGACTGTATAATCCTCCGGCGCTTTCACGAGCTGGTAGCCGCCCTGAGCACCGCGGATGCTCCGCACATACCCTGCCTTGTTCAGCACCGCGATGATCTGCTCCATGTATTTCCCGGATATCTCCTGTCTGGATGCGATATCCCTGAGCTTTACCGTCTCCCCGATATGCCCGGCCAGATCCAGCATGATCCGCAGGGCATATCGTCCTTTTGTCGATATGGTCATACACAGCCTCCTAACATTTCATAACCTCCAGAACCTGTTACCTGTAATCATTTATATCATCTATTCCCTACAAAGTCAATAGGTTTTATGGGATTTCGTCACTTTTACTGTTTACCTGCCGCCGCGATGATCAGAACAGCGCACAGCACTCCCATCATCAACGGCAGGATGAAAGTCAGCACTGACACCTGCAGCCGGTTCCTCTTATAAAAGTTCTGCGCCCTGACATCAGATGCCACCTGCAGGATCCCCTGCAGCGCGCACAGAACGACCGCTGTAACGGCAACCAGATACGCGGGATATACACTCCTCCTCTGCCCATCTGTTTCACTGCCGTCATATCCCGCGGCTGTATCTGCCGTCTCCATCCGCCTGATCTCAAAGTGGAACGTGGATCCCTCCAGAAGTTCCCTGTCAAAGCACGACCGCGCGATCTCCCGCAGGCGTCCGCCGCCGTGGTCTGGTACCTTTAACGCCCCGCTCTGCGCGATATAGTCCTCGAACCATTCCAGCGAGACCCGTCTGAAGATGCGCTCAAATAAGATCTCGTTCACGACAGGCACTGCCACGGCATCCGCATCCTGATAGACACGGATCTCCCTGTCCGCGCGCGCGCTGATCATATCCTCCGCAAGAGTCTCAGGAAGGACATAGCCGCACTCAGCATCCCCTCTTAACACTGCTCCCTGCACTGCCTCGTCGCTCTCATACCGCACAAACCGCACCAGACCGTCATATGCCTCCAGCAGATCCGTGTATTCGCCCGACACATCACAGACAGCCGCCCTGATCTGCATCTCCGAACCCTGTTCAGCTTTCACGATCACTGCGGAGAGCACAGCGATGACACCCAGGCTGACCCACATGCTCTTTCTGTGCAGAAGACGCCGGAACATCACCATGCCGAGAGACGGCACATGGATCCGCACCGCTGCCCCGCGTGTATCTGCAGCCGTCCTGTCCCGCTCACCGAGGTACATCGACACTGTTGTCCCCAGAAACAGGCACAGTCCCCATGCACACAGTCCTGCCGCCACACCGGAAAAAGACTGCGTATCGCCTGTGAACAATATGGTAAATCCCTTCTTGACCATTGCCGCCGGAAGAACTCCTCCGATAGACGCCGCAGCTTTCGGCAGCAGCACTGTCGGGACCAGGCAGCCTGACAGATATGCCTGGAGCACTGCCAGGATCCCTGTGACCACCAGCGCCGACTCCTGTCTTTCCACGATCTGGAAGACCGCCATAAAATAGATCGTCATAAATCCTGCGATCAGCATCAGACTGACGATTCCCTGCCATGTGATCCCGATCGTCAGCACACCATCTGCCCCCGGCACAGCCAGTGTCAGTATCGGCATCAGCAGGACCAAAAGCATCAGCAGACTGCCTGCAAGGCACCTGGCAGCAAGCTGCTCCGCACAGCGCACACCGATACGCCGGTCCGCCATCGTCTGTTGCAGACTGCTCCGCTTACAGAATTTTCCGAAAAAGAGTCCGGCAGCCATCGCATATACTGTAAAAATCGCACTCCCGTAATACACTGCATACGTATCGTTCTCTGTCAGGGAAAGTGTCCTGGTGCGAAACAGCTTTTCCCTTCTGGCAGTCGTCTGCAGGTTAAAGCGGTTGATGTCGTCATACATCGACTGTAAAATATCATCACCATACATTCCCGCTCCATACTCAGCCGACAGTTCCCGCAGGACCGCACCGGATGCATAGATCTCAGCCTGTGCTGTTCCAAGCATTCCCATCCCTGTCGACACGAGCTCCTCAAAGAGCACGCTTCCTGCCGCTCCCAGCCCGCCGGTCGCAGCTTTGCCCTGTTTTCCAGGCAGATACAGCGTGGCAGGGGTATTGCTCCCCGACAGGATCCCGCCGATGACATCCTCGGGAAGAACGATCAGCGCAGACAGCTCCCCGCTTTCCAGAAGCTGTTTTCCTTCCTGTTCCCCGACAGGCTCAAGACTGCAGAGGCTCCTCACGGACTCTATATTCTGTACATACGAAACTGCCAGCGCGGTCAGCTGATCCGCCTCTGCCGTATAGCCGATCTTCAGCTTTCTTTCTTCCCCGTCATGCCTCTGCAGGGCGCCGGCGTAAAAAGCGATCACACCGGCTGCTGCCAGACACACAGCTGTCAGTATCACTGCCCTCTTCAAAATTGAGGGCAGCATGACAGCCGCCCTCTTGTATTCCATTTGTAACCATATCCATTTTTTATTCATTTTCATTTTAATACATCAATCCGCCATACAACAGACCTGTGATATCCGACTCGCTCATCCTGAGGACATCCGTGGCATTTTCCGGCACCTCGATCGTATTCTCTGTCGGCTCTGTCTCGATGGAACCTGTCATCAGCAAAAAGTCCTCGCCGTCGATCGTGATCGCGCCGTGGTTCAGCCGTAAGGTATACCCCTCACCTTTTACAATATCTGTATATGCCCCCTCCGCACGGAATTCGAGACTTGTGCCGGGCACCTCGAGCGATATCTGCAGGTCAAACGTCTGATCCGTATATCCCCAGTCATTCGCATACCAGAAGACGGCCTCGTCATCACTGCTGTCCTCCTGGATGCGCAGTGTCAGATCCTCACTGTAGTAGTCCTCTGTGATGGCTGCAGCCCTCGATATTCCTATATACAGGATCTCATCGCCAGACTGTAGATAAACCCCGCCCTCGATGGAGTCCAGCGTGCGCTCTGTCCCCGAGAAATCAATGTCCACCGCCATGAAATCGATCTCCACATCCTGGCCGGATACCGCGATGTCTTCCGGTGTGGAGATATTGATGATCCTTCCCTTTTTGTCGAGATAGTAATCCATCACCAGGTCCTGCTCCAGTCTGACGCCAAAGATCTGCTCGATCACATGATCCATATCTTCCCTGAACGCCTCGAAGTCGCCCGCATAGGTCGTCTGATAGCCTTCCATAAACGCTCTGTAAGACTCGCTTGCCAGAATGTCATCCCGCACCGCCTCCATCAGTTCGTTGTACGCATCCTTGTCCGTCGTGACCCGCACTCCGCCGTACTCCGCATATGTCCCGTCGAACGTGAACTCCCTCTTTTCACGGATGGTCTCAAACTTCATGGAGTCCTTCATCACAGCGCTGTGTCTGTTCAGGATCTTCGCCAGCTCGCTCTCCTCATCCGCTTCGCCGCTGTCCGGTGTCCTGTCTCCGAACAAGGTGATCCCATAATCCTCTGAAAGCGTTTCTCCGATCAGGGATGACCATGCAGAATTGTTAAAATCCCTTCCAAGATTTGTCAGATCAAGGCTGTACACATCTTCGTGGAACAGGATCGGAACACTCACATACAGTGTGTTGTCCGCTGCCACGATATTTCCGACCTGCATTTCGATCCCGTACGTGCCAAGGCTCACATCGAACTCCGCCATCTTTTTCTTATAATCCGTGACCGCATCCACTCCGAGATCAATACTGGTGATGCCGCCCGTCGCACTGGGATCCGTAAAAGAAAGATCCATGTTGGTATGCACAGGCTCTGTCTCTTTGAGCCGGTTCAGCTCATCGAGTCCGATATCCCCGGCAACCGAGCTCTGATACGCCGCCATCTCCTTCGCCATATTCGCCATACCCTTTGCGAGCTGCTTTTTGGGGTCACCGCCCAGAAGGGACTTCACCGCAAGCGCTCCGATCGCGATGACGATGACCACCGCTGCCGCGCAGAGAATCCCCACGACAAGTCCTGCGCCTTTCTTCTTTTTCGGCTTCTCTGGCGGAGCTCCCTGGATCGGAGGCGGAACCTGCATCGGTCCAGATACCGGCGGCACGGGCGCCGGCTGCGGTTCCGATGGTTTGGTCAATTGCACGGACGCTGTACCTTGTGTCGACGGCTCCGGTTCCGACGGTTTGGTCAGCTGTACTGGTGCTGTGCCCTGCGGCTGCGCTCCTGCTCCGTACACCGCAGAAGGCACGCTCTCCTCAGACGGCTGCTGTCCTGTCCCGTACAGTATGCTTCCGCTGCCGGAACTGCCCGTATTTGTCTCTAATCTATTGTTTTCTTCCACTTCACTTTACTCCTTTATCTGCTCCAATAGCTCTTCTCCCCGCAAAGTCCTGTCGATCTCTTTGCTCACTCCCCTGTTCAGGGCATACACCCTGTCACATAGTTCCAGATCCATCTCATCGTGCGTGGCGAGAAGGATCGCGCCCCCCGCCTGTTTATATATGCCCAGATACTTCCTGATATCTGCCTTTCCGGGCAGGTCAAGCGCTGCATCCGGTTCGTCCAATATCAGGATCGGCGGATCTCCCGCCAGCGCACAGCCGATGCTCACGCGCTTTTTCATGCCGCCTGAGAGCTTTCCCGCCTTCAGCCGGAGCATCTGCCCGATGCCGAGCACCTTCAGAAAACCCTGTTCCAGCGACTGTCTCAGCGTCTCCGCATCCTGATACCACAGGCGCAGATTGTCCATCACGCTCAGCTCCGGTATCAGGCTGCTCTCCTGCGGCACATACCCCACATAGCTGATATAAGACTGTCTGCCCTGCGCACGGTTTCCGTCAAAATAGATCTCCCCTCTATCTGCTCTTCGCAATCCGGCGAGAATGTTCAGCAGTGTCGATTTTCCACAGCCGTTGGTCCCTACAATGCCGATGCACTGCCCTGCATCAGCTGTGAGATCCACCCCGCAGAGCACTTTCTTTTTTCCATATGAGCTTGCAATGTTCACTGCCTGTAAGCGCTCCACAATACCCCTCCATCACCTGTACCGCCATCCCGGCTGATCCTATGTACAGATCAGTTGGACAAGATCTGTTTCTCCAGATCCGCAAAGTTCATCTGCTCGTAAGCCGTGTCCAGATCCTTGTTGTTCCACGCGGAACCGGTCTTCTTCCCGCTGAGTCGCGTCGGCTCATTGTATCCGTTTTTCAGGATTGTGAGCGCGTATCCCACCTTGTTCTCGACCTGCTTTTTGAGCGTGTACGACAGGATCTCGACCATCTGTTCGTGCGTGCGGTCATTTGCATTCGCAGTGCGCAGGATGTCCTTCGCCTCCTTGAGACTGCAGTCAAAGAGATCGATCACCTCCTGCTCATCCGCCGTGGCGATGACGGACTCGCCGTTCTGCTCGATCGTCTCGTACTCGACGATCGTCCGGTTTCTCTTGACCCGTGTGACCTTAAAACGGACGGCGCTGATCCCCGTCTGTCCGCTCGGCATCTTCTCGTGGATCAGTTCATACTCAAAAGCGATATCCGTGTTTCCGTTGATCTCCTCGTAGGGCTTATCCAGGATCTCCCGCTTGACATTGCCATTTGCGTAGGAATCCGGTATCTTCATCATTTTGCGAAGCTCATCAAAGGCAACCACAAAGACACCGCCGTTGAAGGTTTCCTTGTCCTTTAGCAGATAGTACAACCGTTTTGAATACTTCTTGGTGAGATTTAACGGATACTCGATCCGATAGTACGCCCCCTGTTTGGCGGACATGATCATCTCCTTGACCTCCGGGTGAAGATCGAGCACGATCTTGCTCCTGCCCTCATCCCCGCGTTTTTTCTGATATTTGATCTTGCTGAACCAGGGATAATAGATATCCGTCCCCTCATCCTCCTTCAGGCGGAAGCCGAGTCCCTCGAACTTTTTCACCGCCTTCTGCAGGTAATTGTAGGCATTGGATTCGTCATGAAGATTGTAGAGATGCTTCACATCGTTGATATTGATCTCATAGCGCGTGTTCTCCTCCGTGTCATCTCCCTCGCCGACGATCCCGAGCAGGATATCCAGAATGTCATTCTGCCTTCTGTCAAGGTCATACCTTGCCTCAATAATGGTCTGGGGCCGGAATGCCACCTCAGTCCCGCCTCTTTTTTTCTTACGATTCATTCCATAACCTCTTTCGCAACCTTTTCCGCCAAACAATTTTATCGTATAATTGCTATATTAATCTAATTTCCGGTTTTGTGCAAGCCATTCGCCGGATATTCTTCATTTTTCCTTTTTCCATAGCGCACTTCCTCGTATCTCCTGTGAAGCTGCTGCATCTGTTCGTCATTTTTCAGTCCGGCATTCTCCTCGATCTCCGCCGGCGATTCGTGCGGCGCCGGTCTTTCCTTCCGGTGCTTCTGTATCATCTGGCGGTATCGGCGCCGGATCCGTTCCGCCTCGCTGTCCACGCCGCGGCGCCCTCTCCTGCCTGCGATGGATTCCCGCTGTCTCAGCCCCTGATCCTCCTCGATATCCTCGATCCTGTCGCCATTCTCATCACTGCTGTCCCGAAAATCCCGGAGGATCTGCCGGATCAGCATGACGACGCCGCACAAAAAGGTCAGTGCGCACACAGCCCCGATCCCCCAGAGTACAGCCATCGCGATCTTTGAGGGCTCCGGCGCCGGCTTCCCGTCATCCAGAAGCTCCATCCAGTCTTCTCCTCCCGCCGGCGGCAGGGGAAACCCGTTATCAGCTTCATATTCATATGGCATGATCTCCACGCCGTCAAACCACTCCCGGATATCCGTGTACTGGCGCTGTCCTGCCAGCAGCGCTGCGGGCAGCATCCCGACAGACAACAGCACTGCAAAAATGAGGAGCATCGAAAAGCTCACCCCGTACAGACGCCGCCTGGGGATCCCTCTCGTGCGCCTGTTCATCTCCAGATATTTCCCTGTCGCGCCGAAATATTCGTAGAACAGCGCCAGAAATGTATACGCTATAGCGCTGTAAAAAGCAGTATCGCACAGCGGCTGTGCATTCAGGAGGAGTCCGAGCAGATAAAGGACGACGAAATACCACACGAGCGACAGCGTCGGATGCTCCAGAAAGCTGACATACCTCGCCGCAAGCGGTTCTTCCCGCTTCCGCTTAGCCACACTCACCCGGTCCGCAAAACGTTTTACGATCACAAAGAACGTCTCCGCAAGCATTAAGACACAATAGCAGATCTCGTATCCTTCTAAAACACCCTTTCCACCCGCAAGGAACACGGCCGCTCCTGTCGCTCCGGCCATTCCCGCCAACAGCAGTATGCTGATCAGGAAATAGAGCACCACACTCCGGACCTTTGCTGCCGCCCGCTCTGTGACGATGATGGGCACTGCGATCAGCAGGCATTTGAGATAAAGCGCCCCCGTCCCCCCGGGATCATACCATTCCGGCACAGCGTAGACCAGCGGGACAAACATCGCAAAGAACAGCGTGGCATGCAGATATTCCATTATTTTTGATCCCCGCTCCCGCGTCATGTCCGCCCCACCTCCTTCACCAGCACCTGGATGTTGTCCCTGCTTTTCTGCGCAGCATCCCCTGAGAATCCGCCCTCTCCCCTGTAAGCAGGTACGACCACCAGCGTCTGATACGCCCCCACACACTCCCGGATGCACTTCAGCAGGGATCCGTTCAGATTTTTGGTGACGAACACGAGAAGCGTATCCTCCGCAAGCGGTCTGTTTGCAAATCGGTCGGAAAACAGTCTTCTCACCAGCTGTCCGAAATCCTCCGCGCCGTCCTCCTTGTCATACTCCGCGAGCAGGCGCTCCAAAACGATGCGGTTTCCCCTGTTGTTTGCCGGCAGAAACACTTCGCTGTCCTTTTTATTCAGGGCAAAACCGACTTCTATATTCTGCCGCATCAGCCTGCGCATCATCGTTGCCGCAAGGGCGATGCTCTCCTCCACAAGGTCTTCGTATTTCAGTATTCCCGTATCCTCCACATCCAGAAAGAGCATCACCTTCTGGGACCGCACCGAATCAAACGTGTTGACCATGAGGGAGCCCGTCTTTGCACTCGCTTTCCAGTTGATCGTCTTCATGGGATCATCGGTGGTATAATCCCGGATCGTCCGGAATGCGAACGGATCCTCATAGAGCCTTCTGGCGCATTGAATCGTGCCCAGCATGCGCTCACATACCGTCACGATCTCCGTCACATCTGTCATTCTGGGATAGACATAGATCTCCGCCTGTATCCCCACTGCCTTACTGTAATGCTTCCTATATAACAGGGTATGTGTCGTGATGTCCGCATCGCTTGCCAGATATCTCCCACGTTTTGTGCACTTTACAGGGATCTCCCTGGTGATCTTCTGCCTGCCGAGCACTGAGAAGACATCCCGCTTGTACAGATAGTCGCTGACGTTCGTATTCTCGACATCGGCAAAATCAAGCTCCCTTCTCGTGTGGAATCCCACCTCGAGAACAGGTACCGGCATGCGTTTTCTGTTCTCGATCACCTCGTAGAGCTTTGTCTCCTGCCCGGCGTACACTGCGTCCGCCTCAAACCACAGCTTTACCGTGACATCCTTCGCCCACTGATATTTATAATAAAGCTCCCATAAAGTACTGACAAACAGCATGCCCAACAACAATAATATGATCATCTCTTTGCTTTCCAATCCTCTGTTGGCAGCTCGACACTGCCGAGAATCCCCGTGACGGCCGACGCTTTCTGGATATCATCAAACTCCCCGATCAGCCGGTGGCACAGCACGGCGTGCGCCACGTCCTTGATGTCCTCCGGCACCACATAGTCCCGCCCCTGCACGAGCGCCAAACCCTGCGATGCGCGCAGAAGGGCGAGTGTTCCCCTCGGACTCACGCCTGTCCTGTTCTTCCTGGTCGCCTGCACGAGCGCCACGATATAGTCGCGCAGATCCTCGTGCACATACACCTGGCGGCATGTCTCCTGCAGCACCCTGATCTCATCCGCACTGCACACGGCGCTGATCGCCGCAAGCGGCTCCGCGTTGATGAACCGGTCGATCATCTGCCGCTCCTCCAGTTCATTCAGACTCCCCATATGGATCTTCATGATAAAGCGGTCGAGCTGCGCCTCCGGCAGCGGAAAACAGCCGATCGTCTCCACCGGATTCTGTGTCGCTATGACAAAAAACGGCGCCTCCAGGACCCGCGTCTTTCCGTCCACCGTCACCTGTCCCTCCGCCATGCACTCGAGCAGGCTCGACTGTGTCCTGGGCGTGGCGCGGTTGATCTCGTCCGCCAGCAGGACGTTCGTAAAGACCGGTCCTTCCTTAAACGTAAACGCGCCCTTTTCCTGGTTAAAAAACGACAGTCCTGTCACATCGCTCGGGAGCAGGTCCGGCGTGAACTGCACCCTTTCGAACTGACACCCCATCGACTTTGCCAGCGCACGCGCGAGCACCGTCTTGCCCGTTCCCGGCACATCCTCGAGCAGCACATGGCCGCCGGCCGCGAGCGCTGACAGCAGCAGCCTTGTCACATCCCGCTTGCCGATCATGACCTTTGATACATTTTCTTCGATCTTTGATAACACTACACTGTCTGTCCCCATATGTATATCCCTCTGTTTCTGTTTTTTATCATTATATTTCATCTAAAATAAATTGTATAGACAGGAATTTAACATTACTGTAAAAATCTTTTATTATCTTTCTGTCCTGTAAAGATTTTGATATTACTGTAAAAATCTTTCATTGTCTTTCTGTTCTGCAAATGATAGGATAGGTGTAACTTCAGGCCGCTTCATCAAACACTGGGAGGAATGTATGTTCAAAGATATATTAGACAGATACCGGGGAAAAAAGATTTTCATGAATATGTTTCGCGCTGTGTTCATTCTGCCGGCTATCTGTATCTTTTTTGCATGTATCGGCGGTTTTTACTGGTTCAAGGCAAACCGGATCAGGACGGAGAAGCAGAACGACAGCAGCATGCTCTATGCCTCCTCCCTGATCGTGAACAACATGATCGACCGGATGTCAAATACCATGAAGGTGCTCAGAAATGACAACTATATCCAGAAAGCCCTTGCCAAGGACACCTTCTCGTGGGACAGCGACATGAACATCGCCGCCCGTGAGATCCTGAACATGGTCACGGCCGAACCGCTGTTTCAGTCCATCTACCTCCTCAAGGACAGCGACTACCTGCTCAAATGCAGCAACCCGGCTTACCCGCTGGGCGAACCGGGGGACCAGATGATGATCGAGACCTTTCACCAGAGCCATTTCGAACAATATGGCACAAGACACTACATCGACATCTATGGCAAGAGCCAGACCCTGCTCTACATCACGGACGGGGAGCTGGATCCCCGCACCGGCGAGAAAAACAGCGGCATACTCATCAGCATGGATATCGGAAAAGTTCTGGATGAGATCTTTTCCACACAGCTCGACGGCGAACAGTACGTGCTCGCAGACGCTGCCGGAAACGTGGTCTATGTCTGCGGAGACGGATATTCCAAGGGCGGTCAGCTCTCGCAGCCGCCGCTCCCTGCCATGATCGAGAGCGGACAGATCCGCCAGTCGGAGGTGATGGAACTGGCACAAGACAGGTTTCTTGTCTCCTGCGTGCGTATGGAGAACGGATTCTTTCTTGTGCATTTTCTCCCCTACCGCTATGTGGCGGCACCCATCAACCAGATGCGCTTCACCTTTATCGGCATCGTCCTTTTGCTGGTGGTGCTGCTCCTGCTGTTCTCGTTCGGCATGTCCCACTGGGTCTACTATCCGATCGACGCCGTCATCCGGACAACAGACCCTGCAAACGCCGCCGAACAGTCACTGGAATCCATATCCGGCCGCATCGGAAATACCGAACTTGCCAGCATCGTCCAGACATTCCGCACCATGTTCCAGACGGTGAGCGACATGAACCTCCTCAAAGAACAGAAGGAGCTGACACATTATCTGGGCAGCGCCTCCCTGCACGGAAAACTGCCGGAGTGGGTGGAGGAAACTTATGGAAAGCCCGGGATCCACAGCCGTGCAGTCTGCCTGCGCATCAGTGATATGAAGGATCTGCATGATAACCATACCGAGGATGCCATCACGTTTGCCCTGCAGACGATTGCCAGCGTCACAGAGCAGGTGATGAAACCCCTCGGAGACGTTCTGGTCCATCCTGTCGATGAGGAATATACCGCAGTGCTGCTGTTCATGGAGGAACGGGTTCCGCTGGAGATCCTCTCCGCCAGGATCCGGGAGATCTTCTCCGTGACACGGGAGCTTGTCTACATCGGCATGGACGCCGGGATCAGCAGCGAGAAGGAGGGGTTCGGAGAGCTGGCCGCCATGTACCGCATGGCGCGGGCGGCCACCGCCTACCGCTATATGTACGGGATCGACGCCATCGTCACTGAGGAGGAGATGGCAGAAAAGGCGCTGCACGGCACGGGCAGCGTCGACACCGGAAACCTGCTCCTGCAGCTGAAGGCGGGAAACCGGGAACGGTTCCGGGAAGAATATCTTGTCATTGTCAGCGAGCTGCGAAAATGTTCCATACAGACCGCGCGGGACGCACTGTTAACTATGGCGGGAGAACTCCTCAAATACTACAATTCGCTCAACTGCTACTTCGACACGCTGTCCCTGTCCGACTACGAGAAGCTGCGCACACAGCTCGACAGCTACGACTATCTGGACGATACATGGGAGTGGTTTGACAGAATGCTGGACAAGGTGTGCAGCGCGCTGGACAGGGCGAAGCAGGGGGAGCGCGAGGACGTGGTAGACCAGGCGCTGCAGTACCTGCGGGCAAACTATGCAGACCCCAACATCAGCGCACAGTTCATCGCCGAGCTGTTTCACATCACGCCGTCCTACTTCAGCAGGCTCTTCAATGAGCGAAGCGGCTACGCATTTCCCGACTATCTCGCCACCCTGCGCATCGAGGAGGCCGGAAAGATCCTGCTGCAGGAACAGAACAAGAGCATCCAGGAGATCTGCGAGATGGTGGGATACACCAACGCCTCCTACTTTACGGCGACCTTCAAGAAAAAATACGGCATCACACCGGGGCAGTTTCGCAAAAAAGGCGCCCGGAATGATATGGAATGATATTTTTTGACAGCAGTGAAATAATTTGATAGCTGCAATTTGCAGAAATTTGTCACGATCACAATTCTTTTGGATTGAGGCGCGGGCAGGCTTATGGTATCTTCAAGTCACACAAAAATGCAAGGAGGAATTGCCATGATGTCCGCATCTCGACAAAAACAGGATCCGGGCGGGAATCCCCGCCCCCTCGGCCGCATTGCCGGTCATTTCCAAAAATATTATCAACTCTGGCTGCTCGCTCTGCCGGGTATAGCGCTCACACTGATGTTTGCCTATATCCCCATGAGCGGCCTCGTCATCGTCTTCAAAGATTACAATTATAAAGACGGGATCTTTGGAAGCCCCTGGGTCGGCTTCAAAAACTTTGAGTTCTTTTTCGCCAACTTTTCCAAGGCGTGGAGAGCCACCCAGAACACGATCATCCTCAACCTTTTTTACACGGTGTTCGGCACTGCCGTCGCGGTGATGCTGGCTGTGATGTTCAATGAGATCCGCCACAAGAAATATCTCAAGACAACCCAGTCGCTGTCCATCATGCCCTATTTTATCTCCTGGGTCGTGGCCGGCGGCATCCTGCGGGCGCTGTTAAACTACGACGGCGGCGCGATCAACAACGTGCTGGTCTCGTTCGGCTTCGAGCGCGTGGATTTCTACAACGATCCCAAATACTGGCGCTTTATCCTCACCCTGTGCAATATCTGGAAAGGGGCAGGGTACAACGGCATCATCTACTTTTCCACGATCGCCGGCTTTGACACCTCCCTGTACGAGTCCGCCCAGGTGGACGGGGCGAACCTGTGGAAGCGCATCCGCTATATCACGATACCGCTGCTCAAACCCACCATCATCATCATGTTCCTGCTGTCGATCGGAAAGATCATGAGCGGCGACCTAACCATGATGATGTCCATCACCAACCTGTCACCGATGCTTCTGGATACGACGGACATCATAGACACCTATGTGTACCGCTCCGTGATCGGCATGGGAGACTTCGTCATGGGTTCCGCAGTCGGGCTCTACCAGTCCATATTCGGATTTGTGCTCGTGCTCGCCTCAAACTGGCTCGTCGGAAAGTTCGACAGGGAATACCGCTTATTTTAGGAGGAGGATCACATGAAGAAAAACGCTATTAAAACTTCTGCGTCCGACAGATTTCTGCTCATATTTTTCTACATATTCATCGGACTATTTGCCATCGTCTGCCTCTACCCGCTGCTCCTCGCGGTGGGAACTTCCTTCTCGGACGAGGTATCCGTCACAGTACACGGCTACCATGTCATTCCGAGACAGTTCAGTCTGGAGGCGTACCGGACGATCCTGGGATCTCTCGGGAAAAACATTCTGAACGCCTACTGCGTGACGATCGCCGTCACGGCGACGGGCACGCTGCTGTCCGTGATCGTATCCGCGTCGTTCGCCTATGTGCTGAACGTACGGGAATTTAAACCCAAAGGCGCCCTGAACATGTTTCTGTACATTCCCATGATATTCTCCGCGGGACTGCTGCCCTGGTATATCATGTGCACGAAGTACTATCATCTGACTGACAATTTCCTGGCCCTGATCCTGCCGTGCTGTATGAATGCGTTCAATGTATTCCTGCTGCGCAACTTCTTCAAGTCCATTCCAGAGGAGCTGGCGGAGGCCGCAAAGATCGACGGCGCCAGCTACCTGCGGATCTTCCGGGTTATCTATTTCCCGCTTGCAAAGGTGGGACTGGTGACAGTGGGGCTGTTCTATGCCTTAAGCTACTGGAATGACTATTATCTGGCACTCATGTTCATCAACAGGCAGCAGCTCTACCCGCTGCAGTATTATCTGTATAATATGCTCGCCAATGTGCAGTTTATCGCAAACCAGGCCAACGCCTCGCTGGGATACAACATCAACATCCCGCTGGAGACCACCAAGATGGCGACCATCTGCGTCACGATCGGCCCTATTATCCTGCTCTATCCTTTTGCCCAGAAATATATCACCAAGGGCGTGATCGTGGGGGCTGTAAAGGGATAAACCGGGCATTATAATAACAATGTATCTATATGAAGGAGGAACCTGTATGAAAAAGAAAAACACACCGAAAAACACTCTGAAAAAGCGCGCATGCTCCGCCGCACTCGCATCCATGATGCTTCTGTCAGGTCTGACAGGATGCGGCGCCGACAGCGGGCAGACACCGGACCAGCCCCCCTCTGCCGACAGCAATACCGCGGGATCAGACGCGCAGCAGAACACAGCTTCCAGTGCGCAGGAGCCGGCAGCCAGCCAGAACACCTCCACGACGAGACCGGATACCCTAGACACCATCACCGTGGTATTGTTCGGCGAGGAATCCCCCAGAATGCAGGAATTGATGGAAAATGAATTCCAGCAGGTGTTTATCGACGAGATCAACACGAAGGTAGAACTGATGTATCTGCCCTGGACAGAGAACGGCGCCGGCGGCAAGGTGGATCTGATGATCGCATCCGGGCAGGAATTTGACGCCTGCATCGTCGACCCCAAATGGGCGGCAAGCAGCTACAACAAAGGCTATCTGCAGGATCTGTCGTCCGTCATCGACACCTATCTCCCGGACTGGCATGAGAACGTGGATCCGACTGCGTTTGACGCGTACCGCTATGACGGCGGCGTCTACGCCATCCCCATCGGCAACAAGCCGACCGGCGGCGTCTACAGCACGGTCTGCGTGCGCCAGGACATCATGGACGCGATCGGCATGGACAGCATCAGCACGCTCGACGAGCTGTCGCGCTACGCGCAGGAAGCAAAAGAACAGTACGGCCTGTACGCCACCTATGAGCTTGCGGACGCCGAGTATATCATCCGCGGAACAAGCGACCGCAACCTGATCCCGCTGTGCACCGGCATCTGGATCGACCAGGACACAAAGGAGCTGGTGAGCTTCATGGACAGCCCGGAATTTGAGGCGGCAGTGAAGCTCTACAACGACTGGTACCAGCAGGGACTGATCCCGAAAGACATCCTGACCAACACAGTGACCCTGCCCTTCCAGGCAAACATGGCCTCCTTTATGCGAGGCACCTGCGGCACGACTCTGATCGAGAACGAGCCCGGCCTGCAGACCGTCGTTCCCGAGGCAAAGACAGCGGAGTACTATATCGCACCGGAGAAACCGATCTACAAAAAGACCTACGAGAACACGGCATTCCAGGTTCCTGTGACCTCTGGGAAGGCTGACCGCGTGGCAATGTTTGTCAACCTGCTCCAGAAAAATACCGAGATGGCAAACCTGTTCGCATACGGCGTGGAGGGTACCGACTATGAGCTGATCGACGGAAAAGTGTCCAAACTCAACACAGAAGAGCTCTTCTATGAGTGGATGATCTACAACGTAAAGATCTCCTCGCCCACCATGGCCTACACTGACGAATTTATGGAGGTCTACAAGGCATGGGACGACAAGGCGCTCCCATCGCTGAGTTTTGGATTCAGCATCGATTACTCAGCGATCCAGACACAGAAGGCACAGATCGACAGCCTCTGGGAAGAGCTTGCCAACCCAATGCTCGCAGGGCTCAAGGATTTCGACTCCAGTATCGACGAGCTGAGATCCGAGATGCAGAAAGCGGGCTGGGATGCCTACATGGCGGAGATCCAGCGTCAGTTTGACGAATTTCTGGCTGACAAGAACGCGTAAGAAAACACAACGTGCCGGGCATCTAAAAGGTGCCCGGCATACTGATAAAAATGCAAAGGATAGATACAGGAGGTATACAGCATGCAGACGATCCATTTATCCAGGACCGACCCGGACGCCTTCCACTCCCTGCAGGAAGCGGTTTTAGCAATCCCTGACGACCGCAGCGAGCCGGTGCGGATCCTGGTATCACCCGGCATCTATGAAGAAAAAGTCTGGATCCGCAAGGAAAATTTGGAGATCATAGGAGAACAGCCGGAAAATACCATATTCCGTTACGGGGACGGCGCCAGAAAACCCCGGCCGGACGGCTCCGGCGAATACGGCACCTTCAACACGGCAGTCCTGCTGCTCGCAGGACAGAATATTCATGTGGAAAATCTTACTGTGGAGAACACCGCAGGGCCTGGCAGCATCGCAGGACAGGCTTTGGCGCTCTATGCGGCGGCAGACCGGTGCAGTTTCCGAAACTGCCGCTTCATCGGATGGCAGGATACCCTATTTGCCGGGGATGCAGAAGACTGCTCCATGAAAAGGCTGATGCTTCCGGACTTTTTCGCACAGTCATCTGTCCCGATCGCACATCCTGTGATCCGGAATTATTTTAGAGACTGCTTTATCAGCGGGGATGTCGATTTTGTCTTTGGTCCCAACACCGCGTATTTTGACCACTGCGAGATCCATTCCAGAAAGCGCCAGAGCGAGGACAGGGCATTTATCACTGCCGCCAGCACTCCCGCCGGGCAGGAATACGGACTGGTATTCTCACACTGCAGACTGACCGGCGACAGCCGGGATCACTCTGTCTACCTCGGACGCCCCTGGCGGGATCTTGCCAAAACCGCTTTCGTGCACTGCCATATGGACAGCCACATCTGTCCCGAGGGCTGGCATAACTGGGGAAAAGCGCGGGCGGAAGCGCTCTGCAGCTACGTGGAAGCCTTCAATTCCGGCCCGGGCGCCCAGCCGCAGGCAAGAGTCCCTTTCAGCAGGCAGCTCGACAACCCGGAACTGGAGTCCTATTATTCCGTGGAAAATGTGCTGCGCGGGGAGGATGGATGGCGCGGGGAAGTTATCTGCTCCCCCACACAGCCACATTGTCCCCAAGCGCGGTAAAGGTCATGACGACTTTCCGCTCATTTGGATTAAAATAAAGCTGTTCACTCGGCATTTTCAGAAAAACGCCCTTGTAGGTCACACCGTCGACGGTGATTGTCATGTTGGGTGTGCCGTCCTCATACGTCCACGCTCCTGTCAGTTCACCCGACACCGTGCCGTCCTCATTCAGTGTGATCTTCGAGGGCTGCATGATCCCCAGGGTACTGCTCCCCGCCTTCTGATAATACGTCGTGGGCGTATGTACGATAAATTCATAGTCCCCGCACATCTCATCGACGGCGTATCCGTTCCCGCTGATTTTCTCGCCCGCATATTCATAGGGCGCAGCGACAAGCCAGCCGTCCGCCACAAGCCCGCCATAGGACACGAACAGGTAATAATATCCGTCCTTCTCGATGATATAAGGTCCTTCGCCGGACACGCCGAAGCCGCCGTGCACTTTATATCCATAGTAAGCGTCCTGCTCGTTTGGTATCGTCTCATAGGTTGTCGTGTAATCGCGCAGCCCCGTGTTCTCGTCGAGCTTCAGCATATACAGGCCGCCAAACCAGGATCCGAACACCATCCAGAGCGAGCCGTCCCTGTCAAAGACCACGCAGGGATCGATCGCGTTGAGCTTCGTGTTCCTGATATTCTGGTATCTGGTCAGGTTCGCGTCCTCCCCGAGCACCAGGTACACATCGGTGAGCTTCACATCGTGCGAATCCGTATTAAATCCGGAGTACACCACTGGTCCCGCATACTCGTAAGGCCCTTCGATGCTGTCCGCCGTCAGCAGGACGATCACCGAATTCCAGTCATTGCCGTTCACACTCATGTAAAAGCAGTATTTTCCCATATTGGGATTGTAGATTACATCCGGTGCCCACAGATTTCCGTTCAGGTTGGGATTCGTCGCCGTTTTGCAGTATGCTTCCCACTCCTTTCCGAACAGATCCGCATACTCCGCGTTGATATTCATCTGAAAGGTCTCCCAGTTCCTCAGATCCGTACTCTTTGCCCACGCCATATGGGAACCAAATATATAGTATGTACCGTTGTCATATGCGACCGACGGATCATGTACGCTCACACGGCTGTATGACACTTCTGTCATTTCGGTTTCCTCCTCCTCTGCTGCAGGCTGCTCCGACGGCGGATCCTGTGAGACGTTCTCCTTTGTCTGTCCGTCTGCCTCAGTTCCTGTCCCGTTTGATTCCCCTGCATTTTCCGCCGCACTCTCCTGTGAGGCTGATGTACTGCTGTCCGCGGGCGCCGCTTTCTGTCCCCCGCATCCGCCAAGTAGTGCCGCCAGCAGCAGGGTCACTGCCAGCCGCCCCGCCACGATTCTTTTCCTCATACCGCTCTCCACTCCTTTCTATTGATGTGTTTTGTATGTCTGACAGGATGATCTTAGAAAAAGGAGGGCATCTGTTTCAACGCCCTCCTTCTTGTCAACTGTATGTTACGATCCTGCACCCTTTCTAGTAATTCAGCTCGATGCCGATCATCTGATAGGCTTCCTTCGCCGCTTCCAGCGCTGCCTGGTTTGCATCGAAGCCCTTCTGCTCAAGCTCTGCCGCGAAGTCGTTTGCGTTCTTGCCTTCCAGGCGGACCTGGTCCTCAACGCCCGGCGTGTCGCCTACTGCACGGTAAGATGTGTCAAGGAAAGATGCAAATCCCGGAATCTGGCAGTCGCCGAACGGAACCGGATTCTTGCAGTTTGCAAAGAAATCATCAAAATACTTGCCGTACTTTGTATCCTCATCCGCTGTGACAAGATCCTCGCCGTTTACAGGATCGTATACTGACTGATACGTTCTTGTAGCCGCTGTCGGATAGAAGGACTCCTGGAACTCTTTCCAGATCTCTGCATCTGTCGTGATCGGGCAGGGCAAAGCCTGTCTGTAAAGCGGAAGATCCGCATAGGTCTCCACATCCTGGTAAGCGTCAAGTTTTGTCTGCCAGCCTTCTGCTCCCCAGCCCATCCACTTTAAGAGTTCATAAGCCTCTCTCGGATGCTCTGTCGACGAGGAGATCCCGCCGAAGTCCAGCACGCCGAATACGTATCCGCTCTCGCTCGCCGGTGTCGTGTAAGGTACCCACTCCATACCGCGGTTTCTGTAGTCCGGCGTATCAAACAGGTTCAGATAAGTCCACCATGCGTCGATCTGGAATCCAAGCTTTCCTGTGTAGGCAGCCCACATCGTCCTGTCGCCTGTCCATGCCTCCATCTCGTCCGTATCGCCGTACGGTGCATGGTATTTGCCGTTCACGAGTTCCGCCCACTGGTTCACGCCTGCTGCCCACTGATCCATGTGATAGTTCTTGCCGTCCCAGCCAAACTCACCGATCAGGTTATTTCCGTTTGAGATCGGATAATAGGTAACAAGCGAGTGGAACTGGTTAAATCCATATGTGCCCGCATCGGTATTTGTCGCCGCCTTGAAGGAATCGATCATCTGATCCCATGTCCAGTTTGTGGGAGGCGCATCGATGTTCAGTGTCTCAAACACGTTCAGGTCGCAGTAGATCGCATCCGGGAAGAACTTGATCGGTGTGGCAAGCTTCTTGTCCGTGCCGTAATAGCCAAGCTTCGCTTGTCAGGATCGCCTTGTCGATCGCGCCGTCATACAATGTCCCGCCGCTCTGGAACAGGATCGGCGTCGTGTCGAGGAACGTCTTCATACCTACCGTTCTCGCCGTCGGATAATAGAAATTCAGTCCGCGCATCTGCAAGTCGGGAAGCATCGCCTGCACCTCCTCCAGCGTGTCCGGCACCTCCAGCCCAAGCTTGTCGAGAATATCTTTTCTGTAAAACATCACCTGAAAATTCATCGTCTCCGGCAGCGCATAGATCCTGTCCCCGATGACATACGGCATGATCAGACCTGCGTTGTAGCGCTCCGCCACCTCCGCAAAGTCAGGAAACTCCGTCAGATCCTTCAGCGCGCCCCTGATCCCCAGCTCAAACGGGATCGAGTAGTTTACGCCCGTCGCTACATCCGGCGAATCCCCCGACGCGTTTGCCAGCACGAGCTTTGTCTGATCCGGCATCAGCGAGAGATCCACCTCGATGCCCGTCTGCGGCGTGAACTGCTCGTTGATCAGCAGCTGCATGATCTCAAGATGCTGCCTCGAACGGTTCACCGACACCTGCAGATGCTCCGGGTTGGTGTTCGTGGAAGAGTACGCCTGCTCCCCGAACGAGGTAAAGAAGCGCACGATGCCAAGCCACATCTTGGTGAAGATGTTCTTGTTCTTCGGGAGCTGCTTTGCCGCGTCCTCCTGATACAGATAGATGCTGTCCAGCACAAAATCATTGCCGTTTAAGCTGTCGATCAGATTTGCAAGATGCTGGTTGACCGAGGATGTGCTTGTCGCAAGCTCGTCGATCCTGTAGATCAGCTCATCCGGCTTCTTCGCCAGACTCCTCAGCTGGTTCTCCGCGATCTTGACAGAGGCGTAGGCAGCGATCTTATTTTTCTTGGGATTGTACACCCGCGCGTCCTCCATGACCTGGCCGAGCTCATCCGCCCAGCCCGTCATCATCTCCCCGATGCCCGGTATGTACGCTTCGAGTGAGAAATCCCTGTACTTATCCTTATTCGTACCAGCAACCTTTGTGACCTCGAGCGACAGGTCATTGACCCTGCTCATGATCTTCTCGATCGTCTCCAGGGATTCCCTGACCGGCTCCATACTGATCTGCATGGAGATCGTGTGCTTCCCCGCCTCGAGCGGTATGCTGATCTTGCTGCCGTCACCGTCGACCATCGTGTACATCTCATATTTCTTCTCATACGCGAAGGCATGGTTCTCAAACGCCGTATTCGGGATCCTGCCGTCGATCTTCACATTCATAAAGACCGGGAAGTCCGCCTTATCGCCCTGGCTGTAGTGAAAAGCGATATAGTAGTTTCCCGCCTTCTCCACTTCCATAAGATATGTGATCTCCTGGCCACCCTGTCCAAACGAGGCGGCATCGACAGTGTTCATCACCCTTTTCGCCGCCTGATAAGGATACAGGTCCGGGTCAAACTCACAGGCAGCATGGATCCCGGAATCATTTCTATATAAGAAGTCCTCCGCCTGTATCTCGATGAATCCATCGCCGGCCGCCGCTTCACTGCCCGTGTATTCCGGAACCTGCGGCTTTGCTGTAAGTGTCAGATTTCCCAGCAGTAGCGTTCCCTCGTTCAGCTCGATCGTGATGGTATTCCTGCCCTGCTGCAGCTCAATGCCGAGCGGCTGGGTATACCGATAGGTGGAATCCTGTATGTACTTGTTCTGCCAGTCATAGATCTTGTCCGGCATACTCACCACTTCATTGCCGTAACTGTCGTAGACCTTCCTGGGCGCTAACGTCCACTGGTCAGGGTTTGACGTCCACTGACTCTCGAGCTTCTGCTGGCGCATCTCGTAAAACGGATATTCACCGTTCACCATGATGCCTGCCTCCACCGGGAGAATAGACTCGCTGTTTGCCAGATAGTCAAAATTCATATAGTAGACTGCTGACTGCGGCACATCTCCCATCCTGTAGAGAATCGGCTCACCAGTGTAGGCGGCAAACGTATAGCCCGCACTCACCTTTGTGTAACCATTGTCCAGTCTCTCATTTGAATACGTTTCTGTCACTGTCCCCTGAGCTGTCTGTCCTGGTTCCTGTGCCCTTAGCTGCATTGTCGGAAGCGCTGTCACTGCCGTAGTGACAGCCATACACACTGCACTGCTAAGCGCCATGACTTTCTTTGCATTTCCTCTTTTCATGACGACCCGACCTTTCTGATCACAAACAAGCCGTTTTTTGGATCCGGCCCATTTGTTTTATTCATGAGTTGAATACTTTAGTTTTTATTTATATAATAAACTTATGCTATATTCACCAAAAAGTCAATATAGATTCTCACTAATATTGGCACTGTGAATAACGCAAACCCTTAATTTTACAGGGATTTCAGAGCTTTTACGCCTTATGACGAAATTTAACCAGCCATTTTGTGCACAATTACCAATCAATTCCGTTTCGAAAAATTTCGTTTTTGGCCCGGATATCTTTAGCTTCCGTTAAATGTTTCACTCAATAATTGATTCATTTATTCCATTTTGCTTATTTTATTTTGCAGTTTGCCCTGTTGAACCTGTATATTTTAGTCTTGACTTTTGTTTTAGTTTTCACTATAATGAATTCAATACCACTCAAAAAAACTTATGAAATATAAAAAGGGGGCAGATGACTGATGCTGTACTTTCGCTCTGTCGGCGAAGCCGAAAATGTCTTCAAGGCATTGAGTACACCCATGCGCGTGAAGATCATGGAAATGATATACGAGGACGATTCCCTCAGCATGAACGATCTGGCAGAAGCGCTCGGTCTCACGAACGGCGCAATCTCCATGCATGTAGGAAAACTGGAGGAGGCAGGACTTGTGCGGATCAAGATCACCTCCGGCAAGCGCGGGACGATGAAGATCGTGCGCCCGCGGTATGACCGGCTGATGATCGACCTGGCGCCTGTCAAGGAAGCGAGGCGCTGCTACACGGACGATATCCGTGTCGGATATTACACGGCGTGCCACGCCACGCCGACCTGCGGGCTTGCCACGGGCAAGGAGATCATCGGCTCGCTGGACGATCCCAGGGTGTTCTCCTTCCTGGACCGTTTCCAGGCGGGGATCCTGTGGTTCACCAGCGGATATGTGGAATACAACCTGCCAAACCACCTGCAGGCAGGCCAGACCCTGTCAGAGCTGCAGATCTCCTTCGAGATCTCTTCGGAATGTCCGAACACCAATGAAGATTACCCTTCCGATATCTATTTTGCGCTCAACAACATCCCGCTCGGCATGTGGATCAGCCCCGGCGATTACGGCGGGCGCAGCGGCTATGTGTCTCCGGCGTGGTGGCCGGAAAAACTGAATCAGTACGGTCTGCTCAAAACGCTGATCATCAACAATGAGGGCTGCTTTATGGACGGGACAAACAAGCTCTCCGACGTGACGATCCAGGATCTTGGCCTGGACTACAACAGCTACATCACATTCAAGTTCGAGGTTCCGAGGGATACCGCAAACTGCGGCGGATGTACCCTGTTTGGTGAGGATTTTGGCGACCACAACCAGGCGATCCGCATCAAGGCATACTATGATGAAGAAAACCCTGAGAATTAAAAAAACTGCCTTCCGGCAGTTTTTTTAATTCTCATTTATACTGTGATCACACCGCAGAAACCAAGTATGATGACGATCACACCCAGCACGATGCGGTACCAGCCAAAGATCTGGAAATCGTGCTTCTTGATATAATCCATGAGAAAACTGATCACAAAGAGGGAGACAAGGAACGAGACAAGCATTCCGACGATCAGCACGCCCGCTTCCAGCGTCGTGAACGAAAGCCCGAACTTAACCAGTTTCAGCAGGCTCGCGCCAAACATGACCGGTATGGCGAGAAAAAATGTGAATTCCGCCGCCACGCTTCTCGATACCCCGATCAGCAGCGCGCCCACGATCGTGGCGCCCGAGCGCGATGTGCCGGGGAATACCGCCGCGATCAGCTGAAACACACCGATCAGAAACGCAGCTTTGAACGAAATGTCCTTCAACTTTCTTATACTCGGCTCCTTTCCCTTATTCTGTTGTTCCACGACGATAAACGCCACGCCAAAGACGATCAGTGCAAGCGCGACCGGTATCGCATGGTAGAACAATGCCTCAAGCACATCGTCAAACAGCAGTCCGACGACCGCCGCCGGAATGCACGCCACCACGATCTTGAGCCACAGCATGATCTTATCCATCTCGATCACCGGCTTTGACCTGTCCTTAAACTGAAACGGAAAGATCTTGTTCCAGAACAGGATCACGACCGCCATGATCGCGCCGAGCTGGATGACGACCAGAAACATCTCCAGAAATTCCGGCGTGCAGTCCAGCCTGATAAATTCGTCCAGAATGATCATATGCCCTGTGCTGCTGACAGGAAGCCATTCCGTGATCCCCTCGACGATCCCAAACAATATCGCCTTTAAAAGTTCGATCATAGATTCGATCATAAATCAATCCCTCCGCATTTTATTTTCCCGCAGATTCTAAAAACGCTTCCAACTGCCCATAACACTTCTTCGCATCATGGTATCCGAGCTGGTACAGCGCTTCCAGCTTCCTCCTGTCCTTCTCGATCCGTCCGACTTCATTCACCACCTGCGGCCTGATGACAAAAGCCCTCCCTGCCTGCTCCTCCCGCTCCAGAAACCGCAGCGTCTCATTGTACCGCACATGGCGGTCAGAGACCAGCTCATACACTTTGGGAAACTTCGCGTATCTGAGCTTTATCATATTGCGCATCGCCAGCGAAGCCTGCTTTCTGACATACCCTGTTTCCTTGGTGAGAATGACCACGTTCCTCACATTTCCGTCCGCGATCGACCTGCGGATGGGAATGGCATCGGCGATCCCTCCGTCCAGATAGTCCTCACTGCCGATCCTCACATTCCTCGACACCAGCGGCAGGGACGCCGACGCACGCACTGCAATAATATCCCTGTGCATCTCGCGCAGCGGCATATACGCTGCCTCCCCGGTGCGGATATTCGTCACCACAGCATAGGCATTTCCCTCATATCTGGCGGCAGTCTTATAATCATAGGGGATCAGTTTGTTGGGAATGGTATCATAGCACATATCCACATTGAACAGATCGCCCGTTGTCAGCAGGCTGCGCGCACTGCAGTAATCCCTGTCATTCAGATAGTCAAGTCCTACATGGTAGGAGCGCTTTTTCTGCTTTGAGATATAATTGCAGAGATGGCACGCCCCCGCCGACACTCCATAACAGTTTTTGAAATACAGATCCCTTTCCATAAAGTACTCGAGAACACCCGCGGTATATATTCCCTTCATGCCGCCGCCCTCAAGCACCAGACCACAATCTACCATAGCCCCTCCTAAAACCGAAGAACGCTGCACTTGCGTTCTTCCCATGCAAAGCTTTAGAATTTCTTAGTCCGTGCTCTTTGCATTGTACTCCGTCTCAACAAATCTGCGCAGCGCCGGCAGCGCGCGTCTCACCTTCTCCGTCTCCACGCAGTATGCCATCCGGAAGTACCCCGGACATCCAAACGAGTCCCCAGGCACAAGCACCAGATCGTAATCCATCGCCTTTTTACAGAACGCCACCGAGTCCTCCTCGAGCGCCTTCGGGAAGATATAGAATGTCCCGCCCGGCTTTACCACCTCAAACCCAAGGCTCACAAGCTCGTCATACAGGATCTTCATGTTGGTCTCATACACCGACAGATCTGATGTGATCCCCAAAACCTCCGCCACTGCTATCTGTATGATGGAGGGCGGGCAGTTATGACCGATCCCCCTCGAAATCTGCGCGCACATCGGCGAGATCAGCACACTGTCCGTACACCGGGGATTCGCCGCGATATACCCCAGACGCTCCCCCGGGATCGACAGGGACTTTGCAAACGAGTAGCAGGAGAGGGAATTGTCATAATATTTCGACACATACGGCGCATCGACGCCCGCAAATAAGATCTCCCTGTACGGCTCATCCGATATCAGGAAAATGTCATGGCCGTACTCTTGCTGTTTCTCCTCAAGGACTGCGGCGAGCTTTCTGACCGTCTCCGTCGAATAGACCGTCCCGGACGGATTGTTCGGCGTGTTGACCAGCACTGCCATCGTCCTAGGGTTCAGAACCTTGTCAAGCTCCTCAAAATTGATCTGAAACTGCGCCGTGTCGGCAGGCACAACCCGCAGCACAGCGCCAGTCTGTCCCACATAATGATCATACTCCGGGAAATACGGAGCGAAGGTGACCACCTCGTCGCCCGGCTGCGTGACCGCCCTGACCGCATGTGCGACCGCGCCCGCAGCCCCCGTCGTCATGAACAGATGCTCCGCCGTGTAGTCCATGCCAAACGTTTGATTCAGAAAGTCCGCAAATCTCGCGCGCACCGACGGGATCCCCTGTGACTGGCTGTAGCCGTGCAGCTCCATCGTATCGCGGCTCTGCAGCAGTTCCACCATCTTGTCCGTAAATGCCTGCGGCACCGCCACAGAAGGATTTCCAAGGCTGAAATCAAACACGTTCTCACCGCCGATCTCCTTCGCCCTTGCTGCTGCCCACTCCGACATCTGCCGGATCACCGATTTTGCGCCGAGCATATCTTTATATTTCTGTGTGATCATCTTACTCCTCCATTCGATCGTGCATTCTCTTCATTCTGTTTCGTCTACTCATTGTATCACTATGACAGAAAAAATGCAATCATGTTCACACCCATCCGCTTTCGGCGTTTCTGTCTCAATCGCTCCTGGAATTGTCCGCCTCCGATGCCCTGCCGGTCAGGATATCATCCCTGTTCTCCAGTCTGAAATAGTAATCAAAAATATCCTTCCCCGCATGCGTCGCATTCGACGAACCATATCCATTTGCGATCCGCACCGCGATCGAGATCTCCGGATCCTGCGCAGGCGCACAGCCGATAAAAAGCGAGTGATCCGGCCTGTCCCCGGACTCCTGGGCAGTCCCCGTCTTGCCCGCGGCATCGATCTTCATGTCCCTCAGCACACTGTTGTTGCGGGCAAATAGCAGCATCCCCTGCCAGACCGTATCCCATGTCGTTTCGTCCAGGTCGACCGTGCCCTGTATCACTGGTTCACACTCGTCCACACTGCCATTCTGATCGCCGATCCCCTTCACCAGGGATAACTGGAAACTCGTTCCGCGCGTGGCGAGTGTATTCATGTAGCGCGCTAACTGGACCGTCGTGTAATTGTGTGTTCCCTGCCCGATTGCAGACGGGATCCCGTATTTTTGTGTGACATGCGGACTGCTCTCCGTGATCTCCACACCGGATTTTTGATCCAGATCAAACATCACTGCGTATCGCTGCAGTACTTCCAATGCCTGCCCGTCGTCGTAAACCCCCGTCTCCTGCTGCCCTAACCGATAAGAAATGTCGCACAGATAATCATTGCAGGAGTTCTGGATCGCAGCCGCGGCACTGTCGATCGTTCCGTGTCCGCTGTGGCGCCAACACCGGAGGGACGGCGACACCTTGTCAAAGACACCGTCACAGACCACCGACGTGCCCGGATCGATCACGCCCTCCTGCAGTCCGGCGATCACCGTCACCGGCTTTAGCGTGGAACCAGGCGCGGTCAGCTGCTGTGTCGCACGGTTGTACAGCGGCAGTGACGGATCCCGAAGGAGCTGATCATAATATTCGCTGTCTATTTTATTGGTCAGACGGTTGTTGTCATAGCCAGGATAGGTCACACATGCAAGGATCTTTCCGGTGTCCGCCTGAACGACCACCGCCGACGCGGAACAGGGATCGAGCGCAAGCTGCGCCGGCGTCAGCTCCACCTTGTCGATCTTCTTCCTGATCAGCGCAAACGGTCTCGTCTCTCCCCGCAGGAACGCCTCATAGTCATCGTCGACAGAAAGGATCTCCTGATCGTACAAGAGCCTGCAAAAGTCCCGTTCCGGGAGCTCTCCATTGAAGACCATATATTTTAACAGGAGCTTCTCAACAGACGGACTCTGTTGAAAACAGTCCAAAATATAGTCTGCCGCCGCCAGATACGTCTCCTCCGCGGTGGAATACTTTGTCCCCTGCCCCAGTCTGTCCAGATCGATCCAGCCGTTTTTCAGCCATTTGTCAAAAACTGACCTGAAACTGGCTTCACGGTCCACAGCGTCTCCCGCCGCATCCCCGATCAGCCCGCTGTCCGACACCGCCGCAGACATGTACTCCCTCATCTCCTCCGAGAGCGTATCATACGAATGCGATGTATCCGTGAACACCGACCAAAGCTGTTCCCGCACCTCTCTCTTTTTTTCCAGTATACTCTGTACTATTTCACGTTCCAGTTCAGAGGCGCTCTCCCGCTTCATTTCCGCGATGCTGACAATATCGTTCTGGATCAGAGCGGCATACACGTCATATACCGGTATCCTGATCTGTACGGAATCGCTGATCTTCGTTTTGTCAAAAGTTCTGGTGTCGATCAGATTGCCCGAGAGGATCCCGGCAAGCGTCTGCTCCAGGATCTGGTACACTGCCGTCTGCAGATCCCTGTCGATACTGAGATAGACGTCCTTTCCCACTGTCTGTTCCTGCAGGATCCCGCCCTCCCCCATGATCCGTCCGACATTGTTCACGATGACCGTCCGCTCCCCGCAGATCCCCTGCAGCTGCGTCTCAAAATACTGCTCGATACCGGCTTTCCCGACAACCGAGTCCATCGAATATCCGGGATCTTCCGTTTGCAGCGTTTCCAGCTCCTCCGGCGAGATGTTTCCGATATAGCCCAAAATGTGGGCAAAAGACTCCCCTCCCGCATACACGCGCTCCCAGTCCTGCGCCACCTCGATCTCCGGAAAACAGCTCTTGTTTTCCATCACAAAGGCCACTGTCTCCTGAGAGATGTCTCTGGCTATGGTGACAGCCTGATACTTCTGATACGCATGCAGAGAGAGCATGTACCGGATCCCGACGATATCCAGCATCTCCTCTTTTGACAGGTTCTCCAAAAAATCTTCCGGCAGACCATACCGCACAAGCTCCTCCGGCGTGTACTCTTCCTCCTCTGTGCCATACAATGCAAATCTGTCGCCGTCCGCCAGATACTGCATCATCTCTGATGCACTGATCGTGGACTGTTCTGCTGACATTTCATCGGGATCCGCTTCCCCGAAGACATCCGCCCGAAACCGCTGTAACGCTGTTCCGCTCACTGTGTACTCGTATTCCCCGCCCGAGCCGACAGCGATCCTGAATGTATGCTGAAGCTGTTCCCCATTCTGGCGGAGCCTCTCCCGCAGCCGATAGATAACGCTGTTCAGCGCGAGCTGCCGCTCGCGGTTTGTCTCATAGACGCTGTCATCCGCCATCGTGATCGTGTATACCAGCCGGTTTGACGCGAGGATATTGCCGTTGCAGTCGTATATGTTTCCCCGCGCCCCCTTCTCCGTGATCGTCCTGGTGATCTTCAGCTCGAAATTTTCCGCGTACGACACACCGTCCACGATCTGAAGGATCCAGAGCCTGCGGAGTAATATCAGGCACAGGAGCGTGAACACGGTATATAAGATCATGAGGCGGGGGAACCTGTCTTCTTTCACCGATTTCTTCTTATTCCAATTCCAAGTTTTCCAAATTTTCCAGACTATTGAACAGATCATTGATACTCCCCTTTCTTTTTCCTACAATTGTAAGATTTAAGAGCAATAAGAAACTGTCACAAAATAAACGAACCATCTGACTTGTCTAAATGCCCATTTGCGGAAAAGGAGAACAGCGTCATATGTCTGATTTATTTCTGAACAGTTCCTTACCTTTAACAATACATATTTCTTTTTTAATAATATTACACTCGTAATATTTGTTTGTCAAGCTTATCTGTATCTCAAATGCTAACCGATCAGACACCGCTTTCCCTCGAAGGCAAACCCATACTTTCTGATCTTCTCCGGCGCGAAGCCCTCCGCGGCCAGCTCCGCCGCGTACTCCTTCTGCTCGATCTGTCTAAGGGCATTGGCGACTGTATCCTCCAGCACAGTCTCATCATCATCCCTGTTTAGCACCTTAAACTCAAATATGAATGCCTTCTCCTGCTTATCAAGCGGCTTGATCATCACATCATACCGTCCATAACCGCTCTCGCGATTGGATCTGACCGTATAGCGATCCGCCAGATCCACGACCATCCCCAACACAAAGCCATGATAAAACCGTTCCGGTTCTGTCTCCTCTGACGGCTTATTCCCGCTGTCAAAGAAGCTGAATGTATTGAGTGCCACTTTGTTCATAAACCCCCTGCTTTTCCGCCCCAAGCCCCATGCTGTCCAGCGCACAGAACACCTCCTGCTCCGTAAACCCAAAATACCGTGCGTATTTATTCGAAGTGGTCGTTATCACATCCAGATTATTCAGGTCAGAGAAGATACTTTCTGATGGCTCGCAAAGCGAGACATTTGAAATCCTTGTTATTCCTGTGATCAGCGCTCTTTCCATATACGGATTGGTCTTAAACGTCGCGTTGAAAAAGCTCCTGAAAAACGCGACCGCCTCATCCCAATAACCCGACAACCATGCCTCCTGCATAGGCGTATCGTACTCGTCCAGCAATATGATGACACTCCTGTCATAAAACCGGCTCAGAAAATTAGATAACGTATTGACCGCTTCCACTGCCACAGAACGATCCATCCCCGGAGGTTACAATTCACATTTTTTGAAGATCCTTGTCTTGAAATAGTTGAGTTTTTGTAGTAAGATATGCAAAATAAGCGTTCTTAGCATCGATAAGGAGAGATAATATATGGATCGTACAGGCTGGGTTATGCCAACGCATATCATTGCGGGGGCAGGTGTTGTCATAAATGATAAAGATGAAGTACTTATGGTAAAAACATACAATGCGGGCTGGGTATTTCCCGGAGGACAGGTGGAAGTTGGAGAAAATGTCATTGATGCGGTGAAGCGGGAGATCATGGAGGAGACTGGAATCGATGTGGATGTGGGGGAGGTATTCTGCATTTCCTCCAATACCGGAAAATATCCCGGATACAACGGGGTAGAAGAAGTGCCGACGAAGATCATGCTGGACTTTATATGTAAGGCAGTGAGCGGGACGCCAAGACCGTCTGATGAGAATTCAGAATCCGCATATGTATCAAAAGAAAAGGCGCTGGAACTGATCCAGTCGCCGAACATCATCGAGCGGTATAAAGCATATATGGAGTATTCGGGCAGACCGGTCTATATGGAGTATGTCACAAGACCCTGCTTTGAGCTGAAATTAAAACAGCTGATCTAAAAACGGATTGATCCTGTAATACGATAGTTGCAGGATCATGTATGTTCCCTGACATACTGCAGGAATTCCGGTGTTTTTGACCAGTACCTGACGCCCCAGTTCTCAAAATTCCATTCGTCCATGTACGCGTTGCACTCAAAGTCGATATAGTACATTTCACCGTTCTGCACGACAAAGTTGGTCGGGAAGTAGTCGATGTTGGTGCGGGCGGCGTACAGCAGACAGCACATATCGTGCATCTGGTCGATGTAGGCAGATCTCATCTGATCCTGCAGGATCAGCTCGTAGATGGTAGCTCCGTCGATGAATTCTTTTAAGATGCGCTCATTCTGGTGGTCGACATCGATCAGGGCGGGGATTCTGATCCCGATTTCCCGAAGACGGTAGTAATCATTGATCTCTGCCTCGATCTTATTGCCGAACTGATAATAAGTGCAGGGTTCGTGATGGATCTGTTTGAGGACATATTTTTGTGTCCCATCGCTTGCCAGATAAGAGTATCCGCCTTTGCCTTTGCCGAGTAAGCAGTGTATTTCGTATTCTTTTTCATTTACAGTCATTTTCTTGTCCATGATCGTACCTCGTGATCGGTGTGTTGCATCTTTCTTATTTTATCACAGGCATTTCGCTTTTACAACGCTGTGCTCGCTGATTTTTGCGGGATCATTGCAAGCACGGGTCTTGATCCAGAATTTTCTCTGCAAGTGCTCTTTTTCCACGCAGAATCGCCTACTCCAGCAAATCTCTGATCCGAACCATATAATACATTTCCGCCTGCAGCCAGCGCATTTTTATAATATTCATAAGTCTCCCGCTCCACCTGCGACAGATCCACAGCATCGGACAACTGGTTCGCCGCGCGCAGGACGACCAGCCTTGTCGGCACCAGTTCGTCGATCTGCGCCAGCCCTGCCTTTTTATATTCATAAGTCTGCTTTTGCATGCTATATACCTCTCTTTTTATACTCCCCCGCGGCCGTGACTTTCCTCAATGGACTCCCGATAAAACGCAATCTTGTCATCTAAATTCTGCAGGTACTCCTGCCACCTTCCTAATTGTTCTACCACGTACTCCCTGTGCCGCTGCAGGATCTCCATGCGCTCTGGCATCGTGCCCTTTCCCTGGTAGCGAAGTTCGGAATACCGCCTGATATCCGCAAGCTGCATACCAGTCTCTTTGAGACGCTGAATAAATCGGATCCACTCAATGTCGCTCTCCCCATAGTCGCGCCTGCCGCCCTGATCGCGCGCCACGCTGATCAATCCTTTTTTCTCGTAATAGCGCAGCGTGCTTTCCGGCAGACCCGTTTTTTCTGCGATCTCCCCAATCGTCATTTTGTACCTCCCTCTTCCTCTTCAAAAAAGTTCTTGACTTAAACCATAGTTCAGGTAATAAACTCACATCATGCGGGGGTATCCATACATCGCCGCTCCATCATATTTTCACATTGGTTCCCGAAATCTTCCATCCATCAGGAGACTCCGGGAACCAATGTGATGCGCACAGCCGCATAAGGAAATATGCCACTTCGTGGCTGCGGCTGGCGCGATACTCACGACAGATTTCATCTGTCGTGAGTATAACACAAATTGGAGGTATCATCAAATGAAACAGACACGTTACGAATCAGGTTTACAAATGCTGCGCCAGATCGACGGGACCGGCGGGGAAGGCGTGATCCGGTCGCTGGAAGATATCGCACCGGACATCGGCAGACAGATCATCGAGTTTGCCTTCGGGGATATCTATACCAGAAAAACCCTGACACTTCAGGAACGGGAAATGATCACGATCGCCAGCCTGCTCGCCATCGGTGGATGCGAACCACAGTTGGAGGTTCATATCAACGGTTCCCTCAATGTCGGCATCTCCCCGGAAAAAATCATTGAGACCTTTATGCAATGCATTCCCTACGCCGGCTTTCCGAGGGTGCTGAACGCAGTCTTTACCGCAAAGAAAGTTTTTGCCGAAATACAGGGAAAAACTCCATAGCGCAGACTTGCGCCGCGGGTTTACAGTTTCTTATTTTAAGGATATAATAGCAGTGAGGTGATGAACGATGACAACATATGCAGTTTCTAATGAAATATATGGCAAAACGATCCGGTCCATGAGAAAACGGCTCGGATTGACACAGGCGGAGCTTGCCAGCCTGGCAAATGTATCCGTCGAGACGATCGATCAATGGGAATCCTCCACAGAAGCGATCAATGGTCCGATCGTCACACTGGTCAGAGTGTTCAACGAATATCCACAGATCGTCGAAAATATGGTCATTCCCGAAAATCCCTATCCGCTGCGGCTCTGGTATATGCGCGACAATGAGGTCTGCACCATCATTGATGTGGACGAGCGGCTTCGGAAAGTCAGGATCCACAATTACACCACCGACTATATCTCCCGCGCTTTCGGGATCAATGACCGCCCGACCTTTGAGGAATACGAGGCATTTCTCGAATCGAGATGTTTCCCGAGAACGCGGGATAAAATGAAACTGATCCTGGCAGACCTCGGTCTTCCATTTTATGACCCATTCCTGATCATAGAAAAAACGGAGGGAAGAATGGCGGAGGACAACTACTGGATCCGCATTGAGAGAGGATAGCCATATGGTAGAATTATTTGAGCAGAATATCAGAACAAACGACCGCCAGTCATCAAAGGGCAATCAGTTGAAATGGACAGACCATCATATCTGGTATAAAGCCGACTACACCGGTTACGAAGGACTGGCAGAATATATGGTATCCGGTCTGCTCGCCCATAGCAATCTGAGACCGGAAGAATACGTTTCATACCAGACAGAAGAAATCTGTTACCGGCAAAATCAATACAGAGGCTGCAAATGTTTTAACTTTTTACCCGAGGGCTGGAAGCTGATCACACTGGAGCGATTATTTCAGAGTGTTTATGGAGAAAGTCTGAACAAGATCATTTACTCGATCAATGACTATTCTGACCGAATGCGCTTTTTAGTGGAACAGACCGTCCGAATAACGGATCTGGCGGATTTCGGTTCTTACATGAGCAAACTGCTGACCATTGACGCATTATTTCTGAACGAAGACCGCCACACCCACAATATCGCTGTCCTTCTGGACAATGCCGGCCGCTACCATTACTGCCCAGTTTTTGACAATGGCGCCGCCCTCCTCTCCGATACCACAATGGATTATCCTATGAGCAGCGATCTCAATGAACTGATCGAGAAACCGACGGCAAAGACGATCTCCCAGAGCTTTGACGAACAGCTTGATATTGCGGAGCAATTATATGGGCAGCATATTCAGTTCTCTTATGACCATGCGGAAGCAGACGCCCTATTGTCAAAAGAATCATACTATCCCGCTAATATCAAACAGCGCATGCGGGATCTTATTGTGATGCAGCGGCGCAAATACAAATATTTATTTTAAAATATGATACAGATCTGATGCAGTTTCGATACAACTATGATGCATGCCGCCTATATGATATCGTATAAGGAATTCAATATATTCTAACTGAATCAATCCTTGCTGTTAAAATAGATGTTATTAGGAAAGGACTGGCGAAACTGATGGTATTGACAAAAAACTGCAAAAAATTTGTGTGCATCCTGCTGGCCGCCGCCTGTTGCCTGCCCCTTTTATCCTGCAGCGGCAGCGATTTTCAAACCGTCTCATGCCCCTATTCGCTGAGACAGATTGCCATGCCTGACAAAAATACCGGGTGGGGATTGTCGATGGAAAACGAGCTTCTCTTTACAACGGACGGCGTCGAACATTTTGAGACAGTCAGGCGCTATGAGACCGCTTCTTTCGACCGCTTTGCCAGCGCCGCATTCATCGACAGCCAGACGGCATATACAGCTGTCTTTTCACCTGACGACAATCAGCTGGTTGTCGAACGCCCTGATGCTCTATCCAGGTTGACGAACATTGTTAATGAACTTACCCGATCAGACATTCTTTTCCCTTAAACGCAAATCCGTATTTCCTGATCTGCGACGGTGAAAACCCATCCGAGATCAGTTCAGCCTCGTACTTTTTCTCTTCGATCTGTTTATGGGCATTTGCTATGGTATCTTCAAGCGTTTTCTCGTCGTCGTCAGCAGCCATGACCTTGAACTCAAATATAAATGCCTTCTCCATTCTGTTCAGCGGTTCTATCATCACATCATAGCGCCCATAGCCGCTCTCGCGGTTGGAACGGATTTTATATCTGTCCGCAAGGTTGATCACCATGCCCAGCACGAAACCATGATAGAACCTTTCCGGCTGTGTTTCATCACACGGGTGGTTTCCGCTGTCAAATGAACTGAATGTATTCAACGCGACTTTGTTCATAAATGTGTTCATTTTCCGGATATTGTCACTTAACAGTGCGTTGATGAACTCATTATAATATACTTTTGTGTCGCCATATTCAAACCAGTTCCTTACCATCCTCATAAACATTTTCTTCACTTCAAGATTCGTCAACATCAATGTATAAACAACATCCTCCTCGTCGCCAGCCGCTCCTCTTGTCCCTGATACTTTCAGATATCCTGTTGCAAGCAGCAGACTCCATACCGCATCCGCACTTTTATCAAGCTCGCTGAATTCGATCTGTTCATCTATGACCGTCTCAAAACCTTTATCTTTTAAGAGCTCCTCCATGGTCTGCTTTATCTCAGTGTTTCCATGCCGGATCAGGGAATTGACAAGCCCGTTGCCGCTGGTGTTCGACCAGTAAGTCCGATATTTACCGCCTTCCTCTATAAACGACGCGATCGACCATGGATTATAAATATCTGTGCATTTTCCAAATGTAATTCCGTCATACCACTGTTTTACCCCTTGTTTTTTATCACCGAATCCCATATCATCAAGCGCCCTGAAAACTTCTTCTTCCGTAAAGCCAAATGATGACGCGTATTGATCAGAGGTCGTCGTGACTACTTTCAGATTGTTCAAATCAGAAAAAATACTTTCTTTTGAAATTTTTGTTATTCCGGTAATGATGCCCCGGTAAAGATGCGGGTTTGTCTTGAATGTCATATCAAAGAAACTTCTGAAAAAGTCAACCGCCTCATCCCAATAACCGCCAATCCATGATTCCTGTATCGGAGTGTCATACTCGTCAAGCAGTATTATGGGCTTTTTGCCATAATGCCTTTCCATACATCCGCACAGACGTTTTATGGCTGCTGCTGCCTCTTCATCAGACATATTATCATTGACAGCTTCAAAATATGCCCTGTCCCCGTCATAAGACGAAGCCTTTCCCACAATGAGATTTTGATATAGTCTGCATGTGTCTGTTATGATCCCCTTGAAGGATTTTCTAAGTCCTTCCGCAGTGCGGGTCTTGATTCCCGCAAAGCTCAGCGATATGACTGGATATGTTCCCTGCAGCTGTCTGTATTTTTCATCATTCCATATCAAAAGTCCCTCAAACAGATCGCCCCTGTCTGCATATTGATTGGAGAAAAAACACTCCATCATACTCATATTCAACGTCTTGCCAAACCTGCGCGGACGTGTGATGAGCGTGACATCCGAACCGCTTTCCCACCATTCTTCGATAAAACCTGTTTTGTCAATGTAAAAAGCACCCTGCTCCCGTATTCGGTCAAACCGCTGTCCCCCTATGTTTACGATCGTGTTCCTGTCCATATCCACACCCTTTTCATCCATGCTGATCACAGTTCTGCCTCGGTATCTCGGCGAATCCTTACTGCTGCATTCTACTTTACAGTTCAGCCTTGCTGGGCTGTACCATTCTACGTATAGTATATACTCATCTTGTGAACCTGTCAAAATCATGATAAAATAAAATCCTGAAATACCCTTTGGAGTGGAGGCAGGATTATGAACAGGACGAAAGAACTGATCAGCGACGCGTTCTGGACGCTTCTGGAGGAAAAGCCGTTCAACAGGATCACGGTACAGAATATCGTGGAATGCTGTCAGGTAAACAGAAATACATTTTATTATCACTTTCAGGATATCCCCGCACTCGCGGAATACTCGGTCAAGGAGTGGGCGGCGCAGGTGATCCGGAACAACTGCACATTCGGAACACCGATCAACTGCATTGCCCCGATCGCGCGGGAAGTCATGAAGCGGAAAACCGCGTGCATCCATATCTACCGCTCTTCCTGCGGAGAGGGCTTCATACGGTATCTGAATGAGATCACCCTGCACGTGGTCCAGATCTATCTGGACGGCATCGCGGAGAAGGTGGACATCCCTGACAGCGACAGGACAGTCTTTGCCAGATTTTACAAATGTACATTTGCCGGGATCGTGCTCGACTGGCTTGACGCAGGAGCTTCCTACGACCTCCTCGAATTCTGTGAGAAGGTCTGCGAAGCCTTTGCGGGTGTGGACGAGATGGTCTTTACGGCGAAGTTCGGCGCACACAGCGCAGATAATACACGGAAGATATGACAGCCACAAGGACAACCAATGCTCCTGACAGCCAAAAGGCGGACGAGCCGGGCTCCGTGATGCTTGCGCCGAGAACGGTCGACAGGACAACACCCAGCGTCGTGCCGAGGACACCGCCCGCCAGATAATACCGGAACGGAATCTTTACCGCGCCGAGATACATACTCACCGCATCCCCCGGCAGAAAGATCAATGTGCGCAGCAGAAATGAGATGAAGACAGGGTTCCGGTTCTGACGGGAACAGATCTTTGCAAGCTTCGGATATTTTGCCTGCAGCTGTTCCGCCATGCCGGCGCCGGAACAGCGCCCGATCCAGTACGGAATGGTGAGCGTGACTGCCCTGCCGGCAAAGTTGACCAGCAGTGCGGCAGGTATGGGAAAGAGATGCCCTGCCGCCACCTGGAGCACGATGATGGGAAATACAAAGGACACGCTCTTTGCCGCGTACAGCAGCAGAATGACAGCCGCCGCTGCCAGCGGTTTTTCTAGTGTGTACGCAAGGATCGCCTCCGCGCTGATCTCCCTGTCAGAGACAGCGCAGAGAATGGCAAAAACAACGCATGCGATCAGAGGCAGGCTCTTTAAGACCGTCCGCATTCGCCGGTGCTGCTGCGGTTTCATTGAATCATCTCCCATCATTTGTTCCGCGGGGACGCCGCCCACAGTTCCCCGGCGACAGGCGCCCACTCCGCAGAATACTGTCCGCACTTGGCACAGAGATGCTCGACACTCTCCGGCGACTGCAGATCCGTGGAGTGCGCGCCGCAGGCATTGACCATGGCGCAGAGCTTCTCGGGATTTTCGAGCATCGGACAGGGGCGCAGCATATTTTCATGAAAAGGCTGTCCTCTGTGGTACGCCATCAGCATGGGCGAACGGAGCGCGCCCAGAAGGGTCTGTTCCCGGATGTTGGAGTCCGAGTAGTGCACGAACACGCAGGGATCGATATCCCCGTTGGCGTTGATGTGCAGATAGCGGCGGCCGCCCGCGATACAGCCCCCGACATACTTCGCGTCATTCTGGAAGTCCATGGCAAAGAGCGGCTTTTCGCTGCGGTAACGGCGGATCCGCTCATAGATCCCCCTGCGCTGTTCCGGCGTCGGCATCAGGTGCGGCGCCGCGTCATTTCCCACTGGCATGTAGTGAAAATACCAGATGAAATAGGCGCCCATGTCTATGAGGCTGTCGAGATATTCCTCCGAGGTAATGGACTCATAGTTGACACTGGTGTAGCAGGAAGAAATGCCGTACACCAGTTTTTTGCGCCGCAGAAGCGCCAGTGCGTCCATCACTTTCTGGTATACGCCGTTTCCGCGCCTCCCGTCAGTCGCCTCCTCAGAGCCCTCGAGGGAGATGGCCGGGACAAAGTTGCCCACGCGGAGCATCTCGTCCGCAAAGGCCTCATCGATCAGTGTCGCGTTGGTGAAGCACAGGAACACGCAGTCCGCGTGCTGCTCACACAGCTGGATCAGATCTTTCCTGCGCACGAGCGGCTCGCCGCCCGTGTAGATATAGAGATAGACACCGAGCTCTTTGCCCTGACAGATGATATCATCCATCTCTTCATAAGACAAATTCAGTCTGTTTCCGTACTCTGCCGCCCAGCAGCCGGTGCAGTGAAGGTTGCAGGCAGATGTGGGATCCAACAGGATCGCCCACGGGATATTGCAATCATATTTTTTACGCAGATCCTCCTCCCGCCGCCAGCCGATCAGCGCAGCCTTGATGAAGAAGTTGACAGCGAGTGTCTTAGCGACATTGGGGTCGACATCCGTAAAGAGACGCCTTACATAGGTATAATACGGGTGTGCCGGGTTTGTGATCGCCTCCCGGATCATCCGTCTCTGCGTGACAAAATATTCGCCGGCAAATTTGTCCGCCCAGTCCATGATCCTGAGCATATTTTTCTCCGGATCCTTGTAAATATAGTTGAATGCCTGCTCAATGCCGAATTTCCTTAGTGTAGTGGCTGCGTTCATCATAATAGTTCATCTCCTTTATATTTCTCTATTTTTCTGCTCACATTTCAGTTTTTACTTCCCATCCGTCCCGTGTCGCTGCCGCGTCATGGATGGAGACATCGTACACTGCATCAGATAATGGTGAACAAGTCCCTCCGCCAGCAGGCAGCAGCCCGCAACCATCTGCGTGTTCACTATGATGAGCACGACGCCAAGTACGCCCAGCAGAATGGAGCCAGCCAGGATAATGTGCCAGGAAACCAGACCAAACCGCCGGGCATCGATGGCTGTCTGTACACAGAGCAGACCGTCAAACAGGACGAGAATGCCAAACGCCGGAAGCAGATATCCTCTAAATCTGGCATGCAGGATCAGCTCGATGATTCCAAGCACCATCAGCAGCATCCCGCAGGCAAAGTCATGCTGAAAGGCGAGACAGTAGAGATCATTGGACAGATAACCTGTTATCCTGATCATACCGTACAGGATCAGCATGATGCCGCCCGCGACCGCCGCGGCTTCTGGGTTTAAGTCCGGCGCGATGATACACACAAGTCCTGAAATGTAGAACAGGACAGAGATCAGTTTATATCCGCGCCGGGCGATTGCCAGCCGGTTCAGTGTTATTCTCCCACCCATAGTAAAAACCTCCTTTTCCGATTCAAATTCTTTTGGTGCTTTTACCTTAATATCTCCCTGGCAAAATGAAAATAGACAAAATGCGACAGAATGTCCAAAAACCAGACAGATGCCATATTCTGTCTGATTTTTGGACATTTGAAGAAAAACGTCTATTGAGAGCCAAACCGGGACATTCTAATATAAAGAAAACAGCAAGGATGAATGTTTTAGAAGCTGCAGATGGGAGGAATGATTATGGAAGAAATGAATATGTGGGCATTGTGTATGACTGCTGTCGTCGTCTCATTTCTGGGATTTGCGGTGGAGAATCTGTGGATCTGCCTGACAAAAGGGTACATGGACAACCGCAATATGTGCCTGCCGTTTCTGGTCGGTTACGGCATGGCGATGTCTGGACTGCTGATACTGCTCGGAACACCGCAAAATCCCTGTTTTCTCGGTCTGCCGCTGCCTCTGGAATATGAACGGCTGCACCGTCCTCTCTATTTTATGGGTGCCATGCTGTGCGTCTGTGCCGGCGAGGTCGCACTCGGGAAATTTGTGGAGAGGACATGCCACTTTTACTGGTGGGATTACTCGAAGATACCGCTGCACATCACGAGATACACTTCATTGCCGACGAGCACCTTGTTTGCCTGCGCGATCACAGTCTTTATGGATCATGTGCTCGCACCGCTCTACGGGTATTTCCTGAGCTGGGACTCGGAATCGCTCCGCGCCGCAGCCATAGTCATGACACTGCTGCTGACAGGGGATTTTCTCTACAATGCCTGTCTGATGTACCAAAGACAGGGCATGATACGGCGCTGGCGCGTTGATATGCCGCGGTTTGGTCTTGACAGGAATTGCACCCGGTGTTAGTATAAAAATCAACAATCACTTTTCATTTTATGCGGAAACAGGCAGGAGGTTCCCCATGTAATACTATATTCTGAAACTTAACATACAAAGCTGCAGGCACTTGAATACGTTCATCGTTTTAAAGTGACTGTTGTTTTTGTATGTTTTTGTTTTCATTTACTTCAATCCATTTTCAGCCAAACGGAAAATAAATTCAGAATATAGGAGGAACAAATTATATGGAACAGATTTATAAATACCCGAGAACCAGGCATCTCGAGGGATCCCGCGAGCAGCCGGGCGACGAGGATCTGGAATGCGTAAAATTGGACGCGATCAAAGGTAGCTACCTGGTACTGGAAGAGAAAGTGGACGGCGCAAACTGTGGCATCAGTTTTGGCAGTGACGAAAAGATGTACCTGCAGAGCCGCGGGCATTTCCTGAACGGCGGATACGGCGAACGGCAGTTTGGCCTGTTCAAGCTCTGGGCAGGCTGCTTTGAGGATTTGCTGCGCCGCCTGCTGGGAGACCGCTATGTGATGTACGGCGAGTGGCTGTACGCCAAGCACACCGTATTTTATGACAGGCTGCCCCACTATTTCATGGAGTTTGATATCTTTGACAAAGAACAAAAGCGTTTTTTCTCCACACGTAAGCGCAGGGCATTTCTGGAAAGGGCCCCTTTCATCCGCTCTGTCCGTGTATTGACCGAGGGATATTTTGAGACAGCGGCATCCATCCGGAAATGGATCGGCCCAAGCCTTTTTATCTCTGACGCCCCTGCCAAAAGCCTTGCGGCGCAGTGTGAAAAAAGCGGTGCCGATGTCGGATTAGCCGTCCGCCAGACCGATCTGACGGGCATCATGGAGGGAATCTATATCAAGGTGGAGGACGGGGATTATGTGACAGACCGCCTGAAATTTGTGCGCGGTTCTTTCCTCAACACGATTCTCGACTCAGAGAGCCACTGGGTAAACCGCCCCATCATTGCCAATTGTCTGGCAGACGGAGCTGACCTGTTTGCCATGCCGGAGGAAGGCGGTGATATCGATGCTGTACACTAAACAGGAGATCCTGAAAAGAATCCAGGGCAGTGGTTTTTCTCTTGCACACCTCTCTGACCACTGCCCTGAACTGCAGGCATTGAAAAATATTCCCCAGAATCCGGCGTACCACGGAGAAGGGGACGTATACAGCCACACGGAGATGGTATGTGAAGAGCTTCTGTCGCTCCATGAATGGAATACACTATCCACAGCAGAACAGGAACTTTTATTTCTGGCGGCAGCCTTTCATGATATCGGAAAGACTGCCTGCACGAAGCAGGAGGACGGAAAGTGGATTTCGCCAAAGCACACCATCGTCGGGGAAAAAATCTTCCGCCGGATGATTTACCGGGAAGCTGACCGGTTTTGCCTGACCTTTCACCAGCGGGAGACAGCGGCCAAACTGATCCGCTATCACGGACTGCCCGTGTGGTTCTGGACAAAAACAAGGCCTGAGTCTGAATTACTCAGGGCTGCAGAAAGCATTCCGCTGCGATTCCTGTACCTGCTGTCCAAAGCAGATGTAAAGGGACGAATCGCCAAAGATCACGGACAGTTGGAAGAACAGGTGGAATTGTTTGCAGACTATGCAAAAGAACTGGATATCTGGGAACAGCCATACACATTCGCAAATCCGTACACAAGATTCCAGTATTTTCACAAAGAAGATCTGTGGCACAAGGCAACACTGTACGACGACACTGAATTTGATGTCATAATGATGTCAGGACTCCCGCTGGCTGGAAAGGACAGCTGGATCGAGCGCTGCGGCACCGGGGAACATGGCATGAAAATACCTGTGATCTCCCTCGACGAGATCCGCAGACAATACGGCATCCCACCGGCAAAAGACACCGGAAAAGTCGCCCAGATCGCCATAGGACAGGCAAAGACCTTTTTAAGACAGAAAAAGCCCTTTATATGGAACGCGACGAGCATCATCCAGGAGACCAGACAGCGGCTGGTCTCCCTCTTCGCCGGATACGGCGCCCGCGTGCACATCGTGTACCTGGAAGCCCCGTATCAGGAACTGCTTGACAGAAACCAGAAAAGGGAACGCTATATTCCGGAACCGGTTCTGGAAGAAATGATCCGCAAGCTGGAACCGCCGGCCCCCTGGGAAAGCTTCACAGTAAATAATGGGCTTCCTTTCCATATCTGTTTATGATATAATATCGGTATTTGAAACCATAAAGATACAAAAGGAGAGATTAAATCGTGACCGGAAACAAGACAGATTACCAGCAGCGGAAACTCAAACGAAGCCTCAATAGAAGAATATTGGGAAGCACAACCCTTAACATCCTGATACTCGTGATCGTGTGCTGTGGGATCATGGCACTATCCCTGCAGTATCTGGCAACCAACATCCTGCTCGACAGCCTTCAGCCCATGGCACGTCAGTCTGCCAAGACAGTGGAAGCCAACATCCACATGCTGGCAGACCGCATGATGACGCTTGCCGGCGATCTCAGCGAAGACAGCGCCTCCACGAAACGCGCGCAGGTCCTGGCAGAGACCGCCGAGATCTACGAGCTGCACACCATTGCGCTGTACGATCTGGCAGGAAACCTGATCCAGGGGATCGACGGCGCCCCGCAGAGCCTGGATCCAGAATTCTTTTCACTCCTTCAGGAGACAGACAATTTCACGACCGCATCATCGACCATTTTTCAGGAGAAGCTGGGCATCACCATGGGAATGCCTGTCAAAGAAAACGGCGAGACAGCGATGTATGTGATCGGTGTATACAAGTACGACACCCTCAATGACGTGATCAGCAGCATCAATCTGGGCGAGCACAGCACCGCATACATGGTCGACCGCCAGGGCAACATCACCGGGCATCCGGACCAGTCGCTCGTCCTGTCGGGCAGCACACTGGCGCAGCTTGGCGGCGAGGACACAGAGTCCCTCAGCCGCATCACCGCCGGGGAGACCGGTGCCACAGAATTTCCCGTCAACGGGGAGCACATACTGGTCGCATTCTCCCCGATCCGCGGCACGCAGTGGTCCCTTGTCCTGCACATTCCCGAGGCCGATTACAGTCATACGATCAACGGCGCGATGTTACTTGCAGTGACAGCTACACTGGCAGTACTCATCATCTCCATCCTGCTCGTCCTGCATCTGGCGCGGTCGATCTCCCGCCCGGTCAGGAGCGTGACATCACGCATAGTGTCGCTCTCCGACGGTGACCTGCACACCACAGTGACACCTGTCCGCTCCAAAGATGAACTGGAAATACTGACACAGACGCTGGGCACCACCGTGGAAAGCCTGAACAACTACATATCCGATATCCAACAGGTGCTCACGCAGGTTGCTGACGGCAACCTCTGTGTCACGCCGCAGATGGACTACAGAGGCGATTTCACCCTGATCCGCAATAGTCTGCGCACCATTATCCAGTCCATGCATGATACGATCTCAGGATTTCGCAGCGCCACCGCACAGCTTGCCCATATGTCCGAGGAGCTGAACGGCCAGTCCAGCCAGCTCCACCAGGCGTCCATGGAACAGAACCAGTCCACAGAAGAACTGGTCTGCGAAGTTTCCCATGTAAAAGAACAACTCTCCAACGTCACAGAGAGTACCCGCCAGACACGTACCAAGACAGCGGAGATCGCCCAGTGCATACAGGACGCAAACACGCAGATGACCTCCCTGTCCAGTGCCATGGACAACATCAACGCCAACGCCGAAGAGATCACCAAGATCGCCAAGGCGATCGAGGATATCGCATTCCAGACCAGCATACTCGCACTCAACGCCTCCATAGAAGCAAGCCGTGCAGGCAGCGCCGGAAAAGGGTTTGCCGTTGTGGCGGCACAGGTCAAAGACCTCGCCTCCAAGAGTGCCGAGGCAGCGCAGAACGCCACAGAGATGGTGGCTCACACCAGCAATATGATCCAGACCGGTGTCAGACTGACTGCCGACACGGCGGATTCACTCCGCGCCATCTCCTCCGTCTCCGACGAGATCACCGCGATCTCTGACCGCCTGGTAACGGCTGTTCAGGATCAGAAGAACGCACTCTCCATCATGGACGAGCGGATCGAGACCATCTCCGGCATCGCGGATCAGAATCTGCAGAACGCCAGCGAAATCGACCAGTCCAGCGGAATGCTCGCAAGAGAAGCGGAGACACTTCAATCTCATGTGAGAAAATTTGTGTTGAAAGGGGAAAATGACAAATGATACAGAAACTGCGTCTATCGCTGATCCTGCTGCTGATCCTGACACTGCTGAGCGCATGCGGCAGCAGTACAACAGACACAGCGCTCCAGGACGGATATTACACTGCAAAAGCTGCCGAATTCAGCCACGGCTGGAAGGAATATATCACAATCATGGTCAAGGGCGGAAAAATTGTCTCCGTGGAGTACAATGCCGAGAACCTCAGCGGTTTCATCAAGAGCTGGGACAGCAACTACATGCAGAACATGCTTCACGCCAATGGCACCTATCCCAACGAGTACACCCGCTACTATGCAGGACAACTGCTGGACGGACAAGGCGAAGGCACGATCGATGCACTGACCGGCGCCTCCTCCTCCTGCAGCTCTTTCCAGAAGCTATCCGCCGCAGTCGTCGAGCAGGCAAGACAGGGCGATTCCAGTATCGTGATCGTGGATACCTGACGCCCCTATAGGAAAAGGGCTGACACACAATCAACGCGTGTGTCAGCCCTCATTCTTTCTTTATCTATTCCTTTTCCGTACAGTCCAGTGAATCAAGATACGCTCTCAGCTCCTTGATCTCATCAGCAGAAAATTTTTCTCCCTGATAGAGACTGGCAATAAACTTCGTAGCCGACCTGTGAAACAGCTTGTCGAGAAGCTGTTCGCCCTCATCGACCCTGTACTGCTCCTCCCCCACTACTGCATTGTAATAATTGGTGCGGGTACTCCTGTCACAGTACACATATCCCTTTTCGACCATCCGCGCCAGTACAGTCATCAGACTTGCAAGTTTCCAGTCGCGCTGTCCTTTCATCCCGTCCAGGATCTCATTGGAAGTCATGGCGTCGTCCCTGTTCCACAAAATCTTCATAATCTCAAACTCTGAATCTGATAGTTTTTTCATCGTGTATTGTCCTTTCGTAAAAAGCCGCGATCCATTCGCACAAAAATGCATCATTTTTGCATCATCAAGTGATATTATACACGGAGATAATTTTATGTCAAGCAGAATTTGATCTTATGTCTGGATTTGTGTCCGGATTTTCCCATAAATCTTCACTCAAGTCCATTCGTCGCGATCACAGAGCACGGCATGTTCAGCGACAGCGCTCCCCCTTCCGCAGTCGTCACCTTTCCGCCGGCCTCCTCCACGATCAGCGAACCGGCCGCAAAATCCCACGGACACAGGCGCAGCTCAAAAAACAGTTCCGCCCTGCCAGCCGCCACACTGCACAGGTCAAGCGCCGCCGAGCCGCTCCGCCTCACATCGAGCGCCCTCTTAAAATAATCATACGCCATCTCGAAAGATCTTCTGTTCAGCTCTTCATAGTAGGGAGCCGTGCCAAACAGCACCACGCCGTTGCTCAACGGCTCCGACGAGACATGAATCGGCTCTCCGTTCAGGTATGCCCCCTGTCCCTTTACGGCCGTGAACATCTCATTGAGATACGGATTGTAGACGACCCCCATATACCGCTCCCCGTCCCGGGCAAGCCCGACAGAGATCGCACTCATATGATAGTCCTTGATAAAATTCGTCGTCCCGTCGATCGGATCCACGATAAAGGCGTACCCCTCCGCGACCGCGGCGTGGCGATCCTCCTCCTCCCCGACAAATACCGCCCCCGGCAGGATCTCAAGAAGCCTCCCCTGCAGCTCCTGCTGCACCTTCCTGTCGTATGTTGTGACAAAATTGGCATGGCCTGCCTTCTCATCAATACATCCCTTGCCCCTGTCAGCCTGTAAGATAATCTCACCGCACGCGCGCACGATATCCGTGATCTGTTCCATCCATTCGTTTTTTTCCATGATCTTCACTCCGTTTTAATTAATACTTTGTGATTTGTTTAAGAAAGCTGGAGCTTACCCTGCAATTCTGAAACTAACTGTTTTAACTGCTCTATCGTTTTGTTTTGCTCCTCGTTTACACGCTTCTGTTCCTCAAGCGCTCTTCCCTGCTCCTCATTTACACGCTTCTGCTCTTCAAGCCTTTCCATCAGACTCATCCTGTCCTGCACCTCCTTATCATACCCTGACAGGTCAATTTCATATATCTGTTCCATCAGCTTTATGGCATCCTGGATATTATAAATTGTTTCCAGCATCACCCTCTCGTCATCAGCCGCCCTGCCATCCCTCACCTTATCACTCAGGACTTTCAGGTCAACCATAACCACCTCCATCAAATCGGATTCCTCGTCGCGGCTGTATGTCCTGTCCGGCAGCTCATCATAGAACCTGAAAATACCAAACCTGTGCTTATAGATGTAATTTATGCTTTCCTTCTTATAAATAAATGCTGTATCCATCCCATTTCGAAATACCACGTCCTCGTCACACAGCCAGACTGTATAGACCTTGTGAATATTCTTGTATTCCCTGTCTCCTGCAGCGACTGTCGCCCGCAGACCAGAAGCCGCATAATATACTGCCCTTGAGATTGTATTCGGTTTTTTCTTTTTGAATTTGTTTTGCATCTCAAAGTTATAATGCCGTCCCCTTCGTCGGAACGAAAAGCCCTGACAGATCTGCCCCCTCCAGCGTCAGCAGGCGCACCTTCTTGTCGATACCGCCCGCGTATCCCGTCAGACTGCCGTTTGTCCCGACAACCCTGTGGCATGGTATGATCAGCGAGATCGGATTGTGGCTGACTGCGCTGCCGACCGCGTGCGCCGACATCCGTTCGATCCCCCTCTGTGCCGCGATCTCCCTTGCGATCGCACCGTATGTCATCGTCTGTCCATACGGGATCCTGAGCATGATCTCCCACACAGACCTGCGGAATGGTGTTGCCTCCATGGACAGCGGCGGCGTAAAATCCGGCTCCTGCCCCCTGAAATAAATATCAAGCCATTGATCCGTCTGGTCAAAAACAGGCAAACTTCCTGATCCCCTCTCTTTTAAAAGTGTGCTGCCATAGTACTTCTGCCCTTCGAACCATAGACCCGACAGCTTTTCCCCATCGCTTGCAAGCGTGATCCTGCCAAGCGGAGAATCATAGTAATGTATATATTGCATCGCGTTCTGCCTCCTGTTCTTACAGTTCCTTAGATTCCCGGAATCTATTTCATAGCCTTATTATACACACTTTTCATATTCATATAACCACCCGCATATACGGCGCACTCCCTACTTCATCAGATCATCGATCTCCGCCAGAATATCCTTCCTGCGCTCCGTGAACAACATGTCCTTATTGTGTTTAAAATACTCCTGACAGCCATATTTCCCGATGAAATGCGCCGCGTAACTGTTGGCAGTGAGCTCTGTCACGAGGATCAGAAGCTCCTGACTGCCAGCCTCAAAAGCACCCTCGCAAAATCTGAACACATTTGTTAGGTTCGCGTCCGTCTGCGAGACCTGTTTCGAGAGTGCCTTTTTTCTCTTGTCAAAATCAGCTTTCAACAGTTTAAAGGCTGCATCCCCGCTTGCCGGCGCTTTCTGGGCAGTCAGCTCCATCTGCTCACCCAGTGCAGCGATCGTGATATTCAGTATGTACTCGCGGTCCACGGAGAGGTTTCCCGCCTTTTTCCCGACCGCAACCGCCTTCTTTTCCACCTCGATCTGCCGGCCGACCACTTCCAGAAAATCCGTCTCGACGACGAAATCCGCCCGCATCCCTTTCAGGCAGTTTACCAGCTCCAGGATCGCCCCCTCCTGCGCCAATACCTCGCGGAGCACACCGACCAGCGCATCGACCAACAGTCCCAGAAGGGACAGCCGCTCATCAAACTTCGCCGCCTTTGCGCGCCCTGCGATCTCCTTTCCAGCCTTTCCGGCAAGAATCTTGTCCACCTGATAATCCGACCTGTATTTTCTGAACAGATCATAGTACACTGCAAAGCTCTTGGCGATCTTCCTGTTCTGCAGATACTGTACGACAAGCTGCTCCGTGACCGCGATCTCCTTCTGTTCATACAGCTTCACCATGTCAGAGAGGTCGCTCCAGCCCCGGGCAGTCACAAAGCTCTTTCCGTCCACAGTAGTCTCGATCTTATAAAAATCGTCCTTCCTGATATCCAGATACGTCGTGATCGCAGGGTGAACCCCCTTGACATAGGCGTATTCTTTCCATACTTCATAGTCGGCCTCCACATCGATCCGCTTCAGCCTGTCCCATGTCACGATATCAAACTCGCGCACGGAATTATTGTACTCCGGCGGGTTTCCCGCGGTGACGACGATCCATCCGCCGGGAACACTGTGGCGTCCGAATGTCTTGTACTGCAAAAACTGCAGCATCGAGGGCGCCAGCGTCTCCGAGACACAGTTGATCTCGTCGAGAAACAGGATCCCCTCCCGCAGACCTGTCACTTCCATCAGGTCATAGATCGCCGCGATGATCTCACTCATGGTATACTCACTGACGCTGTACTCCTCGCCGCCATAGTTTTTCCTGACAATAAACGGAAGCCCCAGCGCCGACTGCCGCGTGTGGTGCGTCATGGAATAACTGATCAGTCCGATCTGCAGCTCCTGCGCGATCTGCTCCATGATCGCCGTCTTGCCGATCCCCGGCGCTCCCATCAGAAAAACAGGGCGCTGACGTTCGACCGGGATCACATAGTTTCCAAACTGATCTTTTGTAAGATAGGCGGACACCGCATTCTTGATGTCCTCCTTCGCCTGCTTGATGTTCATTTTCTACCTCCCGAAATGATCGTCTGCTTCAATAAGATCCCCTTTTCCCTGCAGTATGCCTCCGCCCTGCTGCCAGCCGGACAGTACACCGTCAATTCCGGACATCCGCTGAACACCTCGTACCCCGCGCTGCCGTACAAGGCGGTGGCAGATGTCAGTTCCCGGACCGATCCCGGCACATAAACCTCCTTCAGACTGCCGCAGTTCAAAAATGCCCTCTCCCCGATCTCGACAACACCCTCGCAGATCTGTACTTTTTGAAGGGTGTCACACCGCGCAAAAGCATGTTTTCCGATCCGCTTCACGGTTCCCGGGATCGTGATATCTTTCAGGAAACTGCAGGCAAAAAAAGCGTACTCGTCGATCTCCTCCACGCCCTCGGGGATATTGATCTCCTTCAATGCCCACAGCTCACTGAAAGCGCCTTTCCCTATATGCCGGATCGTGTTCGGCAGCGCGATCTTTGTGACCTTCCTCTGACGATGCTTCATCTGTTCCCATGTCGCATAGATCGTGATGTCGACCCGCCCCGTCGCTCCCGCGAACGCACCTTTTCCGATCGCTGTGACAAGGCTTTTGCCGATCCGCTCCGGCACTGTGACCTCGGTGGCCGTTCCTTTATAGTTCGTGATCACCAGCGTGCCATCGTCCTGTTTCCTGTAACTCCAGATCTTTTTTAATTCGGCGACAGAATCCGGCGACGGTATCCTTCCCAGATCCCCACTCAGCCCGCGCATCATCTTCTTCTCCGCCTTTTCCTGCTCGGCGGCAAAGTCAGCCGTGCGGTTCTTATAGTCCAGCAGCCAGGCAAGCGCCTCGGTCTGCTTATTATGGGAAGCATACTCGATCATCTCATCCCGCTTGTGCGGCGCGCCCAGCCAGCCCAGCCGCTCGATGACCGGCAGCGCGTCCATGGCGCCTTCATCGATCAGACTGCGTATGATCTGAAATTTCTTCATCTTCTCCTGCCTGAAATTGGAGAGGAAATATTCAAATATCCTGATATCATGAAAGCGCTTCTTCGTGATATCAAACATCTTCTCCGTATAGTAAAACGGCCTGCCGTCAAGCTCCGCAGCGAGCTGCTGCATGACGGCAAGATAATCCTCGTCGGCAAGCTTTCCTGTCATGGATCCATACTCATACCAGTAGCCGTCCGTGGCGGTCCCGCCCTCCGTAAGCGCCTGTATGCGCCTCTGTGCGATCGTGACGCCCTGTTTTTTCAGCGCCTCGTATATGAACGTATCCCTGGCATAGATCGCATAGAAGAGCATCTCGTCCGGCTGAAAAGAAAGCCTTTCCTTATTTTGCAGGAGATACTCCAGCACCTTCTCCCGCTCGCCGTCCGCAAGAAATGGAAGCGGCTTCCCCACCTCCCGCTTTGCATTTTGTGTGAACTTCATACCCTTCACACTGCAAGCGCCCTTGAGACCGCCCCTGAAGATCTTCAGCAGATACAGCGCGTAATTCGTGCGGTAGTTCGCATACTTCTGTCCGATATAACAGCGGTATTTTGCCTCAATCTCCCCGGTTGAGGGAAAATCGAACGTAACGCCCTTTTCAACCAACGCCTTCACCGCATCAAGCCCGCGGAACCGGCACGCCAGCCCCAGTGCCGGCGCCGCCATCTCCACCTCGCCAAGCTCGTCGCACACCTTTGAAAGCTCTTCGACCGGGCTGTTGATCACCGCATCCTGCAGCCGTGCGGCTTTCTCCTCCTGTGCAAGTTCCATTTTCATTCCTCCTCATTCCGTGATCAGGCCGGCTGTCTTTTAGATTTCTTCTTCTCTCAGCACCAGCTTCATTGCCCACGACGGAACATCATAATTATTGTACGACTCCTCTATGAACACGAACGCTGTATCGTAGGGCGGTTTCTTCTGCGGAAACACACCGTACCCATCCGTAAAATAGATCAGACCCTTCAGATTTTCAAATTCGCCATTGTCCACCATCGCGTTGACATACCCAAACACCGGGCGAAAATCCGTCCCGCCCAGGCCATGGAGCTTCATCCGTTTCAGGTAATCATCAAATTCCGCCTGTGTAGTGATCTTCACATCCTCCTGAATGACCGTGTCGCACTGTATGATATGTAAGTTTATCCTGGTAAAAAAGCTTTCCGTACTCTTGAGGATATTGTAGGTTTTCTGCACAAAAGTCTGCACCAGTTCCCCCGATGTCGATCCCGATGTGTCGATCGCGATCACAAACTCCCGGATCCGCTTCACCTCCCTGTACTCAAGCGGCTCGATCAGCGGCATATTCCCGTACAGCTGCAGACCATACGTGTAAAAATTATAATCAAACTCATCCGGATCGAGCTTCATCACCTCTCCCCTGACGGCAAACTTTTTGAGGAATTCCGTATAATCGTAGCGCTCCCTGTTCACTTCCCGCAGATTCTGTGTCAACAGCCCCGCCTCAGTACCCCTGATCTTCACAAACATTTCCAGTTCCGTCTGCATGCGCAGCGCGATATCCGTCCAATTCAACAGAAACAGCATCCGCTCCCCCGGAAGGACGGCATGATCTGCCGGACCGACACTGAGACCGAGCTTTTTCTTCTGCTCCTCCGTCAGATACCAGAGCACATGATCGTCCCCTTTGAATAACAGGGACAATCTCTCCACCAGGTCGCCCGAGAGCTTCTCATCCAAAAAATAACTGTAGATCTTCTCCGCGGTAATTGTCTGGACTTTTTTCTTGAACAGGTTAAAAAACTGGATCTGTTCTTTTGCCTTGCTGATATTGAGATAATTCAGTTCCAGGTCGTTGATCGTGCTCTCCACCGCGATATCACACGCCAGATCCCACATCTTCTGATCAACCAGCGTTCCGACAAAAAAATGCTTGAAAACACAGTGCAGTACGGTATGAAGAAAATTCCGTATCGGAAGATTTTCATCCAGCATATATGCCTTCAAAATGTGTCCAGGATCATAGAGATACACATTCCCGTCGCTCGCGGTAAAAGGTGTCGCCTCGGGTTTCGGGAAAATCCTGAACTGATTGAGCGCCATATCCATAAACCGCAAATTGACAAGCAGCTTGTTCTTCGACATCTGAAGGATCTCGGCCGCGATCTTTTCTGTCTTCTTCTGTTTTTCCTGTTCAGATCCTGTTTCCTCGAGATTTCTGTTATTATCTGACACCTTTCCTTACCTCACATAAAATACTGGAAACTTTTATTTTCCCGCAGGTCCTTACAGCATATGCTATCTCACTTACCCGCCTCCCCGGCTGGTTCCTTCGCAAAAAAACGGTGTATCTCCTCCGCGACATTCGCTGTGATCCCCGGCACTTCCGAGATCCTGGCAGCATCAGCAGCGCGGAGCTCCTCGATCGATTTAAAATACTTCATCAATGCTTTCCTGCGGCTTGGCCCCACACCTGGTATCTCGTCGAGCACAGAGTGAACCTGCGCCTTGCTCCGAAGCGATCTGTGGTATGTGATCGCAAAGCGGTGCGCCTCGTCCTGTATGCGCGTGATCAGCTTAAATCCTTCGCTGTGCGTGTCGATCGGAAGTTCCACATTATTAAAATACAGTCCCCTCGTACGGTGGTTGTCATCCTTCACCATACCGCAGACAGGAATGCTGATGCCAAGCTCCTCCAGCACCTGCAGCGCGATGTTGACCTGGCCACGGCCGCCGTCCATCAGCAGCAGATCCGGAAACTTCGTAAAACTTCCAAAATCCTCCCCGACACTATTCTCGTCAAGCCGCATCTCCTCGCGCTCATCCAGTCCGTGCCGAAACCGCCTCGTCAGCACCTCCTGCATGCAGGCATAATCATCCGGTCCTGCAACTGTCTTCATGCGGAATTTTCTGTAATCGCTGCGCTTGGGCTTTCCCTTCTCATACACGACCATCGAACCCACATTTGCAAATCCGCTGGTGTTCGATATGTCAAATGCCTCCATGCGCGTGAGCGGCCTGATGCCAAGGATCTCCTCGATCTCCTTCACCGCGCCGATCGTTCTGCCCTCCTCACGCTTGATGCGCTCCCTGTCCTGACTTAGCACAAGCTGGGCATTGCGCGCCGCCAGATCCACCAGCCGCTCCTTCGCCCCCTTCATCGGCACGCGCAGATGGACGCGGGCACCCTTTCGGCTCGTCAGCCAGCGCTCCACCAGATCCATGTCCTCGATCGGCTCCTGCAACATGATCTCCCTCGGTATAAACGGCGTACCCGCATAGAACTGTTTTACAAAACTGGTGAGAATGTTATCCGCCGTCGGTTCCTCGACCTGCATCATATAAAAGTGCTCCCTGCCGATCAGCTTGCCATTGCGCAGGAAAAAGACCTGCACGACTGTCTCGTTCCCATCGATCGCAAGCGCGATGATATCCTTGTCCTCACCTACATTGTCAGACATCTTCTGCGTCTCGCTGACCTTTTTGACACTCTCGATCAGGTCACGGTATCGGATCGCTTCCTCGAAGTCCATCCGCTCCGAAGCCTCCTGCATCTTTTCCTTAAGCTCCCTGATGATAGGCTGCTGCTTTCCGTTCAGGAAGTCGATCGCCTGATCGATCCGCTGCGCATACTCCTCCACGGAAACAGTTCCCTGGCAGGGGGCGCAGCACTGGCCGATATGATGGTTCAGACAAGGCCGCTCCTTCCCGAAGTCCCGCGGCAGCTTTCTGTTGCATGTACGCAGCTGGTAGAGCTTATTGATCAGGTCGATACTCTCCCTCACCCCTCCGTTTGTAAAGGGTCCGAAGTATTTTGCCTTATCCTTCTTCATCTGGCGCACGGACATGACACGCGGATACTCTTCCCCCAGCGTCACCTTGATATAAGGATACGTCTTGTCATCCTTCAGCAGTGTATTGTATTTGGGTGCGTATTCCTTGATCAGATTATTTTCCAGCACCAGCGCTTCCAGCTCGGAATCCGTCACGATATACTCAAACCGCGCGATCAGCGATACCATCTTGTCGATCTGCGGTCCGCGCCCGATATTTTCCTTGAAATAAGAACGCACCCTGTTGTGCAGGTTCTTTGCCTTTCCCACATAGAGGATCGTATCATCCACATCATGCATGATATACACGCCAGGTTTATTCGGAAGCTTGTGCAGCTCTTCCTTCACGTCAAATTCCCTGTTCTCAGATTCCCTTTTTTCTATTTCATTGTTCTCCGTTTCACTGTCCTGCATCTCTTCGGCTGTCGCCCCCGCCGTATCTGACATGTCATCACCCCTCCGATCCTTTCAGGAATATATGTCCGCAGAATCCTTTGTCTGCCCATTTCTACTACATGGAAATACTGATGCAAAGAGCTGTATACTAACCATTGTGTTCTGTTCTCGATCTCCAAGTTATTATCACTCTTTCTCTTTATTATACAAGTTATTCATACTGTTTTCAATCGTTCATCTGTTCTGTTTTCTTATCATATCATATCCCGCTATACCTGTCAATCCGCAGTGAAAATTTGTTCTATATCACATAAAATCATTTTTTACACATCTGACAAAAGATCTTCTCGCAATATCAGGCACAAAGAGACTCCGAGAGCCTGTGAAACAGTTATGGAGGGCGCATACACCTTCCATGTATACCCCCTCCATACAATTATCACAGGCTCCTACCACCTATTATTGCTTCCGTTCTGGTTTCCGCTGTCGCGGTTCCCGTTTACATTCCTGTCCCACACAGAACCAAATCTGGAAGTCTCACCATGATCTCCATTATCCTCCGGCAGGCTCACATTCTGCGGCATCTGCGGATCCTGAAAAGGATATGGTCTCTGCGGCTGCGGCGGGACGTGCCCCTGCTGCTGTACATTCTGATAAGGCTGCTGCACCGGATTCTGCGGCTGCACATTCTGGCACTGCTGTGCCGTGGGTTCCTGCCCGGGATTCTGCATCGAGCCCTGCTGCATGCGCGCCGGATCCCAGTCATAGGCGGGCGGCATGCTCCACCGGCTGCCCTGCTCCTCCGGCTGCTGTGCCGTAAATGCCGGCTGCTGCACTGCGTCAGGAATCGGTGCTTCCTCCTGTACATCATCTGTACGCCCTGTCTCCTGAACTTCGGATTTTTTCTCATTCAGATCGCCGGTCTCATCTGTTTTCTCCTCGGGTTCAGGCAGTCCCTTCGCCTCGCGGTAGATCTTCATGAATTCTTTTCCAGTGATCGTCTCTTTCTCGATCAGATGCGCGGCGATCTGATCCATCACCTCACGGTTTTCACGGAGCAGTCCAAGCGCTTCCTCGTAACATGCCTTGAGCATATTCATGACCTCGGTATCGATCTCCGCCGCCGTATTGTCCGCACAGTTCAGCGCACTTCTTCCATCCAGATACTGGCTCTCGACAGTCTCCAATCCCATCAGGCCAAACTTCTCGCTCATACCATATCGCGTGATCATCGAGCGCGCGATGCCCGTCGCCTTCTCAATATCGTTTGACGCCCCCGTCGTGACAGTGTCAAACACGATCTCCTCCGCCGCGCGCCCTCCTAACAGCCCTACGATCATATCATGCAGTTCATTCTTGGAATTCAGATACTTTTCATCCTCCGGCACATGCATCACATAGCCGAGTGCGCCCATGGTACGCGGCACGATCGTGATCTTCTGCACCGGCTCGGAATTTTTCTGCAGCGCACTGACCAGCGCGTGGCCGACCTCATGATAAGAAACGATCTTGCGCTCCTCCTTGCTCATGATCCGGTCTTTTTTCTCTTTGCCGACAAGCACGACTTCCACCGCGTTGAACAGATCCTTCTGGCTGACAAACTCTCTGCCCTCTTTCACCGCATTGATCGCTGCCTCGTTGATCATGTTGGCAAGATCCGCGCCGACTGCGCCGCTGGTCGCAAGCGCGATCGCATCAAGATCAACCGTCTCATCCATCAGCACATCCTTGGCGTGGACCTTTAAGATATTGACACGCCCCTTCAGATCAGGCTTATCCACAATGATGCGCCTGTCAAAACGCCCCGGACGCAGCAGCGCCTTGTCGAGGATCTCCGGCCTGTTCGTGGCAGCAAGGATGATTATGCCCTTCTTGCCGTCAAATCCATCCATCTCGGAGAGCAGCTGGTTCAGTGTCTGCTCCCGCTCCTCATTTCCGCCGCCATATTTCGAATCGCGGCTTCTTCCGATCGCGTCGATCTCATCGATGAAGATGATGCACGGCGCATTCTTTTCCGCTTCCTTAAACAGATCGCGCACACGGGATGCACCGACACCGACATACAACTCGATAAAATCAGAGCCGGCAAGTGAAAAAAACGGAACCTTTGCCTCCCCGGCAACCGCTTTGGCGAGCATCGTCTTGCCAGTACCCGGAGGTCCCACAAGAAGCGCTCCTTTCGGAAGCTTCGCACCGATCTTCACATATCTGCCTGGATTGTGCAGGAAATCAACTACCTCCTGCAGAGATTCCTTCGCCTCATCCTCCCCAGCGACATCCCGGAATGTGATCCCTGTCTCCTTCTGTACATACACTTTTGCGTTGCTCTTTCCCATGCTGAAGGCACCGCCCCCGCCTGCCATCTTCCTGAAGAGCAGGCTCAACAATCCCCACATCAGGAGAATCGGCACGATATAGTATAAAAGGGAGAGGATGATACCCGAACCGTCCGGAACCGTGCCGCGCACTTCCACCCCCGCGTCAAGCAGCCGCTGTGTGAGCGTCTCATCGTCCTCCACTTTGCCAGTGATATACGTCACCCTGACTGCGGAGGCGAGCAGATTGTTCGGACTCTGATCCTCCTGTGCGCTGGCCACCGGCGTGATCTCGATCTGGCTCGAATCGATCTTTACCGACTCCACCGTTCCGGCATCCACCATCTCGATAAACTTATTGTATGAGATCTCCACCGTCGTGGCTCCCGACACTGCACGCGTAAAATAGCTGATGCAGAGCAGTGACAGCACTGCTGCAGTGATCATAATGATGATACTCTGTTTTTTCGGGTCTCTTCCATTATTATTGTTGTTACCATTCCCACCGTTACTGCCGCTTCCCGGTCCTCCACCGTTCCGGCCGGAATTGTCGTCATAATTATTGACCTGATTATTGTCCATTTTCGTGTGGTATCCTTTCTGAATTTATGTCGTAATCCATCTGTCGGATGTCATATTAACCGTAATTCTAATTATAGAGATTCAGGTGGTATAAATCAACATAATCTTTGTGATTTCTTTGTGAAATGTTTCTAAAAACTGAAGATGCGCTTTTTCCTCTTTCTTTACGTGCCCCTGTGCAAAAAAAGACCGGGAATCTATCCCGGCCTTCATAGACAATCGCCTCAGATTACTTCAGAGTAACCTTTGCTCCCTCTGCTTCAAGTTTTGCCTTGATCTCCTCAGCCTCAGCCTTGGATGCTGCCTCCTTAACGTTCTTAGGAGCGCTGTCAACAAGATCCTTCGCTTCCTTCAGACCAAGGCCTGTCGCCTCGCGTACGACCTTGATGACCTTAACCTTGTTAGGACCTACTTCTGTGAGCTCTACATCAAACTCGTCCTTCTCCTCAGCCGGCGCTGCACCGCTGTCTACTGCCATCACTACTGCACCTGCTGCTGCAGATACGCCAAACTCTTCCTCACAAGCCTTTACCAGATCATTTAACTCTAACACTGTAAGCTCTTTGATCGCTTCAATAAATTCTGCTGTTGTTAACTTTGCCATTATCGTTTCCCTCCATAGTCATATTTGTTGATATCATTTTCTAAATACTACTCAGCTGCCGGTGTCTCTGCTGCTGGTTCCGCCGCGGCTTCCTCTGCCTCCTTCGGAGCAGGCTCACAGCCATCTGCGCCGCCCTTCTCCGCAATCTGGTTAAGCACACGGGCGAAGTTCGTGATCGGGGACTGGATGCTTCCGAGGAACTTTGAAATAAGCTCGTCTCTTGAAGGAATCTTTGCGATCTCCGCCATTCCCTTTTCATCGTATACGATGCCCTCTACTACGCCTGCCTTAAGCTGGATCGCAGGACAGTCCTTCGCAAACTTGCTCAGGAGCCTTGCAGGAGCTGTCGCATCATCCTTGCAGACTGCGATCGCATTCGTCCCTTTAAGGCTTTCTGTCAGGCCTTCAAACTCAGTCCCCTTGAAAGCGCGTGTCATCAGTGTGTTCTTATATACCTTGTATGTGACACCCGCCTCGCGAAGCTGCTTGCGCAATTGTGTATCCTGTGCAACGGTGATACCGCTGTAGCTCACGATCACAACTGTGGCAGCATCCTTGACTGTAGCTGCGATTTCCTCTACGATAGGCTGTTTTAATTCAATCTTTGCCATTTTCTTACCTCCTTATAGATTTGATGCCGACAGGAGTTTCTGACATTCTCAATATATAAAAACCCCTTGTTCCCATATCTGCACAAAAAACAAGAGGTAAAAGCCATCATCAAAAAAACTCTTTCCTCGGTAGGCGTTACACTTACGCAAAAACATGATCTGATCATACCATGTATTTGCACCTACTGTCTTCGGCATGGTCTTGCAACCTTTAATACAATAGCACATCTTACATCCGGCTGTCAACCCCGATTTCATAAAAACTTTGTATTCTAACCACTGAAAGTCACATATCCCTCATCGTCGATGCTGACCCCTGGTGACAGTCCGCGCATATAGTTCAGAACCTCATCCTTCTCGGCGCCCTCGAGCTGCCTTGTACGGCAGTTCTCCTGCACGCACGGGATAAAGCGGAGATATTCCATGCCCTCCTTCCTGATCCCGACTTCGACGAGGCAGGTGTTCTGCGTCTTTGAATTGAACCAGTAATTTCCGAGGCTGTACACGACTGGAACGCCGGACTCGGAGTCAAGCTTCTGCAGGCAGTGCGGATGGTCTCCTATGATGAGGTCCACGCCCGCCTCCGCGTAAACCGGCGCCTGCTTATCCTGAAGCCAGTCTGTCTCCGCCTGGCTCTCCGTGCCCCAGTGAATATACAATATCACAAAATCACTGTTTTCCCCCGCCTCGGAGATAACCTCGAGAAGCGCCTCCGGATCCATGCACCGGAGTACCCCCGGGCTTGACGCAGTGGCCTCCTTCGTGTCCGGCACCGCATTGCGCTCGATCTGCGTCGCACTCACGACAGCGATCTTGACCCCGTTTGCAATAAAATACACAGGTTTCCGCGCCTCCTCGATATTCCTGCCCGCACCGACATAGGGGATCCCTGCCTCCTCGAGTGTGGCAAACGTATCGAGAAGCGCCTCCTCGCCAAAATCATAGGCATGATTGTTTGCAAGAGACACGATGTCGACACCGAGCAGCTCGTACATATCCACATTGGCGGGATTTGCCCGGAATGTAAATGTCTTTCCCTCCGTCGGCTCTCCTCTGGTCGAAAACGGAAATTCATTGTTGAGCATAAAAACATCCGCGCGGCGCATGCGTTCCAGCAGATCCGCCGAAAAGGTGTCATTGATATCGCTGCCCCGGGTCCTGTAATGAAACATCATGGCATACTCATCATCCAGCAGGATGTCTCCGGCAAATGCAAATGTGACGCGCTCGCTGTCCTCACAGTTTACGAGATAGACATTTTCTCCCTTTTGAAGCGCTTCATTATATAGCCTCTCATTTTCTGTCAGGATCTCTTCCTCCACGGGAACTGTCTGCCCTGCAGTGTCCGGCTCCTCTGCTGTCTCCTCCGCGTCCGCCTCTTCCTGCCCGGATCCATCATCATACTGCGCGAATCCTGAAAAATCAACCACCACCGGCGGTTTCTGCACAGAGTCTTCCCGCCTCGCAGCCACAGCCGAAAATGCCAGCATTGCAAGACTGCCCGTCACCAGCACGATGACCAGTGACGTGATAAACAGGGACATGTTCTTATTTTTCCTTCTCCGTCTTCTTTTCGCGGATTTCCTTCCAGTTTTTTTTCCAGCCAATTACTCACCTGCTTCTATATCATAAAAGGTCTCGTTCTGTTTCAAACGAGACCTTCATATAACTAATATATTGATCAGAACTTAGCAACACTAACCTTGACACCAGGTCCCATTGTCGACGAAAGCGTGATGCTTCTCAAGTACTGTCCCTTGAGTGTTGACGGCTTCGCCTTTACGATCGCTTCCAACAGGGTGTTGAGATTCTGTGTCAGCTGCTCCTCTGTGAAAGAAACCTTTCCAACCGGGCAGTGAATGATGTTTGTCTTGTCCAGCCTGTACTCAACTTTACCAGCCTTGATATCGTTGATCGCCTTTGTGACGTCCATCGTTACGGTGCCGGATTTCGGGTTCGGCATCAGACCCTTAGGTCCCAGGATCTTACCGAGACGTCCAACGATACCCATCATATCCGGCGTTGCGACCACGACATCGAAATCAAGCCATCCGTCATTCTGGATCTTCGGGATCAGCTCGTCTCCGCCAACATAATCCGCACCGGCTGCCTCTGCCTCTGCCACCTTGTCGCCCTTGGCGAAAACCAAAACCTTAACTGTCTTTCCTGTTCCGTTCGGAAGCACGACAGCGCCACGGATCTGCTGGTCCGCATGACGTCCGTCACATCCTGTTCTGATATGCACCTCCACCGTCTCATCAAACTTCGCGGAAGCAGTCTTCTTTGCCAATGCTACAGCATCCTCGAGTTCGTAAAATGTCGCGCGATCGACCAGCTTCGCGGATTCATTATATTTCTTACCATGTTTCATTCTTCTTCACCTCCGCTTAATCTTCTACCGTGATACCCATAGATCTTGCCGTACCTGCGATCA